>Ga0222714_10006535_pt1 | contig 10865 bp, 9 predicted proteins | sample C33_3DmetaG_FD_165048 | JGI IMG/M metagenome (GOLD analysis project Ga0222714, IMG submission 165048) | Estuarine water microbial communities from San Francisco Bay, California, United States - C33_3D | ecosystem: Environmental > Aquatic > Marine > Unclassified | place: USA: California... | reverse complement strand
AATATTGGTGATTACCAATTAGAAGACTTTGAACTTTCTAACTATAAAAGTCATCCAGCTATTAAGATGTCAATGGTTGCTTAAATTATATTTTAATTTTTATTATTAAAAAAATTGAAATGTAATGTCTATTATATATTATAGACATCAAAACAAATATGGAGGAATTTCTAAAATCATACCGGTTTAAATGTGCTTTAGAAAATTTGGAAGAAAAGAAAAGAAATAAAGTATGTTATGTTTTTGAAAAATTAATTATTGCCCAACCCGAATTAGATATTTTCACATATATTGCAATTTTAGATAAACTTTTTAGACCAGACGTTTCATATATGGCAATTGGCGCTTCAAAATATATCAGTTCTGTAAAAATATGGAACCGGTTCATTGTAGACATCAACGAAAAATTTGAACTATTGCTATTTGGAGACAATCTAGTATATTAAATTTTTACAAGTATAAATTGATTTAGACAACCTTCCTTGTGTCAGTTTGTTCTGCGATACAATAAATAAATTTTTTATTCATTGTGTAACCTCTTCATATTTTCTTATATTAGATAATATGAAAATCAAAATTAGTAATTTGTGCGTAATTTGTTTAGAAACAAATTATGTAATTATATTATTATGAGTTCTCGATCACTTGCTGCTGCTAGAGCTAGACGTTCCGGAGAAAATCCTCCACCTGTTAGTGGTAATCGGCCTATTACATCAATTGGGTCACATGCCGCTTTTAGCCAACAAATGCCTAATGGTATGGGATATAATATGCCACCACCAACAAGTAATATTAGAACAACCCAACAGTCAAATCAAACATACAACAAAGAACAAAAACAACAACCTAACCAACAACAAACCAAATATCCGAACGGATTGCCGTTTAATAAATTAAGTATTTCAGACGCAATTGGATTAGTAACATTGAGACTTGGTAGAGTCGAGCAATGGATTATTGATACAGACCACGAAACTGAACTTTCGTCTAAATTAAGCGTTGATGGCGATAATATTCCTGGCGGTCATAGCGTTGTCGATAATGCTACTTTAACAAATATAATTAATCGACTTGATTCACTTGAAAAAAATACCGGTTCTGGAATACCGTCTACGGATACAGCTAAATTAATTGAAGACGTCAATAGACATACAATTGAACTTTCTAAAAATACTGAACAAGTGGTTAGATTTAATAGAGAACTTACTGAAACAAAAGATCTTCTTAAATCATTTATGGCAAAATATGATATCTTTACAAATGAAATTTCTCAAAATTTTACTGATTATGAGGTTGCTCTTGGCGATTTAGAAAAACGTTTACCATCTCAACTTCAACCTGAAGCTAATATTAATGACAGTAATATTAATGACAGTAATACTCAGTTACCAACTGTTGACAAGGACGAGGTGCAAAAGGACAATACAGGGAATGAAGATAATAATATAATCATGCCGGTTGATTTGAAAAATGTTATCAAGCAAGAATTAGCTAAAAATTAAAATTAAAATTAAAAAACATATTAAATGTATCTGACAATTATATTTAATATGAATATTACAATTAAGGACAAAAAGAAAAAAGAATTATTCGTTTCAATATTTCAATTACTCAAAAATTCAACATCTTCTATTAATGCAGTATTTAGTTCGGCTAATATGCGTATCCAAGGAATGGATAAATCTCACGTTTGTTTATTTGACATGACACTTAAAAAGGGTTGGTTTTGCGATTATACTGTATCTGAGAACACCGAATTATGTTTCGATTCTAACATTTTTTATTCTATTATAAGCACTAAAGGCGAAGATCAACAATTAGTTATTAAGAAAGTTGTAAATGATTCATTATCTATTCAGCTTATTAATGGGGATAAAAAGGGGGATTATACAAAATTTTTTACTATGCCTTTAATTGAATATGAATATGACGAAATGAACATTCCTGAACCTGACTATGACGCAGAAATATCATTGCCCTCAAAAAAAGTTACCGATATGCTTTCGCAATTAAGTAATTTTGGTGATGATTTGAATATAAAATGCACTGACGATTTTGTTGATTTTAAGACAACTGGAACTTCAGGAGAAATGCGTGTCAATATTAATGTAGATGATATGTCAAGTTATAGCGTAGTCGAAGGAGAAGAAACTAATTTAACTTACAGTTTGATTTACATTAGTAAAATGTGTATAACAAATAAATTATCAACTGATATTTATTTTTGTTTAGGAAATGATTGTCCAATGAAAATTAAATATGATTTAGGTGACGACAGTTCATTATTATTTTACATAGCTCCAAAAATAGCAGATGAATAACCAATTTTAAATAATGGTTCGTTATAGTTTACAAATATTATTATCATTTTTAATTAAGATGAGAATAATAATAGGATTTTGTATTTTTTGTTTAGTTTTATTTATATATCTTCATATCCAGTTTCATTTAAAGACTAGCAATGACATTGAAATGTATGAGGTTGATCAACCATCAAAGGATAAATTAGAAGAAATATGTGATTTAAGGCAACCTGTGTTGTTTGATTTTGAGTGTCAAAAAATAATAGACACATCTAATCGCACTTATATTTCTAATAATTATAACGCATTTGATATTAAAATTAGAAATGTAAATGATACAGATAGTTCTTCCGAGTTATATATGCCATTACCCGTTCATCTAGCAATTAAACTTTTTACCGAAGATAAAATATCTACATATTTTTCTGAAAATAATTCTGATTTTTTAGATGAAACCGGTATTTCCAAAAATATTAAATATAATGACGAATTTTTAAGACCACATATGGTGTCAAATTGTAATTATGATGTACTAATGGGCAGCGAACACACTTGCACACCATTTAGATATGAAATTAACTATAGAAATTATTTTCTATTAACACAAGGAAGCGCACAAATTAAATTAACTCCACCGCATAGCATTAAATACTTGTATCCTGATTATGATTATGAAAATTTTGAATTTAGATCACCAGTTAACCCTTGGAAACCTCAAACCAGATTTTCTTCCGATTTTGATAAGATTAAATGTCTTGAATTTACTTTACTACCTGGTAAAACATTATATATCCCTTCTTATTGGTGGTATAGTATTAAGTTTAACGATAATACAAGTATAACGTGTTTTAAATATAGAACTTATATGAATAATATTGCAATTATTCCTTACATTTGTTTACACGCATTACAAATACAAAATATTAAGCGAAATGTTGTTAAAAAAATTAGTATAAACGAATTAAATAATAATGAAATTATATCTCCTCCTGATCCAACTAATTTAACTCATACTAATTCTCAACCTCAAGACCAACGCGTAGAAAATCTACCTAAGCAACCTGATTTACCTAAGCAACCTGATTTACCTAAGCAACCTGAATTGTCTTCGAGTAATATAATTGATTTACCCCTGCCTATTTCATCTAATAGTAATATTGGAACCGAAATTAATTAATTATTTTATTTTTAATATATATAATGAAAAGTTTAAAACAATTCTTCTCTCTATTTACTTTGTCTAAAGGATATGGATCCAAAAAACACAGATCCAAAAAACACAGATCCAAAAGAAACAAGACTATTCGCTATAAAAAAACACGTTCTAAACGTCATTTAATGCGCGGCGGATGAGGCGAAATGATCACTGCAACTAACGTATAAGGAGGCTGAACCGGTGCAATTCTCGCGGACATTCAAATTCAATAATTAAATATTAACACTTCTGGGATGACATATGTTCGTTTAAATTTAGACAACATTTCGATATTGAAGCAACAAATATTTTATTAACATTTTTACACATTTAACATTATATTCCGATTTTTATATAGTCATAAACCATATAAAAATTATTTGTAATTATTTGTTTCCTCATTTACACCATATTTAACATTATACCATTGAACGGCACCTAATTGGTTGCGTCTTTCACACGTTATGAAATCTATAAAAGTTTACAAAAATTATTAAAGCAACCAACTGGTTTAATTGATTCAGCGAAACTCAATAAACTGATGCACGAATCCACTAATTCGTCGAATTGGGTTAAAAACACACTATGCTTATTGTTGTCGATTTTTATTTTTCCTTCTTTAACCAACACATGAAACGCTAGTTTAATCGCTCCTCCTACAAGTTCAGCCATCTTAGTATCAGGCACCTTTACAATTTTGACTGCGACAATGGAGAGGTATAGACCCTTTACTAGCATAATTAAGTGTGGAATATCTTCGCTGTTTATTTTTCCGTCTAAAACTATGTCTACAAGGGAGTGCTGGATGTCGGCGAATGAGTTTGGGGAGGTGTCCATTATTTTATTCAGCATGGCTACTACATTGGGGTCGAGGTTTAACTCAAACTTCTCGCTAAAGTTTTGGGAAGTTAGCGACTCCTTAAGAATTTCAACGAGGGACACTTTAATCGCGGATAAACTTGCATCAGGGGTGTCGCTTTTATGTTCTACGTCGCTTTCTAAATGGTCTGGAATCAAAACATTTGTCTCGGGTGCGATTGACCTATAATTGAGAAACACCGTGTCTGTCGATGACACAGTCAACGTCTCTGTCTCTGTCGCTGCCGTTGTCTCTGCCGTTGTCTCTGCCGTTGCCGTTGTCTCTGCCGTTGTCTCTGCAGTTGCCGTTGTCTCTGCCGTTGTCTCTGCAGTTGCCGTTGTCTCTGCCGTTGTCTCTGCAGTTGCCGTTGTCTCTGCCGTTGTCTCTTTCAACATATATAATAATGCGTAATATATAATTTAATTAAATATTACGCATCAATGTTATTTACATTCCTTAAAATAAAATAATACTCCACCCAAACGACACATTATAACATAATATTTACGTCTTTTCTCATTTCATAACTTGTGAAAACGCACATTTTTATAAACTTTATTTGCACAGATTGATAAATAAAATATACATTATATAATATATAATATAATGTATATTATTTCAGGTGCGAGCTTTCATATCATTGTCATATCTTTTTTCGTCTATATATTTGTAAACCTTTTTGAAAATATTATTCACTATAACATTGGTAGATTTAGTAATAAAAAAATAAAACTCGAAGTACCCAGTAAAAAGGATTTTATAAAAATAGTAGTAGTAATGTGCGTATTCGCTTTGCTACAAGGATTATTGACAAGTTATTTTAATAAATATACTAAAACCTAACATTTATGTATATAAAGTCGGAGTGTAAATCAATTCAGCTATAATGGTTCTATAAAAAAAATTATGATATTATATCGAGTTTATACAATAATAAAATTATTAAATTCATCGCTCATTTCTTTGGACGTACATTCTATATTTGTTATTTCTGATCTACATAACGCACAACACGGGTTTCGACTCGTATCATTTTCTAGAGTCTGTTTAATACAATCTTTACAAAATTCATGACCACAATTTAGTTTGACAAACCTATGTTTTTCCTTATCATCATAACAAATACTACACTCACACGAGACACCTTGTGAACATTCTGCTATTGTTGTTTTTATATTAAATTTTGTATTAATTGTATAACGACACACTACCATACTGATACCAACTCCATAAACCTCAATAAATTCATCATTTTGACTCTCATTTAGTAAATTTGAAACAATATATTCTCGACCCATTTCTCTTAATCCACTATTTATATTTAGTTCTCTAATTTTTATTATTATATAATGAATACACAACCCCATATGATATCTAGTATAGCAACCGCAATATCTAACTGCGTATGCTTTCATAATATATGAATTGTTGATTGAGTAATTAATTAGCCAATTCTTAAAACCATCCACATTTTGGGCTTCTCTAGTAATACATAGTTGTTGAAATTCTAATAGACGCCGATCATTACACCTCGATATATTATGATGAGGATTTCTACAAAACGAACACCTCCCCCTTTGCGGAAGAATAACTTGGTTATTTCTATTTTCTGGATTTAATTCTACGTTCATTTTTACAATAATACATTCAGTTATATTTCAATTTTATATTTCAATTTTATTTATAGTTCCCATCACAATTATAAATATTATTGCTTAAAAACAAGACTACATATAATAGTAGTAAATCATGAATAACATATACAAGATACATATTAATGACCGCGAATGTAATTCATGGGAAATATATGAGACTGAAAATTTTAAAAAAATTGACAACATAGATATTTTTCCACTTGATAAAAAATTGTTTACCAATGACCTCTTTTCAATCGATATAAACAATAATATTACTATTATTAATTCACCTATTCGATCAGGTTCGATAATACCAGGAGTTTTGATTCTCAATGGAAATAAAACTTATGGAAGAGATGGTTCCAGACTGTTATATAAATGTATTCCAGATGATATTCGAATGCCCCCGTTTTTGGTTCCATATCATATAAAATCAATTGGATTTTCAAAAGTATATAAGAATTTGTATGTAACTATTAGATTTGATAAATGGGAAGATAAACACCCAAAAGCAAAACTTGATAATGTAATTGGTCCAATTGATATTCTTGCTAATTTCTATGAATATCAGTTATATTGCAAAAATTTAAACGCATCTATTAAACAATTTCACAAAGATACATGTGAAGCAATTCAAAATACGCCGTTCGAGGATAATATGGACCAAATTTTACGCAAATATCCCGGAATTGAAGATAGAACCGACCAAACATTTTGGCATATAATCACAATTGACCCATTAAATAGTCAGGATTTTGATGACGGGTTTAGCATAATTAATCTTGAGGATGACTTCAAAATGTTAACTATCTATATATCTAATGTAACTGTTTGGATTGACACCCTTAATTTATGGAATTCATTCTCTAGAAGAATTTCAACTATTTATTTACCCGATAAAAAACGCCCAATGTTGCCAAATATATTATCTGATAATTTATGCAGTCTACAAGAAAATGTACAACGTATTGCATTTGTAATGGATATTTATATTAAGGATAATAAAATAACAAAAATTGACTATAAAAATGCTGTGATTAAAGTTTCGCACAATTATATATACGAACACCCAAAATTGTTGGCAGACACCAAATATAACGACCTACTACATATTGCTCAAAATATTTCTATAAATTATAAACACGGCAATCACGTAATAAATAGTCGCGAATTAGTATCTTATTTTATGATATTGATGAATTGTTTCTGTGCTAAAGACCTACTCAAACATAATATTGGAATATTTCGTTCTACAATTATAAAGAATAATTTTATTATACCAGAAACAATTCCACCAGATGTAAGTAAATTTATTCAAATATGGAATAACTCAGCAGGACAATACATTAATGGCGCGGAAATTGGAGATGGGTTAAAAACTATTCACGCTAGACACGAGAGATTAGGCGTTGAATCATATATTCATATAACGAGTCCTATTAGACGTTTGGTAGACCTATTAAATATGATCAAAATTCAAGAAACACATAATATTATTAATTTATCTGAAAATGCTACCAAATTTTATGATAAATGGTTAACTGAAATAGACTACATTAACGTAACAACCAGAGCAATTCGCAAAGTTCAATGTGATACTTCACTACTTGATTTATGTCATAATTCGCCAGAAGTAATGGAAAAAGAATACGATGGATATATGTTTGATAAAATAAATAAAAATGATGGATTGTATCAATATAATGTATTTTTACCCGAATTAAAATTATCTTCGAAAATAACAGTGATGAATAATTTTGACAATTTTGAAAGTAGCAAATTTAAACTTTTTCTTTTTAATAATGAAGAGCGATTTAAACGCAAAATTCGACTCCACTTACTTCCCACCAATACAAAAAATACATAAATTACAAACATTTATTCACAAATACTCCATATTTAATCCAAATAATTTATGGTCTTATCAATTACAACCTCCTTCGCAATATTTTTAAGTATTTTATGTTCCTTCTCATCATCATTATCGCCAGCACCACCCATAGCTTCTATTATTATTTTGCTAAACTGATCAGACCGTATGGATTCTGAATCGTTGTAGTCAGGATACTTTTGTTTATATTTTGGAAGCAATATTTCATTCTTATATGCTACCTTTTTAATAACTCTTTTTAACTTTTTCTTGTCAACATCTTCTTTTTCCCATTTATTTTCATCTTTAATATAAATTATTTCCCTCTTTTTATCAGCACAATGTATTGGCCTTTCGGTCACCGCTAATGCTTTTAAATTCTTAACAATAATATTTGAGATTCCTTCTACATATCCAAGTTTTCCTACTGTTTCTAAATCAGCTATGTCCAACTTAATCGACTCCACAAATTCACTAATATTCATTGCATCCTTGCAATTTTCATTTAAAAATACATTTAAATTAAAAGTATTATTATTTGATATCACGTTATTCGAGTTTACCATATTCGCCTGTCCCGTCTTACAAATATCGACAATTTTGTTAGCCAATTCGTTATTATGTTTTACAACTTCTAATATTAAATTAGTCAGAGTTTGTATCTCATGTTGAGACTTATTATCATCTTCTGAAATTATTACTGGCTTTATACCATTACATATTTGCGAATGTTTCCATAAACCCTGGCGATGTAAATATTCTTTACCACAATCACATTTATAAATTTGCGATTGACCTAAAATATCATCTAATGAACCCGACAACGTCTCATATTGATGTTTTACTGTTAATAAATGTCTATCGTATTGGCTCTTGCGCGATGTAACATAATTACACTTTTCACAACTAAACTTTTGTAACTTTTTGGAACCAATCGTATCATCATTTGTCTCATTTATTGATATATTATTTATAATTTGTAAATGTTTATTTGAAACGATATGCTCGTCATATTGTTCGGGAGAATCGCACATAATATTACATGATGAACAATAATTTAGTGTTTTAGGAACATCATTCATGTTAGCTTTTAAATTCATATAATGCTCATGTTCTTTTTTACGTGCTTCTGTTGAATCTTTGCAATTATATTTGGCGATCTCTTCCATTTCCCAATTTTCCCAGCCACCATTATTACGTATTATATCATATTTTTTTGTTTTGTTCGATTCATTTTTACAAGACATTTTATGAGCATATTTTCTTTGCGTAAAATTTGTTGTATGTCCTACATAAATATTTGTAACTGATGGATTTTTACAATATATTTTATATATAATTGTATTTGAATAATCTATATCATCTTTTGGCATTATATATATTATAATTATTTATTTAAATACTAATCTTAAAATTGTCTTAAAAATGTCCTCAAAATGTCCTCAAAATGTCCTCAAAATGTCCTCAAAATGTCTTAAAAATGTCTTAAAAATCTTAAAATGTCTTACACCTTTGCACATTTAAAACGCCGTTTTTCTTAAAAGTTTTTTATTTTATTTCCTGAATATAATAAAAAATTGATTTATAATTTCATAATTATATTATTACATAACTTATATGAACTTTATCAAAATGAACTCCACTAACGGATATATTTATATTAGAAATCATTCATCGTATGATGTTGATGATGCGTGTAAAATGGGTAAAGCAAATAACATTCCTGAAAGGGATACACAATATGCTACTGGCGAGATTAAGAGAGGATATTTTGAAGCGGTGTTTGAAGTTCCTATTGAAAAAATGGGGATTGTTGAACGCTTATTACAAAATGAATTTCGTGAATTAAATGTTAAATATGATGCTGGAACTGAATTTTACAATAAAAAAATTATTACTCTTATTGAACCTTATCTAATTACGGTTGGAATTAAATATAAAAAATTATCCAAGCAAGAAATTAGTGATTTGGTAAGATGCAACAGAGTAAGAAAAACAATCAAAAAAATAAATATTCAATCATTAATTCACATACTAAAATCTAAGAGAACAAATAAAGAATATCTTTGGAATGAAAGAGATTATCAAACAAAGATAATAAATTTTAGTAAAGATGAACTTTTATCACAAAATAAATTATATATTGAATTACCAACAGGAGGAGGCAAAAGTTATATAGTATATAAATTATTTGAATATCTAAAAAGTGAATTTATTATTATTGTTTCACCAAGAAAAATAGTAAATTCACAAAATATTTCACAAAAATATTTACAGATACTAAAAGATAATTATATCACATTCAATTATTCTACTGACAATAACTTTGATGAATATTTAAGATTGTCAAATAAAAAAATTGTAATTTGTTGCACACAATCCATTAGTAAAATTTATGATAAGATTTTATCAAATGAAATCATTGATATAACAATATGGTTTGATGAAGCACATTGGGGAATTGAAGAATGGATTGATAGTTTAAATGATGATATGAATTCGCAATTTTGGTTATTAAATAATAGACATATAAAATATCGTGTATTTACATCTGCTTCACCAAATAAACTAAAAATTTCACAAAATGAAAATATATTTGGTAAAATGTATTCACCTATAAAAGTAAAGGAATTAATAGATTTAAATTGGTTATCAAAAATAAAACCTTATGTTTATAGTGAAAATAAAAAAAATGTTGATAATATAAATTATATAATTAGTGATTTTAATGAAAAAAAAAGAACATTTGGATTTAGTTTTCATAATAAACAAAAAAATGCTTTCAATTTGTTCTATAAGCATTATATAAAATATAAAAACGATGAAACACATATAAAACCATTCTTGTTAGTTAGTGATAATTTTGCGATGGAAAAAGAACCAAAATTACAAGAAATTATATTAGAATACAATTATAGAGATATAAAAAGATACGAGACTACAATTTATAGTATTGGTTATGTTGTTGCAAAATATAGTATGGGATATGATTTTACACCTT
>Ga0222714_10006534_pt1 | contig 10866 bp, 18 predicted proteins | sample C33_3DmetaG_FD_165048 | JGI IMG/M metagenome (GOLD analysis project Ga0222714, IMG submission 165048) | Estuarine water microbial communities from San Francisco Bay, California, United States - C33_3D | ecosystem: Environmental > Aquatic > Marine > Unclassified | place: USA: California... | reverse complement strand
TCCGACGTTGGTTGCGTGAAGGCTACTGCGGTGAGGACACACCAGCAGATCGCGATGTGGGTGCGGCAGCTCGTGCATGGCATCGCGGTCGTTTGCTGGTCACGGCATTAAAACGTCCACTCAACAACTTTGAAGAAACCTTGAACCGTGCTGTGAGCTTGGACGAGTTGGCCTTGGAAATACACCAGTTGGAAATTGCCATCATTGCCAGCCAAATACAGAGCTATCGGTCAGGAGCGGCAGAAGAACAAAAGATGTGGGGTACTGACACCACACCCGTGGCACCTGTTGGTACCAAGGTCGAATGTCAGGTTGAAGTGATCAAGTCGGTCTATAGCCAAAATTACAACACCAACTACATTCGTGCTGTCACAGTTGATACTCGCAAGGTTGTGATGTTTAACTATCGCGAAGGCATGGATCCCGGTACAGTATTGACCATTCGCGGCACAGTCAAGGCACATCGCGAAGACTGTACTCAACTCAACCGTGTCCGGGTGTTATAATGCATCAATTTGTTGTGATGTGGGACAACACAGGTCTTGAGTTTGTGGGCGACTGGACAGAATACAGTCAGGATCGAATGTGGTCCACCTTGCAGGGTAAACAACCTACCAAGACCTTTGTGAACCCGATGCACCTGCAACTTCGTGCCAGATACAACAGTCAACGACATTATGAGATCTACTTGATCAACGCCACAGAAGGCATCACTGCTGATGATATTCGTGACATGTTTGATAGAGATCCACAAACAGCCGCTGACTTGATCCGTGAACGAGGTTACTGCTATTATAGCGATCGTGGTGCAACTGGCAAAATTAAAATTACCTAAGGAGAAATAATGGGACTTGATCAATACGCTTATGTGGCAGCCAAGGCCGGTGCCTATGATGAGTATTACAGCGATGAAAACTACGACAAGGACGACAGCGATCCTACTAAAGTTTCCAAACCGCATGAGCTGGCCTACTGGCGCAAGCACCCAAACCTTCAAGGTTGGATGAAACGACTTTGGGAAGAAAAGAATCCTGATGCAACGGAAGGCAACACGTTCAACGGCATTGAGCTAGAGCTGACCTGGGAGGACCTGGAAAGATTGGAACTAGACATCATTTCCGGCGGATTGCCTGAAACATCCGGTTTTTTCTTTGGCGAGGATTCCAACGAGTTTTACTACGAAAACGACTTGAAGTTTATTACAGATGCCCGGGCTGAAATATTTCTTGGACTGCGTGTGTTTTACAACTCATCATGGTAATCAAATACTACACCATTCGAAATCAATCCACAGGTCGATACCTTACAGGTACACCAGCTTACCACGGCTGGAGTGCGGAACCACGCTTGTTTCCCAGCATCAGCCGCCTGCGCAGTTTTATTACCAGTGTGATAAGGATCAACAAGAACCGACGTGAACGTTGGCCCCAGCTGTGTGCAGATGTTTCTACTTGGGTCATAGATGAAATGGTATTGACCCCTGTTGGCTCCCAAGAACTGCATCAAGTGGTAACTCCTAAGAAAATGATGGAGTTGTTGGCAGCATGAAGATTTTCGGTAAACCTTAACCGAAATCGAGCAGATAATGGTTGACCAGAATATGCTCGTTTGCTATAATAAGGTATGCTGTAAAAAGCATGTAGTGAAACTTAACTTAATCAACTTTGTAAATCAACTTTTATAGGCAACTCAAAATGACAACTGAAAAAACTTTCACAGTAGCAGGTACTGCAACACAAAATGGCGTTACCAAGGCACGCTTTGCTAACGATCTAGTAGCTCGCATCAAGATTCTTAACAAAGCAGGCTGCACTGACATCAACCTTATTGAACTTCCACATGCAATGACAAAATTGCAAGCTCTGCAACATCTGCAGACTGTGGGTATCACTTCTGGTGATGCTGGGCATGCTGTTGCTGAGAAACTGGCAGAAAAAGCCAAGGTAGCAAAGGCTGCGGAAGTTCGCGTAGCTGTCAAGCCCGCAGCTCTCAAGGCCAAGGCTAAACAGGCTGCTGAAGCATAAGGCAATGGCTGTCCCAAAGAGGCAGCTTTGGCTGCCTTTTTTTATGATTTGATTTGGTCTATCATAATTACTAATATTATGTTAGACACCAGCCAACTCGAAGACAAAGTTCAAAATCTCATAGTAGATATTTGTAAAGCACTTTACTTTCACGGATTTCGAGAAATTCCGGTCGGTGCTATCATGCGCCTAATAGGCGTAGAAAACGAGACTGCAACACAGCACGACAAAGAATATTTTCGCTTAGACGAAGAATTCGAAGCCCTGTTACAACAAGAAGAAATTGCAGAATACGAAAAAACTTTAGAGGCAGCAACACCTCCTCCGGGTACCACCTTACACTAAATGTCCATATCAAATTTTAGGGCCAGCGAGGCTCTGTATTTGGTGATTGTGCGAGATAAAAATGCTGAGTCCCTGCTGCGTGCCTGGGCCCAAGAATTTCGAGCAACAGTTACCATTGAAAACAACCGCATGAAAATATTCGAACAGCGTAGTCTTACCTTGTTTCAAATGCACTGGCCACACAACTGGAACAATGTCACAATTTGGGACTGTTGGAAACGCTCACACATCAATTTGGATTAATTGATCAATAAAAATCTTGACACAGCTCCTATAACAGCATAAAATATAACACTAAAGGAGAATTACATGTCAGCAAATCACGACGCAATCAAAACAGCATTTGAAACTTACATAGCCGAGAACGAAAAGTTCACAGCCAAAGGTGTCAAAGCAGCCGCAGCCCGTGCTCGCAAAGCCTTACAAGAAATGAGCAAAGCCATCAAAGAACGACGTAAAGAAATTACCGCAGAAAAAGAAGCCATGACTGCGGCCAAGTAAATGACGTCCAGTTTCACCCGAACCATAGTTGAAGATCCAGACCAACCAGGCGAGTTGTTGTTGGACTTAGGCAACGAGCTGTGCAATCAACTGGGTTGGCAACCGGGTGACACTATTAAATGGATAGACAACAAAGACGGGACCTTCACCCTTCGTAAATTAACCAATAAGGAAAAACCATGTTAGATCGAATTTTACCTGGCTTAGACCGAGCCTTGGCACTGAAATTAGTACTATTTCACACCTTTGTCATTGCCATCAGCAACTGGCTTGTTCAATACAAGTTTGGTTTCTTTGGACACCCTATTGCAGTATCAGCATTCACATTCCCACTTGTGGTAGTGGCCACAGACCTTACAGTTCGCATGGTGGGTAAGGAACTGGGACGCACAGTGGTAGCACTCAGCTTTGTACCTGCCATCATTGCCAGTATGTTGGTTGTGCTGGCATCTGGCGCACCTACCATCACAGCAGTTCGTATTGGTGTGGGTTCAGGCGTAGCTTACTTGTTGGGCACCTTGCTGGATGTGTATGTGTTTCAATACATCCGTGAGCGTTACAACTCATGGTGGATTGCTCCAACCTTGGCCAGTGTAGTGACCACAGTGATCGACACTTACACATTCTTCTTCACTGCGTTTTACCGAGGTGCCAATGCGTTTATGGCTGCCAACTGGCACATTGTTGCCACAAACCACATCATCATTAAAGTATTGGTGGGCTTGTTGGTTGTTGTTCCTGCATACGGACTGTTGTTAAATTACTTACAACGCAAGATCAAGTAATGAGCTCTCCGTATATCACCAGCAGTCCACTAACCACTGGTGGTTACGTCACCACTGCTATTGCTGACCCCACTTGGTCAAGCACTACTGCGATGCTTACACCCAGTGGTCAGATAGAGCTAAAAGGTGACCAAGCTGACGTTGTGATAAATGGGGTCAGCTTGACCGAAACGTTGAAAGGTATACAAGACAGCCTCAACATGTTGCGTCCCAACACAGCCTTAGAAGCTGAATGGAACCAACTGCGGGAGTTGGGGCAACAGTATCGTAAGTTGGAAGCTGAACTGTTGGAAAAGCAACGAGCTTGGGAAATCCTAAAGAAACAAGGTTGACCAGTAATACAACACCTGCTATAATATGTACTGTGTGTAATTACTGGAGTTTATTATGAGTATGCATCTGGAAGGTCCCTGGCTTAGTACCACAGGCAAGCGCCGTGCCAAACCCAAGTTTGCTTCAGCAGAAGCCAAACAGCGTCACGAACAATTAGCCGCAAGTTGGGAAGATCTCAAGAAAACTTACGAGCGTCCATTACCCACCCGGGCTGTACCCATGCGAAAGTATAGCCTAAGCATTCCAGCACATCGTACTACTGCACACATTCCCAGTAAAGCGGACACCGGCGGTATTGCTGCCCGTGCCCCGGACAAGGTCTACACAGGTACCAAGGTCAAAGGCATTGGTACCATGCACAAGTCAAATGCTGTGCCTGTATTTTCTGATGAAGAAGCAGTAGAAATTTCAACTATGCGGAGAGGATAATGGCTTCTAAATCTGGTGATTGGTACAAAGCGTTACGTGAAAAAGATCCAGCAGCTCATCGCGAACTTATGGACGACAAATATGCAAAACGTGTAGAGCAGCTAAACACTGATCCTACAAAATTTGCACAGATGAAGTTTACTAAGCAACGTGCAGGTGCAAAGGATCGTAAGTTAGAGTGGGAATTAAGCCAAGAGCATGTGCATACGCTGATCAAAGAAACTGATCGTTGTTTCATTTCTGGTCGTAAGTTAGTTATGGAAGTTAACCATCCTGATGGGCCTAGTCTAGATCGCTTGGATGCAAGTAAAGGCTACCTCGTTGATAATGTTGTTGTAACTAGTCAGCTTATTAACAAAGCACGTGGGGAAATGTCTGTTGAAGAATTCGTTAAAATGTGCCGGGATGTAGTCGAATTTCATGACGCTGTCTAACAAAGACTTTCCCTGGGTGTCCAGAATATCATGGGATAGCAAAGGCACGATATCTTGGAATGAAATTTGTGCCCGTGTAATCGAAGACTTTGGATTACCTGGCGATCGTTATATAACAGATGTAGGCATGTTTGAGATGGCTTTTATTTTTCGAAATCCACAAGACCTTATATTTTTCAAACTAAAATGGAGTGAATATGAACTTTGAACAAGCACAAATTATGCGACGTCTTCGAGAAGGCGGAGACATCCATACATTTGATTTGTCAGGTCAAGACTTGGATTTTATCAAGGCTGAAATCAAGCATTTGCTACATGCAGGACCGCAGTTGGTTGAGTTTAAGAAGGCCGATGGTTCTGTACGTGTTATGAATTGCACTTTAAGTGACCTGCATGGTGCTAAGTATACACAGACTCCTGTTGTGGAAAACGCTGCCAAAGAACCCCGTCAAAAGAAGCCCAACGAAGATGTTTGTGCTGTGTGGGATATTGACGCAGGTGCGTGGCGCAGTTTTCGTTGGGATAGACTTATAAGGATAGATTACAAACTTGGGTAAGGAAGAAGCACTACAGCTAGAGGGCACTGTTGAAGAAGCATTGCCCAATGCCATGTTTAAGGTAAAGTTAGACACCACAGGTTCTGTGGTGATTGGCGTTATTTCGGGACGCATGCGTCAACACAAGATCAAGATATTACCCGGTGATCGGGTGGAAATTGAGTTCTCTCCTTACGACCTTGCTCGTGGGCGTATTACAAGACGTCGATAAATATCTACATGAACACTCCAATCCGCCAAGACATCAACCTAGTAGAAGCCAGCACACGCCCAGCCAAGCTGGAAACTACTCCTTTGCCCTACGACGAAAAAGCTCTAGAGCCAGTGATGAGTCGTGATACCATCAACTACCACTACGAGCACCTGGCCAAAGGCTATGCCAAACGCTACAATGCTGACGAAGGCAATGCTAACTTTAATAGAGCCGGCAGCTTTTTACACAACAAGTTCTTTCCACAACTACGTGCTCCAAAAGGTGCAAACCGTCCCCGGGGTGCTGTGCTGACCTTGATCGAAGAACACTTCAAAACCTACGAAGACTTTCGCGAAGAATTCAAAAAAGCAGCCATGGCTGTACAAGGATCTGGCTGGGTTTATTTGAGCACCGCAGGTACTATCAAAATCATCCCAAACCATCAAGTACGCACTGACATTTGTGTTCTAGTAGACTGGTGGGAACATGCCTGGGCACTAGATTACCAAAGTGACAAAGAACGTTATCTGGACAACATTTGGAAAATTATTGACTGGGACGTTTGCAATGCAAGACTATAAACAACACCCATGACAGTATTAAGAGAAATTACATTAGAAAAACACATGGCAGTCGAAAACCTGCCATTCATTCAATATTTGTTAAGCGGAAGTATCACACAATCTCATTATGTAATATATCTAGCAGAGATGTTGACCATATATCAACATCTTGAAAATTTATCAGAGAAAGCTGGATTATTTGACGGGCTTGAATATCTACCAAGAGCTCTGCGTATGAGACAAGATCTCGAAGAACTGGCACCCGGATACCAGCCTAGTCAGTCTGTCAGCACCACTGCTTATCTACAATACTTGGATTCTTTGTTTGCATCCTCTCGCAGAAAAGAATTGTTCTCTCATGTTTATGTACGTCACATGGGCGACCTGTACGGTGGTAAATTGATTGCTCGACGTGTGCCTGGTACTGGACGTTGGTACGAATTTGATAATCGAGCAGAATTAGTTAAAAAATTCAACGAAAGAATAACATTGGACTTGGCCGACGAAGCTCTTGTAGCATTTGATTACTATGCAAATATTTTTCAAGATCTCTGGACCTGCATTAAATAGTATTGTATTCTCAGCGCAGTAAACAAACCCCCGCAGTTGTAAACTAAAACTTTCAATAGATGAACAATAAATTTCGTTTTCACGTACTGGGACTGCCGCACACAGTCAGCAGCAAAGAATTCAACGCCTGTGCTTATACCCAGAAAGTTGTCAAATTTGGTAAAATGATGACCGAACGTGGACATACAGTAATACACTACGGACACGAAGATTCTGATCTGATCTGCACAGAACATGTTCCAGTGCTGACCAACGAAGATTTTGAAATTGCCTACGGCAACTACGATTGGCGCCGTAACTTTTTTACTTACGATATGGGTGATCATGCGTACCAAACATTTTATCGCAATGCCATACGCGAAGTAGGCTTGCGTAAACAGCCCAATGACTTTATCTTGCCTTTCTGGGGCGCCGGAACAAGACCTGTTTGTGATGCACACCCTGATCTGATCACAGTGGAACCTGGTATTGGTTATGCCGGCGGACACTGGGCACGTTGGAAAATATTTGAAAGCTATGCTATCTATCATGCCTACTACGGGTTAAAAGCTGTAGGCAATTGCATGCAGGACTGGTACGATGTGGTTATTCCCAACTACTTTGATCCGGAAGATTTTGAATTCAAAGAAAAAAAACAAGACTACTTCCTGTTCCTGGGTCGTGTTTATTCAGGCAAAGGTGTAGACATTGCTGTGCAAGTTACAGAAAAGATCGGGGCAAAACTAAAGATTGCAGGACAAAATCCCGAAGGACGCACCTTCCCACCGCATGTGGAATTTGTGGGCTATGCCGATGTAGAAACACGCCGAGAGCTCATGAGCAATGCCAAGGCAGCTTTTGTTGCCAGTCAGTACGTGGAACCGTTCGGTGGAGTACAGATCGAACTGCTGTTGTCAGGCACTCCTACAATTACTACGGATTGGGGATCATTTGCTGAAAACAACATACACGGTGTTACAGGGTATCGTTGCAGAACTTTTGATCAATTCTGTTGGGCAGCCCGCAACATTGATCGCATTGATCCTAGAAATTGCAGAGCATTTGGAGAAAATTTCTTGTTGGATCGTGTGGCCCCCATGTACGAAGAATACTTTCAAACTGTGCTGGATGTACACACCGGAGCAGGTTGGTATCAAGATCATCCTGAACGCAACGACCTAGCTTGGCTCAAACGCACTGTCCCGCAGCATCCTGAGCGCATCAACTACGATCAAATTGACGACGAAGAACAAGCACCTGCAAAACGTCTTGCTAAATGGATCAGTGCAGCATTGCCGCCTGGCTCAGTGCTAGACATTGGCTGCGGACCTGGCACTTATGTAGATGCCTTACGCACATTCGGAATCCGGGCTCAAGGTATCGACGTTGACGATCGCGTTGTGGGCAAAGATCACTTGAAATATCAAAGCCTGTTTGACCTGTCAGATTCTGATCGGGCAGATACTGTTATTTGTTTAGAAGTAGCAGAACATATAGATGAATCTTTTGCTGATTTAGTAGTTTACCAAGTGGCTCGTTGCGTTAAAAAGACCTTGATTTGGACAGCAGCACAACCTGGACAAGGTGGTATTGGGCACATTAATTGTCAACCTAAGGAGTACTGGGCAGAGAAATTGGTAGAACAAGGTTTGGTGCGTAATCTGGAATTAGAAACTCGTATGTTGGATTTTATTGTACAGGGCCCGCACATGGGCTGGTTTCGCAACAACGTGATGCTGTTTGAACAAGTAAATTAAACAATTTTGCCGCTTTTGATTATCTCTAAGCTTAAAGGAAAATAGATAAATAGACTAAACAGGTAAACTCCAATGGCAAAACAAACAATAAATGTAGGATCTGCGCCCAACGACGGAGCAGGAGATCCTATACGAACTAGTTTCCAAAAAGTCAATGCTAATTTTACAGAACTGTATTCTCAAGGACTGGGACAAGCAGTACCGGGCGTATATTATGTGACCACCGACGGTAGTGATAGCAATACTGGAACAACCTTATCTGATGCATTTTTAACCATCAAAGCAGCAGCCACAGCAGCTGGTGTTTATACCACAACAAATCCAACTTCCAAAGTAACTATTTTTGTCAAAACTGGTTCCTATACTGAAAACAATCCGGTAGTTTTTCCAGCTAATGTAACCTTATGGGGAGACGACTTACGTAGTGTATCGGTCTTACCTCAAAATCCCACGCAAGATATTTTTCATCTAAAAAATGCCTGTTATATTTCCGGAATTACTTTTCGTGGGCACTTGTCACCAGCTGCCGCTGTGGCTTTCCCAACAGCAGGTGCTGGTGTAATTACCACCAGTCCTTATGTACAAAATTGCTCCAGCATAACCACCACTGGTTGTGGCATGCGTATTGATGGCAGTTTAGCACAAGGCAGTAAAAGCATGGTATCTGACGCTTATACACAGATAAACGAAGGCGGCATTGGTATCCATCTATTAAATCAGGCCTATGCTCAGTTGGTCAGTATATTCACTGTATGCTGTAGCCAAGGAGTTTTATGTGAAAGCGGTGCATACTGTTCAATTACAAACTCCAATACTTCTTTTGGTACATATGGTCTAGTCTCCAGCGGCAAAGTGCTTGTGAGTAATTCAGGTCTGACCGATGGTGTAAATCAGATCGGGAATCAGATTTTACTCAAGAATTTGTCACAACGACCCAACATCAATCAATCCATAAGTTTTGACAACGGTGTTACTTTAAATGATATTTGGGATGTCACTCCACTAGTGGCAGGAACCTGCACAGTGACACTTGCTCAAGAAATATTAGTACCGCTTACAAATAATTCTCCTTGTATATTTTTTACACGCAGTCAGATAAACGCCAGTAGCCATACATTTGAATATGTTGGTACAGGTACAACTTTGGCCACATCATTTCCAGCTGCTGGAGCTATCGCTATCCCCGCTAACCAGGTAGTCACTATTGATGGCGGAGCAGTGGTTTATACTGCCACTGACGAACGTGGTGATTTTAAAGTAGGAGATCAGTTGACAATTAATGGTGCTAATGGTACCATCAGCGGCGCAACTTTTGATAAGTCATTGTTTGCAGTAATGACACCTTATATATTAGCACTCGAAGGATAATAAAATGGCCATAAACGTATTTCGAAACGTAACAGCTGATCTTACCACTACAGGAGCCACTGTTTATACAGCACCTGCTGGGTATACCGGCATTGTGCTAATGGCACAATTTAGCAATATAACTGGCGGTACTGTGACAGCCAGTATGTTTATTAACAAAAGCAACATACTTACATCTTTGATTACAGATTTTGAAATACCTGGCAACGATGCATTGGGTGCTCTTTCTGGTAAACTGGTTTTAGAATCTGGCCATGCGGTTTTTGTTTCCGCTAGTGCTGATTCTTCTTTGCAATTTACAATGAGTATTCTTGAGACCGAGAACTAATAAAACATGTCAAGATTGATATCCGGCAAGATTAAAAAAGTACCTCCCACAGAAGTATCTGCTGATCGCTACGACTTTATTCAATTGTCCGAAACCGAACCAGATCTTGGTGTTCCTGCTGTTTCTGGGTATGTTTTATCCAGCGATACAACTGGTGATCGTAGTTGGATTGCACCCGGATTGGGAGCCACTGGTCCTACAGGTGCCACCGGCCTAACAGGAGCCACAGGACCTCAAGGAGCCACCGGAATTGGCGCTACAGGAGCTACAGGCGCTACCGGTGCAACAGGCGCTACAGGAGCTACAGGAGCCACTGGTCCAGCAGGAGCCACAGGTGCCACCGGCGCTACGGGTGTCGTTGGTGCAACTGGAGAAACAGGCGCAACAGGCGCAACAGGCATAATTGGCGCCACCGGAGCCACCGGAGCCACCGGAGCCACAGGTGTGCCAGGTGCCACTGGAGAAATTGGTGCAACTGGTTTAGGCGCCACTGGTGCCACAGGTGTTGTTGGCGATACAGGTGCCACTGGTGCAAGCGGAGCCACAGGTTCTACCGGAGTTCCGGGTGCTACAGGCGCAACAGGAGCAACTGGCGTTACAGGTGCCACGGGTGTAATTGGTACAACAGGAGCCACCGGAGTAGATGGGGCCACTGGCGTTACTGGAGCTACCGGCGCTACTGGAGCTACTGGCGTTACTG
>Ga0222714_10006533_pt1 | contig 10866 bp, 9 predicted proteins | sample C33_3DmetaG_FD_165048 | JGI IMG/M metagenome (GOLD analysis project Ga0222714, IMG submission 165048) | Estuarine water microbial communities from San Francisco Bay, California, United States - C33_3D | ecosystem: Environmental > Aquatic > Marine > Unclassified | place: USA: California... | reverse complement strand
TCCTCGGATAATTGCGTAAATTGAACAGCTTCAACGTCGGAACGAAGGTCAAGAACCGAGCGAATACCATCGGTTATTGGCATTTGAACCATTATGCGCTTTTTCATTATTCGTGATTTCCCTGCCGATCCGAGTGGACGTGGACGTTAGACGAAATTAGAACGGCTGCAAACCAGAGGTCACCTTGCCACCCTAAACCTTGAGCACCATAATTCATAACCATGAGAAGTCAGCACTCAAACGCGTTCGCGACCTCTGAAAATAGAGGACCAGACGGCGAAGAGGTTCATCAAAGATGCAACGCGCCTGGCTGTGAAGCTAAAGGCGAGTTCCCTGCGCCTAGAGACCGTCTTCGCCCAAGGCCATATCTATATTTTTGTCTTGAACATGTTCGCGCCTACAATGCTGGATGGGACTATTATCGCGGAATGTCCTCAGCCGAGATTGACGCGGATCGGCGTTTAGATGTGGTTTGGCGTCGTCAAACATGGGCACTTGGCGGCAAACAAAAATCCCGGGCAGATGCCACATTTCAATTTGATGATCCCTTAGCTGCATTCCAGGATCCTGAAACCAACTCTCCCGGCCCGCGACGCTTTAGACCAGGCAGCCCGGAGGCACTTGCGCAATTGGAGCTTGGCTTGGAAGATGATTTCGACGTAAAAACATTAAAGGTTCGATATAAAGCTCTCGTCAAAAAATGGCACCCCGATACCAATGGTGGTTCTCGTGATGCAGAAGAGCGCTTAAAATCGATCAACGCTGCGTATAAAACCTTGCAGAATGCCGTCAAAGCTTACACTGCAACTAGCACCGGAAAGTATTAATGACTGACTCACCCAGCACCATCATTCAGGCCGCCGGCGTAACAGCTGCTCCAGATACCGAAGTTTCCGTTCGTGATGTCTTTGGTCTGGATACTGACCTTGTAGTACCCGCTTATAGCGAGACCAGTGACTATGTGCCGGATCTGGACCCAGACTATCATTTTGATTTTGAGACCACCATCGCGATTATCGCTGGGTTTGCTTTCAATCGCCGCGTGATGATTCAAGGCTACCATGGAACAGGTAAATCCACTCACATCGAACAAGTTGCAGCGCGGCTAAACTGGCCTTGTATCCGCGTTAACCTAGACAGCCACATTAGCCGTATCGATCTGGTAGGTCGTGACGCTATCGTCTTGAAAGATGGCGTCCAGGTAACGGAATTCCGTGAGGGTATGCTACCGTGGGCTCTCCAGCATGCGGTTGCCCTGGTTTTTGATGAATATGACGCCGGTCGCCCAGACGTAATGTTCGTCATCCAACGTGTATTAGAAGTTGAAGGTAAATTGACCCTGTTGGACCAAAACAGAGTAATCCGGCCTCACCCGCACTTTCGGATGTTCGCGACTGCCAACACAGTGGGTCTTGGCGATACAACCGGGCTCTATCATGGTGTTCAACAGATCAACCAAGGCCAGATGGACCGCTGGAACATAGTTGTTGCCCTAAACTATCTCCCTCATGAAGAGGAAGTAAAAATCATTCTTGCAAAATCAGCGCATCTTAGAGACGGCGATGGTCCGGCTCTTGGCAGTAAGATGGTTCGCCTCGCTGAACTAACACGCAATGGATTTATGGCTGGTGATCTGTCTACCGTGATGTCACCCCGTACGGTGATAACATGGGCTGAAAACGCGCGGATTTTCAATGATCTGGCGTTAGGGTTTAGGATGACCTTCTTAAACAAGTGTGATGAAGCCGAAAGATCCGTAGTAGCTGAATATTACCAGCGCGTGTTCGGACAGGATCTGCCAGAAGTGGCGGCTCCCGGTCTGAAAAAAGTATCCTGAGGTTAAGGCCGACGTCAGATGGCCGAAGCTGAATCGCCTTCAGAGGTTTTCAAGCGCAATACCGGTGCCGCAATGCGAGCTGTGGCTCGGAGGCGAGAGCTTGATGTAACCTTTGGCCCAGACACTGCTTCAACAGACGGGACCTCTGCTCGATTACCAACGCCGTCTCGTGAAATGGCAGCGGGTGAGGTGTCAATACTTCGTGGCGAGGCGGACGCTCTTGCTCTGAAGCTGCGCCACCATGATGAAGCAGCGCATTCACAAAATCGCCCCGCGGGTGGGGCAGCCCGTGCCGCCTATGATGCCATTGAACAGGCCAGGGTAGAGTCCATCGGCGCACTTCAGATGGAAGGCGTATCCGCCAATTTAGACGAGGCATTGATAGAGCGTTGCCGCCGCCAAGGCTATTCCCGAGTTGTTGAACGTGAAGACGCGCCGTTGGCAGAGGTCTTAGCTTTGCTTACCCGCGAAGCGGTGACTGGCAAAGCTCCTCCCGCGGAGGCTGTCGGCATGGTCGACATGTGGCGCGATGAGTTTATGGAAAAAGCTGGTGATGCCTTCGAACGCATGAAGGAAAACGTATCAGACCAGTCCGCATTTGCTGATTTAATGCGGCAGCTTCTCCAAGACATAGAGATGTTGGATGAAGCAGAGAGCTCTGATAGCGAAGACGGCGACAGCTCCGACGAGAGTGATGAAGCTGACCAAGACGCAGATGCTGAAGCAGCTGATGCTGATAGCGCAGCGGCCATGGCAGCGCAGGGTGAATACGAAGAAAGCGCAGCCGACGCGACGGACGATATGTCTGGCGAAGAGGGTGATGCCGAAATGATGGCTGGGATGGGTGACGAGGAAGCAGGCGATGCTACTCCGCAGCAGCGGCCAAACTTCGACCCCAGTCTAGATGCCGCCCGCGTATATGCACCTTATACCCGAGAGTTTGACGAGGTAATTCCGGCCGAGGAGCTTTGTGACGCGGAGGAACTTTCTCGTCTTAGAAGACATTTGGACCAACAACTCGCAAACCTGCAGGGTGTTGTTACAAGGCTAGCAAATAGACTGCAGCGTCGCCTGATGGCACAGCAGACCCGATCCTGGGACTTTGACTTGGAAGAAGGACTGCTTGATTCGGCACGCCTGGCACGTATCGTCGCCAATCCAACACATTCACTCTCCTATAAACAGGAAAAGTCGACAGAATTTAGAGATACTGTAGTTACTCTGCTGATCGATAATTCTGGGTCCATGCGAGGACGACCAATCACTGTAGCTGCGATGTGTGCGGATATTCTGGCTCGGACTTTGGAGAGGTGTCAGGTTAAAACAGAGGTGCTTGGCTTCACCACCCGCGCTTGGAAGGGTGGAGAATCACGGGAAAAATGGGCAGCAGAAGGGAAGCAGCCCTCTCCAGGCAGGCTTAATGACCTACGCCATATAATTTATAAAGAAGCCGACGCACCGCTTCGCAGAACGCGCAAAAATCTTGGCTTGATGCTGCGCGAAGGGATCTTGAAAGAGAACATTGATGGTGAGGCCCTACTTTGGGCGCACGACCGACTGCTTGCTCGATCCGAAGATCGCCGAATTTTAATGGTGATTTCAGATGGCGCTCCGGTTGACGACTCAACCTTGTCGGTAAATCCAGGCAACTATCTCGAAAGACATCTTCGTGACGTTATACGTCTAATTGAGGACAAGTCGCCTGTTCAGCTGGTCGCTATTGGTATTGGTCACGACGTGACACGATACTATCGACGAGCTGTCACGATATTCGACGCCGACCAACTTGCTGGCGCGATGATGGAACAGCTGGCTGAACTTTTTATCGATGAAAGTGGAGGTGGCGCTATTAAAGCCTCCCGACGGCGGCGACAGAAGTAACCAAACACCAGTCATTAGTTAGCTAATTTTTTCCTTCCTAAACACGTGCTCGACCTAATGCATCTAATTGGTGCATGATCTTATCGAGATTTGGCAGGGATAAACGCATGACCAACCTAAGTCCTGAGCGTCAACGCGCCATGCTGCGTCGTATGATTACGATCCGGCGCTTCGAAGAAATTGCTTCAGAAAAATTTCGTTCGGGCGACATCTACGGAGTGGTCCATTCCTATGCTGGCGAAGAAGCTATAGCCGTAGGCGTCTGTGAAGCGCTCAGGGATGGTGACCAAATAATTTCAACTCATCGAGGACATGGCCACTGCATCGCAAAAGGTGCCGATTTAAATCGCATGATGGCTGAGCTCTATGGCCGCGCTGATGGTTACTGCAAGGGCAAAGGTGGTTCGATGCATATCGCTGATTTTTCCATCGGCATGCTGGGGGCCAACGGTATTGTTGCAGGTGGGATTTCGATCATCACTGGCGCCGGGCTGGCTGCGCAGATGGACGGAAATGGAGCAGTCGCCGTTGGGTTTTTTGGTGATGGCGCCTCGAATGCAGGGCCTTTTCATGAATCAATCAACATCGCAGCGGCCTGGAAGCTTCCTGTGATTTACGTCTGCGAAAATAACCAATGGGCGGTTAATGTCCCAGCACTCGAAAGTGTCGCCACCCCAAACGTTGCCGATCGCGCAAAGGGTTATGGAATTCCTGGAATCATAGTCGATGGCAATGATGTCTTTGCTGTTCACAATGCCGCCGTCGATGCAATCGCCAGAGCAAGGGCTGGACAAGGTCCAACGATCATTGAAGCAAAGACGTATCGACACCGTAGACATACTGAGCGTCTGGATCAGCCAGACGCTCGGCCATCAGAAGAAGTTAATGCCTGGCTGCAAGAGGATAAAGATCCCATCCAACGGATGATAACAACCCTACAGATGCAAGAAGATCTGCTGCCGCCAACAGTCTTGGAAAATCTAAAAACAGTCGTAGAGAATGAGCTAGCTGAAGCTGTTTCCTTCGCGGAAAAAAGTCCGTTCCCCACAAAGGAATCCGCTCTGCAAGACGTTTTTGCGGAGTGATTGAAATGACAGAAATGAAAGAACTTTCCTATGTAGATGCCATCATTGAAGGTATCGCAGAGGAAATGGTCGTCGATCCAAAAATCTTCCATATGTCCACTGAAGCGCCTCGGCGACTACAAGAAGAATTTGGCTTTCCACGCGTGCGCCAGACGCCGATAGCGGAAAGCGCCCTGACGGGCATGGCAATTGGGGCAGCAGCTGGTGGTTATCGACCCATCGTAGATTGGCGGCTAGTGACTTTTTGCTTTGTAGCAATGGATCAGATAGTCAATCAGGCAGCTAAAATACATTACATGTTTGGCGGTCAGACACGCTTTCCACTTGTCTTTAGGACTACAGTTGGTGGTGGAACTCGCAGAGCAGCTCAGCACTCTCAAAGCCCATACAGCATGTTCATGCAACTAACTGGACTTAAGCTTGTTCTTCCATCCACACCCGCAGACGCTAAAGGTTTAATCAAGACGGCGATAAGAGATGACAACCCAGTCGTCTTTTTTGAGGCAGGGCGTCTTGGTGGCGTCAAAGGACCAATTCCAAATGGCGATGTCTCTATCCCTTTTGGGAAAGCAGACGTTAAACGTGAAGGCAAGGACGTAACTGTAGTAGCCCTAGCCTGGATGGTTCATGAAGCCTTGGCTGCCGCAGAAGAACTGTCAAAACAAGGTATTGAAGTGGAAGTTATCGATCCTCGAACTCTGGTGCCATTGGATATTGAAACTATAAGAAGTTCGGTATTTAAAACGGGTCACCTCGTCATAGCTGATGAAGCGCCTGCCGCAGCAAGTGTTTCGGCTGACATTGCAGCTCGAATTGTAGAAGATGCTGCTAGCTTCGAAGCTCTTAAGGCTCCTATCTCCCGAGTGACCGGCCTTGATGCTCCGATACCTTATAGCCCGTCATTAGAGGACTATGTATTCCCGGACCGCTCTCGAATTATAGAAGCGATACGTCGTATTCTTTGATTTAGATTTTATTTGCCACTATCGCGATTTAAGAAGCTCTTAGAGCAGTCTAATCGAGTGGTCGCCTAAGCCGAAGTGCTGTAGCTAGAGTACCATCATCTAAATAGTCTAATTCACCGCCGACTGGCATCCCATGAGCAAGACGGGTCGTCTTCACACCGGCATTTAACAAACGCTCCGACAAGTAGTGAGCGGTAGTCTGACCGTCCAAAGTAGCATTGGTAGCAATTACCACTTCCATCACTTCTTCTTCAGAAGCTCGCATAATTAGGCTGTCAATCGCCAAGTCCTCTGGCTTAATCCCATCTATTGCTGAGAGCACACCCCCGAGAACGTGATAGCGGCCGCGAAACGCCCCCGCACGCTCAAAAGCCCAAAGATCGCCAACTCGTTCAACTACACATATCGTTGAGACATCCCGTTCCATATCTCGACAAATTTCACAGGGATCACGGGCATCTATATTGCCGCATTGGCTGCAGGTCCGAACACTGGACTCCACCTCTCCCAACGCCCGAAGCAAGGGAGATAATGCTACTTCCTTCCGCTGAATTAGGTGCAACGCTGCTCTGCGAGCAGAACGAGGGCCAAGGCCTGGCAATCTCGATAATTGTTGGATTAGTCTTTCAACCGCTGGCGCAGGCATAGACCAACACCTCAGAACGGAAGCTTGAAGCCTTCAGGCAGCCCCAGGCCGCCTGTCATTTCTTGCATTTTTTCTTGCATATAAGCTTCGGCCTTGCCACGGGCGTCGGACACGGCTGCAACGACTAAGTCCTCAAGCAAAGTCGGATCATTCGGGTCCATTGCATCAGGCGAAATCTTAATCGACTTTAGCTCACCTTTTCCCGAAACAGTCGCCTTTACTAACCCAGCCCCTGACTCGCCTGATGTTTCGAAATTTGCAAGATTTTCCTGCATTTCGGTCATCTTTGCCTGCATCTGCTGGGCTTGCTTCATAATATTTGCGAGCTTCAATCTTCAGGTTCCCACTCATCACTAAGGGTAAAGTCGTCTTCATAGACAACATCAGGGTTCTCGTCGTCACGTGCCGACGAACTAGAAAACAATGCATCGGTTTCAGGCACGGCAGGTCGGCCAAGTCTGAGCTCAGCATCAGGGAAAGTAGCCAAGGCTGCCTTAACAAGGGGATGAGCACGAATACTGGCCTCTGCAGCGTCCTCTAGGTCGGCCTTACTCATTTGGCCCCCAGCCTTCGCTTCCTCAACGACCCAAAGCTGACCCGTTGTACGAACCAATTCTTCTCGCAGCTTTTTACGAAAATCATTTGGCAGGCCGTCATAGGTCTCATAGACAATACGCATTGGCTCAAAAGTCACGAGACGCAGCCGCTTTAGCAAGGTCAAGGCTCGCGGGGCACCCTTATCAGTTAACCACGCAATTAAGCTCTCAAAGTCTGGGAACTCTGCCCTTTCCTCTTCTTGACTGGGCAATTTAGCAGGAGCCGTTTGGAGGCTAGGCTCAACTCGAGGCACCATCGGCGCAAGCGCCACCGCTTGTGCAATTCCAACTGAATCGGAACCACCCCCACCCCGTCCAGAAGGCGCCGCCGGAGACACCACTGATGTATCCGTAGGTTGTTCTAAGCGACGAATCAAATCAGCTGGAGTGGGCAAATTAGATGCGTAACAAAGACGAATCAGTGCCATTTCTGCAGCAAGACGTGGTGAAGGCGCCGCCATAGTGTCGCCGTGACCTTTAGAAACCAACTGCCAGGCGCGGGTCAAAATTGGTAAGTTAAGCCGTGCCGCGAGCTCAGCTGCTCGCCGCTGCTCCGCTTCTGAAGAGCCGGCAAAATCTATTCCTTTAGGATCAACGCACAGTCGCGTCGCCCAATAGATTGCCTCCATAAGATCGTGAAGAACGGCGGCAGGCTCAGCTCCAATCGAGACCATTTCTCCAAATTGTGAGAGTACCGACGATGCATCACCACCCATAGCGGCTTCTAAAAGATCATAAATTGCCAGCCTATCGGCTAGCCCCAACATCTGACGTACCACTTCAGCGTCTATAGTCTTCCCTGACTCGCCTAGCGCAATTGCCTGGTCGAGCAAAGAAAGGCCATCACGAACCGAACCATCTGCTGCTCGGGCAATCATTCGAATTGCTTCTGGCTCAAAGCTAGCGTCTTCGGCTTCAGCAATTTTCGAAAAATGATCGGTAAGTTGGTCTGGCGAAACACGGCGAAGGTCAAAACGCTGACAACGGGATAGGACGGTGACCGGCAAACGACGCACTTCTGTCGTCGCAAAGATGAACTTCACGTGTGGAGGAGGCTCCTCCAGGGTCTTCAAAAGTGCATTGAAAGCTTGGTTAGTGAGCATATGCGCTTCGTCAAGGATATAAACCTTATAACGCGCGGCTGCAGGACGGTAACGCGAAGCTTCAGAGATTTCCCGGGCGTTATCGACGCTGTTATTTGAAGCCGCATCCATTTCGATGACATCAACGTCACGATCAGCCATAATGTCATGACAATGAACGCATTGCCCACAAGGCTTAATAGTTGGGCCTCCTTGACCATCTGGCCCTATACAATTCAGCGCTCGAGCGATTATGCGAGCAGTCGTCGTTTTACCAATGCCTCTGACCCCAGTTAACAAATAAGCCTGGGCAATACGATCACGCTGAAAGGCGTTTGCCAGGGTGCGAACCATAGCCTCCTGACCAATAAGGTCATCAAATGTTTCTGGCCTATATTTTCGAGCGAGAACGCGGTAGGGAGCGATATCTGCCATCACCTAGCCAAATGGTCAGGGAAAAATTAAGTGGACGACTGGCACGTGACCCGAACCGGAAACTCGTTACGGCTGCTTCCTTCCGGACCTGACCGGGTTGGCGAGGGGTCCGCCCACGGCCAGTCATCCAGGGTAGAATATCGTCTTAACACTCTTCATTGTCCAGTCTTCATGTAACAAGAGTTATGATCTTCTTGACTTGGCTAGGACCAAACCTGTATCAGCTCCCGATTAACTGTTTTGAGATCAATCCACGTTGATCAGGGGCTGTAGCTCAGTTGGGAGAGCGCTGCGTTCGCAATGCAGAGGCCAGGGGTTCGAATCCCCTCAGCTCCACCAGTGAATAATCGATAAAAAAACCCTCGTATCTCAGATACAAAAGAACTTTCTATATTGATCATCTTTGAGACAGTGTGACCGCATATAAAAAGTCTTGATCCGTTGGTGCTGCGGCGCTTTGCTTCTTGCTGGCCATAAAAAGCAACAAAGGAGCTATCAATGTCTCTTAAGGGGATCATTACAGGCGCAGCCTCAGGGATAGGCCTGGCAGCGGCTCAGGAGCTAGTCGATAAAGGCTGGATTATCTACGGGATTGATGCCTCAGAAACGGCCCTATCAAGAGCGTCTGACCTTATTCCATCTCCCAATTTTAGACCGATGCCTTGTGATCTTCGGGATGCAGAAGCTGTTGCGCAGGTAATGAAGACAATTCAAAAGGAAGACCCGCTAATACATGGGCTTATCTGTTCTGCTGGCGTGCTAAAACTGGGACGACTGGCCGATATGTCAGTAGAAGACTTTGATCTTGTTTTAAACGTAAATGTGCGCGGTTTATGGTTAACATGTCGTAACGCGATCCCAATGTTGAGAGCAGCAGCTAAAGCTGGCGAAATGAGTCGAGTAATCCTGATGAGTTCGATCTCAGCCATTAGGCCCAAAATTGAAAGTGGCGCTTACTCCGCATCTAAAGCTGCAGTAAGCCAATTAACCCAAATACTAGCAGCCGAATGTGCTAGCGAAGGTATTCTGGTCAATGCGCTTGCACCTGGGACTGTCGATACACCAATGATTACAGGTCAAAGCGACCCTTCTAAGCAAGGAAACTGGAGGCCTTCTGGATCTTCTCCACTTGGCAGAATAGCAAAGCCTCATGATATTGTTCGCGTTATGCGATTTCTCCTCAGTGAAGATGCAAGCTACGTGACGGGCACAGTTATTCCCGTAGATGGCGGCACGCGCGCTGCCTTTATTCCCCCAAAATAAGGATCCATCTAATGAGTGACAGGCCTGACCTGGTAATTCGTGGCGGCACAATTGCTGACGGGACCGGTGCGCCGATGTTCGAAAGCGATGTTGCAGTTCTAGATGGAAAAATCTCTGCCGTAGACAAAGTATTAGCCTCAGGGCGTGAAGAGGTAGACGCGCGCGGCTTTCTAGTTACGCCTGGTTTTGTAGACGTTCATACCCACTATGATGCTCAGGCTACTTGGGCAAGCCGATTAACTCCTTCATCTTGCAATGGTGTTACGACCCTTTTGATGGGAAACTGCGGTGTTGGCTTCGCTCCCGTAAGACCAGAGCATCATGACATGTTGATCTCCCTTATGGAGGGAGTGGAAGACATCCCAGAAGTGGTTATGAGAGAAGGCTTGCCCTGGGACTGGGCCTCCTTTCCAGACTACTTAGATGCTCTCTCAAGACGCTCTTACGATGTAGATATTGGGACCCAAGTTCCGCATGCAGCGTTGAGAGTCTTTGTCATGGGTGAACGTGGTGCTCGAAGAGAGGACGCTACACCAGACGACTGTGAGGCAATGGCTAAGCTGGCCGCAGAAGGTCTACGCGCCGGTGCTTTTGGTTTTTCAACATCACGACTACTCCAGCACCGGACAGCAGAAGGAGAGCCGATACCATCATACGGAGCGGCTGAGGCAGAACTCGTGGCAATTGTCGATGCTGCGCGACAAGTTGGTCATGGCTGGCTTCAATGGGTTGGTGATTATGGACCCCAGATTGATGAAGAATTTGGTCTGTTAACACGGCTAGCCCGCCGGTCAGGCCTACCTGTAACATTGACTCTTCTGCAGAAGAATTCTTTTCCCGACCAATGGCGTGACCTCCTAGCTCGGATAGAAGCTGCTAATGCTGAAGGCCTTAAAGTTACTGGCCAAATCAGAGGAAGACCCACGAGCACACTCATGGGTTTTGAACTTTCAGAAAACCCCTTTCTTGGATGTCCCAGCTGGCAAGAGTTGGCTCCTCTAAACCTAGCTGGCCGGCTAAAGATACTTCGAGACCCCAGCTTTCGCGCCCGTATTCTTTCAGAACCGGGGGGCACT
>Ga0222714_10006531_pt1 | contig 10867 bp, 12 predicted proteins | sample C33_3DmetaG_FD_165048 | JGI IMG/M metagenome (GOLD analysis project Ga0222714, IMG submission 165048) | Estuarine water microbial communities from San Francisco Bay, California, United States - C33_3D | ecosystem: Environmental > Aquatic > Marine > Unclassified | place: USA: California... | reverse complement strand
AAATAGAAGTCGAAAGAATCAACATAATCGAAGAAATCGAAGTACCTGAATTATATACACACGTTTGTATATCTTGGAAAAGAAATAGATTATTTAATAACATGTAACAAATGAAAAAGAACAAAAAGTTTTTATATAATTATTTGAATGCCTATGCACCAGTAGCACAGGAAACAGAAGGTCAACAGATTTGGATTGACTATATTACACCATTAGTAGATGAAGTAAAACAAGATGCTTATGGAACCGCTTATGGTGTTGTCTATAAATCAGACGGTCGAGTAGATCCTCGTAAAGTAGTAATCGAAGCACATTGTGATGAAATTGCATGGATCATTACTCAAATTGAAGAAAAAACCGGTATGATTAGAGTTAAACGTCATGGTGGTTCAGATAACATGATTGCACCCTCAAAAACCGTTATGATTCATACACATGACGGTAGAAAAGTTAGAGGTGTTTTTGGATGGCCAGCTATCCACACTCGTAAAGAATACACTTCAATGGGTTATGATCAACATGAATTATGGGTTGATTGTGGTTTAGCTGATAAAGAGGCAGTTTTAGCCGCGGGTATTGAAGTAGGTAATTTAATTACATTTGATACACAATTAGAAGAGATTGGGGACTACTATGTCGGTAGATCATTAGATAATAAGATTGGCGGTTATATCATCGCAGAAGCGCTCAGAAAGATCGTGGAAAGCGGTCAAAAATTACCATATGATTTATATGTTGTAAATTCAGTTCAAGAAGAGGTCGGTTTACATGGTGCAAAGAAAATAGCTAAATTATTACAAGCTGATATTGCTCTAGTACACGATGTATGTCATAATACTAATACCCCTAAAATCGATAAAGCTAAAGACGGAGATAATAAAGGTGGAGAAGGACCATGCTTAGAGTACACTGCACAAAACCATCGAGAGATCAATAAAATGTTACGAGAAATTGCAACTGAAAAAGAGATTCCAGTTCAATTAACAGTAGGATCAATGGGTAATGATACAATGGCATTCTTTATGGAAAATACACCAACTGCTATTTTAGCAACACCGCTTAAATATATGCATACCACGGTTGAAATGGCACACAAAGATGATATTAAGAACTGTATTAAGCTATTTGTCGAATTCTTATTACATTTAACACCTTCAAAAATTGACACTATAAATCGTAGAATATATAAATAAAAACAAAGTTATGAATAAATTTAACACATTTTTAGAAAATCATGGTACAAAGGTAGTAATTGCATTATTACTTTTAATCTACATGAAATCATGCTCGGTTAACTCTGAAGTAGCAATTCTTAAGAAAGAATTTAGAGCACAGAAAGAGGTTATCGATGCATTACCTAACAGAACAGATGTTCAAATTGAAGCTTTAAAAGCAGAAAAGCGTATGATTCAGGCAACTGATCGTAAAATGTTAGATGTTCAGCGTCAAAATGCTATTGAAAAAGAAATTGAAACTTTACAAAAAAGCAAATAATTATGCCATCTGAGGACAAAACACAAAATTTCAATGGGATTCCACCACAACCTATTACTACTCCAATTCCAGAAACATCTCAAATTGGTCAAATTTTATCAGGTTGGGCAAATCGAATTAAAGATACGTTTGGCGTATTAGACGAGGAAACTAAAGCCATGAGTACTGCTCGCATGTTACATTGTAATACATGCTATATGAGAACCGGTAATACATGTGATCCTAGAAAATCAATGAAGAATTCAGTTACCGGTGAAATAGCAAAAGGTTGTGGATGTAATATTTCTGCAAAATCCATGTCACCTGGATCTAGATGTCCACTTGATAAATGGGACAAATAAAAAAATAAACAAAGCAATGAACCAGAATAAATTAGTCAGTAATTTTGTAATAGGAACATTTGTTACATTATATCTTTTAGTTTCGATTATTTCAACTATTCACGTAATCGATTTCTTTAAACTATCAAATCCATATTGGTTAGCAGTTACGTTAGCAATCGGATTTGAAATAGGTGCAGCTGCATCATTAGCATCATTGGTAATTCTTAAAAAAATGAATAAAACCTTGGTATGGGCACTATTCATTACAATTACATTAATGCAAATGCAGGGTAATATGTATTATGCATTCATCAATCTAACAGATTTTACGTCTTGGTCGGAACTTTTTAATTTAATTGAAGAAGAGCCACTGTACCAAAAGAGAATCTTAGCATTTGTGTCAGGTGCTATTCTACCTTTAATTGCACTAGGATTCATTAAATCATTGGTTGATTATATTAAACCAGATGAAGAAGTCGAAGAATTAACTTCAGGTTCTATGGATGACAATATGTTAATGTCGAATGATTTTGAAACCAAACCATCTGATGAATATTTTGAAGATTTAGTTGATTTAGTTGAAAGAAATCCAAAAGAAACCGCAGTTAAAACCGAGGATCCTATTGTAGAAACTCATATAACAACAGATCATAATGAAATACTTGATGAATATGATTCTATCTTGTCAGATGATCTAGAATTATGGGACAATACGCTCATGGATGGTTTAGAAGATGAGGTACCGGATAATATAGTTTGGGATGAGGATCATGCACTTGATCAAACACTAAATGTAATGGTAGAAGATATGCCAATTGAAGAGATTGAGGAACCAGTTGTAAATACAGCAGAAAATATCTTGGGTTTAACCGTTGAGTTTGAGCCAGAAATAAGAGAAGTAAATCCAACTTCAGTTGGTGCCGTAGTTGAAGCCGCAATGTCCAAAGAAGATATATCACCAATTAAGTCTGAGGAAGAAATGTGGAATGAAGCTATGGAAAAAAAGGCTAAACAGGATATGCAGGAATTCTTAAAAAATAAAAATGGAGATAAAAAGGCATAAAATAGATATAGAAAATCTTTATATTTCTAAACCTCTAGAGAAAGAAACCTTTATTAAAGTTCTTAATGAAAATAAGTTTACTATTCATGAACTTTATTTAATTGCTAACAGCCTTAAATCCATGCATTATTTTCTTTCATTAGAAAATCATCCAAAATATAGTATAACTGCATATGTTAGTATAAAACATGGTTATTGTGGAGAAGCTAGATCTCAGATAAGCGTTATAAAAAATATGCAGGAAAAATATAAGTTAAGACCTTATATGTCACTAGTATACAAGATAATTGATAAATCTAATACAAAGGAGATCTTTTCATTCTCACATGAGACTGTAAACAAAAATCAAATATATAATTTGATAGATGAATTTTATAATAAAACTGAAAAATTATGCAAAGTAAATACGTTTTAAAATTAGGTCAAAATGGAGATCTAGTTAGGGTTTTACAAGAGCTATTAAATATTAATCCTAGCGGAGAATTTGATGCCGAAACTAGAGTTATAGTAATTGGTTTTCAAAAAGCTAACGGTTTAAAACCAGATGGTGTAGTAGGACCATTAACTTGGAAGGCGCTTAATTACAATCCATTAGAATTAGAAGCAGATACAGATTTAACAACTGGTGCATCATGGATTCAACAACACCTTTTGCCCGAAGGTGAATATGTGAGAGAAACAACCGCTAAAGAGTGGATATTTATACATCATACAGCTGGTCGCCATAATCCAAAAGCAGTAATAGATCAATGGGCTAATGATCAAAGAGGTAGAATCGGAACACACTATGTTATCGGAGGAATTCCAGCTTCAGCTAACCTGAATAATTTAACAGCAAAAGAATCTGAATGGGACGGAAAAATTCTACAGGCAATTAAGGACGAGTATTGGGGTTATCATTTAGGTGCTGTAAAATCCTCTAAAATGCACAAAGGTAGTATTAGCATTGAATTGTGTTCAGCTGGATGTTTAACAGAAAAGAACGGTAAATATTACACGTGGTTCGGTACAGAAGTTCATGAAACACAGGTCTGTAGATTAGATAAAGAATACAAAGGTTATAAATATTATCAGGCGTATAGTCCTGAACAGATAAAGGCTCTTAAAGCACTTTTGCTATTATTAGCAGATAAGCATGATATAAATTTAAAATCAGGCGTTACCACGATGTTGAAAGAGAGTACACGTCATGGTGCATCACAATACTATTTAGTGCCTGGAAACCCTGCGGTTTTTGATTACAATGAAGATATAAATCTGGGTAAAGTTAAAGGTGTATTAACTCATGGTCAAGTTAGAAAGGATAAATCGGACGTATTTCCTCAACCTGAGCTAATATCCATGTTAATGAGTTTATAATTGATCCTCAATATAAACTATTGGTATAAATTTGATATAAGTATTAAACTATTTAAAAATGTCAGAACAAGCAACACAAGAAAAATCAATGATTTCACCATTTGAAGAAGTGAAATCTATGACAGAAGTACAGGCACTCAACATCTTGATTCAAGCTGCTAATGCTGCTCAAGGTGCAGGAGTTTTAAGTGTAAGAGATTCAGTATTTGTAGCTGCAGCAGCCGAGTTATTAACTAAGCCATACGATAAAAAATCAAAATAATGAAGATTGAAGTTTCAAATGGTGAAATTATTGACAAGTTTACAATCTTAGAAATTAAACTTGAACAAATTAAAGATGCTAAAAAGCTAGCGAATGTGCAAACCGAATATAACTATCTAAAAGAGGTAGTAGAAGAAATTTATGCACAGTGTGGTTCAGTTAAATCTGAATTAGAATTATTGCACATCGATTTACGCAATGTAAATAAAACCCTATGGAATATTGAAGATTTTATTAGGGATCATGAACGTCAAGAAAATTTTGGCTCAGATTTTATTGAACTTGCAAGGTCAGTATATTATACAAATGACGATAGATCGGATGTTAAGAAAAAAATTAATGTGTTAACAGGATCTTTGTTTGTCGAAGAAAAATCCTATGAAGAATACTAATGCATGTCAAAACAAATAGCGATATGTATCGATACACCAGCATTAGGTGATACTTTAGCTGCAATTCCTACTCTTAGGAAATTGTCAAAGGCGTATGAATCGCAACTTATAGTTTTTTCTAGTAAACCATTCTTATTTGAGGGTCATCCACTGGTGTCAAAAGCACTTAAGTTGGATGATCCTTTAAGGTTTGATCCTAACCTTAAGGTCTATCGTACATTTATGCCAATCGTTGGTAAAGCCTATGATTTAAAAGGTGAACAAGTAGAGTTTAGATCTTCGAACATGGACATTAGACAATTTCATGCAGTTTCATTAGGATTTACTCTCAGTGAGGATGAAATGGAAATGGATCTCTATATTGAGAAAGAACGAGATCTAGGTTTTGAGGATTATGTTATAATTCACCCAACTCACACTTGGCCAACTAGAACTTGGGACCAAGCTAAATGGCAAGAACTTGTCAATAGATTAAATGAACAGGGTATTCCAGTAGTGGCAGTTGGTAGAGATTCTCATGAAGTCGGCACGTTTTCAGTTGACAAGCCTGTGATGAATCTAAATATTAAATTGGGTGTAAATTTACTGAATGATGATAGTAATGATCCAGCTGAATTGAGATGGATGATGAATCATAAAGCAAGAGCAGTGGTCACAATGGACTCAGGTATTTTACACATTGCAGGAACTACTGATGTTAATATTATTCAATTAGGCAGTTCGATAGATCCTAAATTAAGAGCGCCTTATAGAAAGGGCACACAAGACTATAAATATAAATATATTAAAGGCACTTGTGAAGCATTCTGCTCTAGTAATATGAAATACAATATTAAAGAACATGGTACAATACAGGCTATTCCACCTCAAATTTATTGCTTAGAAGGCAAACCCACATTTGAATGTCATCCAACAGTAGATCAAACATTTGACGCTGTTGTAAATTTATATAATGATTTACCATTAATTACAGAAAATATGTCAAATAAAAAGAAGTTATTATTTTTAGCTCCACATTTGAGTACGGGCGGTATGCCACAATTCGTATTACAGAGAGTTGAAGCTATGTTAACTGATTCTAATTATGAAATCCATTTAATAGAATATACTCAATATAGCAATGTTTATAATGTACAAAGAGATCAATTATTAGAAAAGCTTGGAGATAAATTTTATTCATTGGGATTTTTAAATTCAATCGATATCACGGAAAGAGGTCAGAGATTAAAAGATAAAATCGAAGCTATTAATCCAGATATAATTCATATTGACGAGTGTCCAGAATCCTTCGATGGATTTAATAAACTCGACGATAACGTTATGGATTGGTTGTACAATAAGAGGTGGAAAGTAGTAGAAACTTCACATAATATTTGGTTTGATCCAGCAAATAAGATCAATGATCCAGATATGTATATGATGTGTACACCATATCATTTGGAAACATTCTCAAATAGAAATGGTTTAAAACCAGTTATTGAATATCCTATTATTGATAAAAGACCATCCACATTAGACATTGCAAGATGTAGATCTAAATTGGGTTTTAGTATTGATAAAATTCATATTTTAAATGTTGGACTTTGGACACAGGGTAAAAATCAAGCAGAAGGTATTAATATTGCTAGAATAGTTGAAGCATCTCATCCTGGTCAATTTCACTTTCATTTCGTAGGTAATCAAGCAGAAAACTTCGAACATTATTGGGGACCATTAATGAAAAACTTACCGACTAATGTCACTATTTGGGGAGAGAGAACGGATGTAGACGTTTTTATGAGTGCATGTGACGCATTTATGTTTAACTCCACATGGGAGTGCAGTCCGTTAGCATTACGTGAAGCGATCGGTCACGGTCTAATTACATTTGCTAGAGACTTAGAACAATATAAGGACATGTTTACACCTTACATCGTCCCATTCACAAATGATCTCCATGAAAATGTTGATCAATTAATCAGAACACTCAAATCATCTGAGGTGCAAGGAAAAAATATTCCACAGGACGATTTTAAACGCTTTACGCAACAACATATCGAATGGTACCAACGAGTTCTGGAGACCCCAAGAAGCCCGCAATTACCACCACAACCCAAACAACCTAAATGGAGATTCGACTACGTCGATGGGCCCAGGTTGACAATTGAGACCACTGGTACTGAATCACTACGAGCAGAATTTTGGGACGGTCAAGATCTAGTCTATGCCCCTGAGAATTTAAAACAAGGACACTGGTATCAACCAGCAAGACACTGGTGGACTGAATGGACTATTAAAATTTGGAGTGGTGATCAACTAATCCATACAGAGCTACTAACACTCGAAGGCCAAGAGCTAACCGTAGAAATGGCGAGCTCATCACTCGGAGACACCCTAAGCTTTATGGGACAGCTGCATACAGTGATAGACACACATAAGCTATCACGATTATATGTGAAGACTCACAAACCCTGGCTGTTTGACCACAAATGGTACAGAGCGCACGGGGTACATATCATTGGTTGGGATCAACCTACGGTCGGTGCTCTAATTCGTCTTGGTGTTTTTTACACTATGGAGGAACCATGGAAACGTTCTGAACACAAATATGACTGGAGACAGGTACCCTTGGGAAAAATCGCCTCTGATCGCTTAGGTGTACCATACAAGGAACAAAGACCTCAACTGGCGCCTGAATATTACGCTCGAGGCCCACACAGCGCGCGCACTCGCTCAGTGGTGATCGCTACCCAAAGTACAGCACAGGCCAAGTACTGGAATAATCCAACTGGATGGCAAGAGGTCATTGATTGGTGTAATCAAAACAATATAAAGGTATCACATGCTAGTAAAGAGGGTACAAAACTCAAGGGCATAGAACAGTTACCAGAAGAGCTTAGTCTAGTGGCTATGGCTATTAATGAAGCAGATTGTTTTATTGGCATTTCTTCTGGCCTATCTTGGTTTGCTTGGGCATTGGGCAAAAAAGTTATTTTAATCAGCGGATTTACGGATCCTTATGTAGAATTCGAGGACGCTATTTATATTAACAATCATCAAGTGTGTCATGGTTGTTGGGGTTGGTCAGTCTTTGACAAAGGGGATTGGAATTGGTGTCCAGCTTGGAAGGGCACACAGCGTCAATTTGAATGTAGTCGAAATATTAGTTCTAATCAAGTTATTGAAGCTATAATGAAACAAATGTATGGATAAAAAACGCGCAGTAGTAACCGGTGGTGCTGGATTTATTGGACACCACTTAGTAGAACACTTGTTAACAGATGGTTGGCAGGTGGATGTAATAGACGATCTAAGTACTGGTGAATTGGATAATTTACCCTCAGATGTAAATTTAACCTTTCATAAACTAGACATTAGTGAAGATCAATTACCAGATTTAAGATTTGATGTCCTATTTCATTTGGCCGCACCAGTTAGTGTACCAGAGAGTTTAGAGAATCCAAAAAAGTATTTTAAAGGCATTGTGGTTGGTAGTCGTAGAGTAATGGAATGGGCCTATGCAATGGGAGCCAAACGTATGATTGCAGCCTCAACTGCAGCTATTTATGGAGACACTAGTACTATGCCTCTGAGAGAATCTCTTCGACCAAGACCTATGTCACCATATGCCGACTACAAATTAGAAATGGAGCATATGATGGATGCTTATCATAGATCAGAGTTTCAATGTAGTGCTCTTAGATTTTTTAATGTCTTTGGTGAAGGACAACGCAGTACAGGAGGATATCGTAGTGCAGTGCCAATCTTCTTAGAACAGTTTGAATCTTTTGTGCCAATTACAGTAACAGGTGATGGTACTCAAACCAGAGATTGGATCTATGTTAAAGATGTGGTAAATGCAATGATCATGTCAATCGATGAAGAGCCAATGACCAAAATGCCAATTCGAAATGTTGGTAGTGGTGTAGAAACTCAAGTGATTGAGGTAGCTGAGGCTTTTGGTGGAGAAATTGTCTATATTGAAAAAAGAGACGAACCAGAAAGATCAGTTGCAGATGTTAGTAAAATTATGAAAGAGTTGGGTTGGAGACCTGAAACAAATCTACTTTCATGGATAAAATATATTAAATAATAAACTAATGAAAGAACTTTTTGAACTTATAGCAGAACATCCCTTTGTTTCTTTATTCCTTGCGTATTGTACAGGCTGGACTATTACAACTATTGTAGAGGCTATTAAAAAATGTGAGTGTGAGGATAAAAGCGACTATGATGAAGAAGCTTAATTTTTTATTTCTAACCATTTTAATGGCATTGACCTCATATGGTCAAACCATTAAAACTATTAAAACCGATGTATTTCAAGTTACATACTCTGAAATATATCAACAGCCCTTAAAAGTTTCATATACTGTAATGTGCCCTACTGGCTCAGAAGACAGAGATAATATGACTTTTAAAGCTTATCCTGGTGTAATTACATCGGATGATGCTGACTATTTAAATAATGTTTGGGACAAAGGTCATATGGCACCAGCCGCTGATTTTAATTGTGATCTAGACTTATTAAAAGGTACATTTAGTTATCTTAATTGTGCGCTCCAACACCAAGGTCTCAATAGAGGACCGTGGAAAGAATTAGAACGTTTCGAAAGAGATTTAGCTAAAATATATCCTACTGTTAAAGTAGAGATTGTTGTTAAGTTTAATGAAAAAGAAACAGGACTATGGTTAAGCACCGGCGCTTTAGTTCCAATAGCATTTACTAAAACCATCACATTTGCTGGTCAAAGGTTAGAATTCTATTTTCCAAATGAGGATTTAGCTGGTGAAAATTGGGCTAATTTTCAAGTAGCTCGCTAATAATTAATACACTTTATAAAAATGAAAAAATTAATGATCTTACTGGCATTTACAGTAAGTTTAACTGCTAGCGCTTCTCATCTCTTAGGAGGTTATATGCAAGCATATCAACGTGGCAATACTGACACTGTTGATTTATACGTAACATTGTTTACGGATCCACAAGGAATATCACAATCTACTATTGTGGTTAATGAGTATAAGAACGTGAACGGATCTTATCAAAGTCAAGCAAATATTACAGTTACAAATCCACAACCCGGATATTTTCAAGGCATGAATATTAGTCAATATCATACGGTATTGGTTTTAACTTCAGGTGATTATAGATTTGTTTACAGTAATTGTTGCAGAGGAATGATGTCAAATGCATCATCATCAATGAACAGTAGCTTTACAATCGGAATGGACTTTATGAAATCTTCGATGCCTAATTCTGCACCAGTTCTATTAAACTTTTTACCTTCAACTTGGGTAACTGGAACTCAACAGCAGTCGATGATGTTTTCGTTTGATGTAGATGGTGATTCGATCTCAATTGAAGCCGATGATGCACTAAATCAATACAGTACTACTGGAACGTTTGTGCCTCTTGCACCATTTAATCAATTGAACAATTACGGTACATACAATGTAAATATGAATGGTGTTATTACTTGGTCTCCAACCACAATGGGTCTATTCTGTACAGGTTACAAGATTAGTGAATATAGAAATGGTGTACTAATTGGAACAAATAGAGTGCAACAGGTTTATACAGTGGTACAAGGTAGCACACCAAATGTTTCTGCACCGTTTAATATGACATTTAATAATGATAGTACTATTACGATTAACCATGATCTAAATGATGGCGATTCATTACAAGTTGGATTTACTGGTTCAAATTATACAAATGCACAATTAGTTATCTTTGGAATTCCAACTATCAATATGGGTAATACTACTTGGTCACTTTCATCGATCAATCAGGTAGGTACTTTTAGAGGATTTTTAAGAATTTACAATTCAACTTCAAATATGGACTTTCCAGTTACATTAGTAGTAAATTCAACTGTTGGTGTACAAGAATACATTAAACCCGGTTATCATAAGATTTATGACTGGAATGGTAATTTGATCTATGAGGGTGAAATAGTACCATGGGCTAAATTAAAAGGATTTTATATTC
>Ga0222714_10006530_pt1 | contig 10868 bp, 7 predicted proteins | sample C33_3DmetaG_FD_165048 | JGI IMG/M metagenome (GOLD analysis project Ga0222714, IMG submission 165048) | Estuarine water microbial communities from San Francisco Bay, California, United States - C33_3D | ecosystem: Environmental > Aquatic > Marine > Unclassified | place: USA: California... | reverse complement strand
AGAATTCAAATCAATACAAATAAGATGTGTTTTACTCGTCGCACACACAAGCAGAGGAAGCAAAAACGCCGAAAAAATGCTAAAATTCACCCCGAACCAAAATATGATATGGAGGAAATTTTCACATGCAACGGATGTCAGGAAAAATTTAAATTGGATGATATGAAGATTATTTGTGCCGGTTGTAGTAAATTATTTCATTGTAAAGTGGCAGGCACTTGCTATGGTAAAAATTGTAAAGTTGAAATAACTGATAATGGAGAAATGCATAGATTATCTTGGTGTATGGACTGCGTCCCTAAACTACTCGTTAACAATGAAAAGACCGACAGAACAGAACGTTGTATTTGTAAAGAGTGTTTATATTAATTAATCAAACCCTCTGTATTTATATATTAGATTCTTCAAGTTATTAAATATCTTTTGACTTTCTCTTTTTGTGATCATAAATGTATTATCTAATGAATTTACTATATTTCGATGAATTTCACCTATCTCTACTAAATTCTTAACTGTTTCCGATATTTTCTCTTCTATCTTATTCTTTTTATAAATATTGATATATCTATCTTCATCTAAACACAATATATTTTTTATGGTATATCTGTAAAACCATATTTCTCTACTATCTTCATCTATCATGAATATCTTTTTCTCAATTTTAATCATTTCATTTAAAAATTCATCTATGTTATAGTATCTTAAATTCCAAGCAAATCGGTGGATCTTAATAGGTAAATTAATCTGCCCCACTGGAATACCGTTCATATTAATTCTCCAGTTCAGTTTATCAGTATTAATATTCCGATTTAATAATTGAATCATTGAATAACTATTCCCAATATATTCAGTTGAACCACTTATTTTGGGTAATTCGCCTTTCATTAAGTTTAAATAATCAGGTATTCCATGAAATATAATATTACCTCTGGTATCATGACCTCTTCTACCGGCTCTACCACTCATTTGTAGATAATCGGATGTTGTGTAATTTGGTTCACCATACCCAGATAGTGCAACACTACGAATAGGTAAATCAATTCCTAAACATAATGTCTTATCACTAATCACAATACCAAGTTTCTTTTCACTCATTAATCTTTGTAAAATCCAATTATAAACATCGGGCATAGATGAAATATACAAACCGATTCCACGCTTCAGTAATTGAAAATAAGGATTTTCATATTCAATAGTTAATCCTATAGATTTCTTAATTTCTCTACGGATACTCCTAATTTCATCACCACTCATCGGATCCCCGCGACTAAATACAAAGTCAGGGTGTTTCTTAAAGATATCAACATCTCTGAAGTCGGGATTTTCAATGAATTCATCTCTTTCTTTTTTGAGATTAGATTCAGCTATTCCTTCGCTTCGAATGATACATTTGGTGTAATAATCGGTTACATCTGAAATATATTTATATTTTTGATCTTTATCAAAACGATTCATCTTTTCAGTCTTTTCAGTTCGGGCGTCATTTGTCTTAATTTTAATACTATCTGAATAAGTTTCTCTCCTCTCAAGGTATTTATGATATAATTCACTCTTCTTTTTTAGAATATCATAGTGAAAAGGATATTCTCTGTTTTCACATTCATGTAAATCTTTATATAAATCTAAAAAGATATTCTTTGCTACTTCTTCATCTGTATGAAAATACAACATAGGTAACATGTCATTAGATTTACAATCCTTAAAGAATTGAATCATTTTACTTGTATCATTTAACTTTTCACAATCGATTGATTTGAATTTACTCTGAACTTTAATCATTTTATCATTGTATTTTTCATATAACTTAGGTAATTCACTTTTAATGAATTCCTCATATTTTTTTGTATCATCCAGTGATATTAATCGGTTGCTCCCAAAGTAATTATCAGGTGAAATATATTCTATCTCTTCTTCATCATCGGATTCTTCAAATACCTCATAAATCTTATCATATAATTCAGTTAAATCATTTGGGGTAAATGATATATACTGAATTTCGGAGATATCATTTTCTAAACAAGATAAAGGATGTAACACAGATAATGAATCATTATAAACCCATCTCTGAATATTAATAAATCGCTTATTGTATTCAACATATTTTATATGTTTTGTAGGATGTATCTTCATAAAGATATCTCGGAGGAAAGTAATATTCTCAATAGTCGCAGAAAGTGCCAAGAAAGGACACTGAACCAGTTTAATGATATTTTCATATTGTATCATAGTATCAATATTATGAATTTCATCAAAGACAGCATAATCAAAATCAGTATAAATTCTTGGTAAATATTGTTCAATTATGTCGGGTGTTCCTACAAATATATTTGTATCTTTATCATATGATAAGTGACCCATGTTTTCAACTGATAGATGAACCCGATAACCCATCTTAATGAAATTTGCTGCGACTTGAAATGCTACTGGTTTCGCAGGACAAACATACAATATCTTTTTATGAATAATACCAGTTGCCATCGCTACGAATGTCTTACCCGACGAAGTTGGTGCTCTCACCAACACTGAATTAGAATCTTTAATATATCCTATAACTTCTTTTTGCCAATCATCTAATTCATAATTTCCTCTGTCCCAGAAATTTAATGGGGGTAACAGATCACTGCATTCTTTCATTAGATATGCGGAAGTATCACAACTCTGAAATTTCTTATCTAATTTTGATGATAGTTTAATATAATTTTCATCATTTAGAATTAATTCATTATTGCTTTTGAGACTATAATATAATATTAATATCTGTGACATGTAATCTGATTTTTCTTTCTTCTGTAAATTGATAAAATGTGATAATAATCTTAATTTAAATGATTGCTTACCTTTTTCGGTTTTCAGATTACCGAATTTTTCATAAAAGTTATGGGGAGTTATATTCTTAAAAGCATAATCTATTTTCATAACATCATCATTTTCTAGTTTTTCTTGTCGTTTCTTATTTTGCTCTTGTATAATTAAATCTTTCTTTTTAGGTTTTGATATTTTTTCGGGTTTATTTTTTGAATTATCATCATCTAATATCATATGTTTCAAGTTTATTGATTGATTTTGAGTCAGATCACGCATAAATACATTAAAGAGAGCATGATTATGAGTTTCCCAAAAGAGTGTTTCCATATCAAATATATTTCAATTGATATGTTTAAATAAAAATTAATTATCAAATTTTATAAATTTATTTAACTATTCACTTACTTTTGTAATAACTTGTGTCCGACTTAAAAATACCATTAAGAAATTTGCTGCTAAGAATAATAAAACAGACATAACAACAAGAACTGTCATTTTTTGAATAAAAAACCAGAAATTAGGTGTACTCGCTAATTCATTAAAATTCAAATCAAAGTTGGGAGTTAAATCAATTGTGACTTTTGTTTCTTTAGCATATAAATCCTTGTATAATCTTTCTAAGAGAAGAGTTGTATTTGTTGGAACATTACAAACTCTTGCTTCATATTCTTTTGATATTTCAATTATATTCTTGACAGCCCTTGGTATTAAAGGACCTAATTCATCTATCAATCGGTTTAACTTTTGTCTTTCATCTACATTCGCTTGCATGACATCAATGTTATTATTACCGACTACTTGGAATATTAAAGAACCTATCATCAGAGTTTTATCAGCGACTCCTGTTGCACAGATTGATTTACCTAAATTTAATAAATTCATACATTCGTTAATATCTCGCGTTTTGAGATTGACTATTTTTCTAAGTTTCCGTTTCAGATAATGAATATCTTCACTTGTAAATTCTTTGATTGAAGAATATTTTTGAATTCTATCTTGTATTTCAAAATCATTCTCACCAGTATTTAATACATCATTAACACATCCTTCAAAAGCGGAATCATATGATAAATTAGATAAAAGACTACTCAAACTCTGAGTAGCGGCAACCGCCCCGTCACCGGTCTCTTTATCTCTTACATCGTCCAATAGAGCTGTTATGAAATCTTCAACTTCTTCTACAACAATATGTTCTGGTCCAAAGACAGGGGCACCATTATCACTCTGAATAGGATATGTTTTACTGGAAGCATTCCAACAAGTTCTAAAACCTTGTTCTAAATTATCACCATTAGGACGGCGTGTAGCACCTGGTGGTTGAGTATTACGCCAATTATCTAATGTTTCCTGATTACAATATACAACAGATCCTCTCCCTTCATTGATATCACTTCTTAATTTGTCAAAATCAAATACATTCACGTTTATTTGTCCTCCGATAGGTTGCCTTCGCATGTATTTTTCAGGTAATGTGTATTCTAATGTCCCCGCTGTTCTATTTCCTATTAATCTTAAAATTTCTTGATTGGTTAAAGGCTTGTTCGTTGATGTCCAATATCTTTGGATTTTACCTCCTGGTGTATTTTCTGGAAGTAAGGAATTTCCCGGACCAGGTCTGGTTCTACCTAAATTCCAATTAATTCTATCTTGTGATAAACCTTTAAGATTAGCTGCTTGTTGACGTGTAAACCATACTGGTATATTATAAGACATTTGGGAACCGGAATTAATATCATCTGGGAAATTACACATTTCGTATAGTCCAGCATTTTTCAGATAATTTTTTGTTCCAAATAGAGGATTATTTGTTGCCCCATCATCATTTAAACATGTGCTACATTGCCCGTTTGCTATAAATGTAGCCGAAGCATTTTTCGTAGCACAGATATTAAAACATGTTTTATTGAAATCTGCTGTTCCAAATTCTGGGTGCCTATATATCGCTATATCATCTGGAAATGGAGATCCAGAAGAGTTAAATTTAGCATAACTAGTATCTAAAATCCCATTTCTATAATTAGGACAGTTTTTTTCATCGCCATTTATTTTAGCCATTATAATATCTACTATTATTAAATATTATATTTTATTTATAATATATTATAATGAATGATACCAAAAAAAGTAAATTAGTTAGATATGGAGGTGAAGGATGTATATTTATACCAGAATTACCCTGCGATTATAATACCAAAAGAGGAAAAATGAAGAAAACAAAACGTAAAAGAAAGACTAAATTATTATTCAATAATGTTCAATCTCATGAAGACAGGATAGCAACTATGATTGTTAAAAAATCTAAAAATTACAGCGATTGGTGTCTTTTGTGGGATAGAAAATGTATTTCCAAGGATTACAAAATATTAAAACAGGTGTCTGAAGTAGAACAATGTTTCATTAAAAAACATAAACATATACCTAGTGAAAAAGATAAATTTAGATTATTACATGGTGATTATATTGGAATAACATCGTCAAATTACTATGTTAATATTTTTAATCAGTCTGTTATATCAGATTTAAAAGTCTTTAAAATGGAACTAAATAGAATGTTTTTATCAATGCGTAGTTTATTTATAGGATTAGTTGAACTACAAAGAATAGGTATTTGTCATAATGATATTAAAATTGAAAATGTTATTTATAATGATGGTTCTTTATATTATATTGATTTCGGATTATCATTTACTTTCCGAAATTGCAGAAGTGTAATACCACGAATGACAAATGAATATAAAAGTGGGAGAATATATGAATCATATCCATTTGAATATATTTATTATCCTAAATTAACTAAAACTGAAATAAGAAAGGAACAAGTTGATATATCTTATCAAGAAAAACGAATCAATTATGCTTTTTGCGAATATATTCATGAAAGACTATTTGGTAGAAACGTTGATCTTACAAGGAGTAAAATGCTAGAAGATAAACTAAATCGTAAAAACATACCAAATTTAGAATTACTCACTAAAAAACTAGATGTATATTCATTAGGAACATTACCTCTTATGCTTTTAATTGAAGCTTGTAATGTTAATGATATTGATATTGATGTTGTATTTAATATATTAAAATCAGAAGAATATATGCCCATGATGAAATTATTATATGATATGACAGAGCAAGATTATCGAAATAGAATTACAGCAAATGAGGCATATAATAGATACTTAAATTTGATTAAAGAAATGACTTGAAATAAAGGTTAAAAATGATGGATTATTACGGCTCAATCATAAAAACAGAAAAAGAGATAGATAGTGAACTCATACAAAGATTTAGAGAATATTGTAATGAATCATTTATAAAAAATTTAATTTCAGAATTAAGGAGAGAACAAATATTACATGAAAACTATTCAGTCGCAGGTTGGATGGTATTTCATAGTAAGCCAATCTATGATATTATCTTAATTAAAATAAACTATGAATTACAAAAAGCAAATAAACGTATTAAATTATTATATTGTTATAATCAACTATTTGATGAATTAAATATTTGTAGGATGATCTGTGATAAGATTTAATTAGTAAGGATTAGTGTATTTAACGGATGAAACTGAATTGTATGGCAAATATTTGCCAGCATATTTCTGGATTCCTCGGGTAAGTGATAATCCACGAAAGGAAGGAATAACTACGTCTATTAAAAGGACATAAGATATTAATACCGCATCTAAAGCGCGTTTATTCCTTTCACTTATATTATCAATCAATTTCCCTTGAGGACTTTTCTGAATAAAAAATGCACAAAGATATATTGCTATAGTTAAACCTAATAATATTAGAAATAAATATTTGACAAGTTTCATTAAAAAATAAACTACTTCGGATATTTTCATATATATATTATATTACATTTTTTTCTATTCATTAGCCCAAGAATCCAGCACTCATATCAGCATTTTCACCCATACCCTCGCAGGGTTGCCGCCCTTGATAAGGCGCCATTAATTTATTACACTTTGTATCATCTAAAATTTCTAATACTTGAATTTGCCGATATTTATTATCCGCACAATTATCATGTTTTCCAAATGCCCTACTCATTCCAACATCAATTCTCCATAACCTTTCATCATATAATGAATTCATATACTTATCCTCCATAAACTGAGGGGTGTGCGCAACTATAATCCTACTAACAGGTTCCATGAGTTTATTCCTTGAATTTATGATCCTTAATAATTCTTCATAACCTTGCTCGGTATTTTCACCTTCTCCATCATCTTCAGAATATAATCTACACCAAAAAGGTGACATATCATCATCATCTCTGAATATTTCATCAAATATTTTATCTTCTTTTTCCGATGTTTGTTTTAATAACCATTTTTGAACTATTTTATTGATTTCATGAATACTATATTTACTTACTAAATCGTGACTTAATCCACCGTGAACAAATAAATTTTTACCTATTACAATAATACTTTTCTTTTGTATAGCATAATGTTTTGCTATATTACCACCCCTCTCAAAAACCTTTAATCTGTGATAATATCCATAAGGATATCCGTCATCGGTATACTTGCGATTTCTTTCGTTATGTGGTACAAATTCTAAGAATTCTTGAGGTGAAACATATCTAAAATCACGATCAATATTCATTAATTCGTGATTCCCAATCATACCTAAAACTCTACCACCTTGTTTTCTCGCCATAACATCTAACTTCTGAAAAAGTTTAATTATCATCATGTTATTTCCTTCATCTTCAACAACATCATCAAAATCTTCGATACAATTTTTTTTCCAGTTATCTGGTCTACACCTATCAATCTGATCACCCAATTGGATGACCCAAGTATCTCCTCCACACCAAGATATTTTATCTACATTATAAGGAAATATATTATCAGGGATAACTTTGGCTAATCTTAACGCGATAAGAGTTACTCTAAGATCTCCATGTAAATCACCTATCGCAATAAGTCGTTTAACTTTAGGATACATTCCTATCATATCATATTTATCCATATTTGGATCTTGCACATGTTCTTTAGCTGTTTCTTTGATTTGTTCTTTAACCACTGCTTTGACTTCATTTTGATGATTATTATATACTACTTTAGCTTTATGATCTTCTCTTGCCATATCCTTTTCTCTTTCAGTGAAGGGTTCTGACATTCTTCTATCGCGATTAACTGTTGGTTTTGGAGGAGATGTTGATGTATCATTTGTTTTTTGTATATTAAACTGTTGTGAAACACTCCTCTTCAAAATTGGTTGTGAATTTATTACTTTATTATTTGATTGTTCGGTATTAATATTATCACTCATTGAAATATTAGGGGAGGAATGTCTTCTTTGTCGGTAAGTATTTTTTTTATACTGAACCCATCTTTGAATTTCACATATAACTTGATCGCGGGTATGATTTCTTAACTCGCTGCTTTGAATTATATTATATTTTAAACAAATTGCGGCGATTTCTTTATCGGATAATTTTGTTATATTAATATCCATCTTAAATGAAGAATAGATATCATTCCTTAATTTTAAACAAATTTTATATATAAGATAATAATATAGTTTATTATGTCTAAGAAGATTTATAGAACACGGAGAAAACATCGTTCTAATAAACGAAGTATTAAGAGAACAAATAGAAAAATACATAAGCGGACAAATAAGAGAATCAACAATAGGATAAAGACAAATAAACGGACAAATAAGCATACACACGAAAATGAAAATCAGAATGGTGGGGCCGCGGCATTCAAATCTTTATTTGGAAAGATAGGAAGATTAATTAACGAAGTGGAATTAATATGGGATGATCAAAATTCAAGTGAAATCGGTTTTGATAATGAAAGAGGAGTATTACATTATAAGAAACTTGGAATTAGAGAGATTATATTACAACCCAAATTTTTTAGTATAAACAATATATATGATTCACCCGATATAGGATTTTATATTACATTGTTTGACGATGAAAAGGATAAAAGAATGGATAAAATTACTATAAAGTTTACTGGGAAAAATGCTGAAGAAATGAAATCCTGGTTTATGGGAGTCTTATATAATTATAATCTCGAAATCCCGGAAGCGCGAGGATATACAAGACCACCGAGTTCTAGAAACACGATAGGCATGAATACAGGAGTATCACCTCAACCTATTCCTTCAGCATCTGCGGGATCATTAGCAGGATTATCATCATCGTCGGCAACAGGACCACTAGCAGCAGGACCACCCTCAGCAGGATCATTAGCAGGATTATCATCATCTTCGGCAACAGGACCACTAGCAGCAGGATCACCCGCAGCAGGATCACTAGCAACAGGATTACCCGTAACTACACCATCACCCTTATCAGAAGCACGGGCAGAAGTCATAGCAAGACCACAAACACAATCATTACTACCCAGAGCAAATGATGGCTCAAGGTCTTCTCTAACACCTAGATTGAAACCAGAATCTAATGTGAAATGGAAGATGTACCCAGAAGGGGAGGATGAATCAAATGCTGTAGATTTTGATAATTTTGTTTTTGTTAAATTACTTAATGTTTTATGGGATTTAAGAAATATTTCACCTCAAGGATGGCAGAACTTAGGCAAATCATATAAAGTTAATCTAAATGAAATGAAAATTAAAGTCAAAGGTGAAAACAAAACATACAAATTAATAAGAGTGGATACTAATCCTAAACCATCAACCCAATTGACTCTTGGACCGGGTAGTGGAACACCACCTAGTCTTATATTACAACAGGGTCCACAGAATTCACCTCATCCGTTTAATATAACACCTGGAACATCTGCCTCTCAATCGATGGAATCAGTAGATTTTCATATTGTAAGATTTGGTAATAATATAAATCATTGTTATAGAAATGCTGTTTATTCTGTATTTCTTAATAATGCTTTTATAAGAAGAGAGATCATGAAACTTAAAAAGACTACTGATGATGCGGATAATCATTTTATAAAGTGCCTTAAAAATATTGCACAGGGTGAAACAAATAATGATGGTCTTCACCCAGGTGGACCTAGTAAAGATGGTGATGATCCATTACAAATAAACACGGCAATGTATAATTACATAGACAGTTACGTAAAATCAACTGGAAGCAAGGAATGGGTCAGATTTTTAAATGCTGGTCGTGGATTTAGTAATGAAGACCAACAAGATAGTGGTGAATTCTTGGGATATTTTTCCCGGGCTTTCTCGTTACTAGGAATAAAAGTTTGTGAATATGAACAAATTACAGCAACCAAGATGAGTGACAGTGATCCACAATTATTTTGGAATACGACTAAGGGAGGTTGGGGGGCGTTATCTGGATCAACCTATCAGTTGACTACTTTTGATGATACACTTAAACAAAATGAATTAGACCTAAATGAAGATGAATTTAAATCTATATTCACTGATTATCGTGAAATATTTATAAAAGACAAAAAAACATTTAGTATAGGTGATTATGGTGTGGGTGATGATGATACATGGACTAACCGTGTTATAAATTATAGAGGACCATTCAATACAACACCCAATTTTGTGTGTTTAAATAATAATCGTTACAAGCAAAATGGATTGCACTTTTGGAAAGATATGGAAAATTATCCAATACTAGAAGAAATTAGGGTCCCTATTTTTCATATAAATGAAAAGGAAATTTCGTTAAATTTTCAGGATTATAATTATAATTGTTGTGGGGTAATTTTTCATTTAGGAAATACGCCTACTAGTGGTCATTATGTTTCTTGTGTAAAGATTAATGATGTTTGGTATTTCTTTAATGACAGGCACCTCCCTAAAAAACTTGAAACAACTGAAGTCCGTGAATTATTCGCCGATACATTTCAACCCCCAGTGAAATCTGTATCTCGGGGAGACAGATTTACAATAGTTACGGTAATATACGAATTAGACAGAAGATCTGAACCATAAAATTGACATAAATTTGATTTAAACATGTGACATTTATTTAGTATAAATACTGATAAATATGACCTCCCTTAAAGTAATGCTCGCGAAAGAATACGAACTCGGATTCACGATAAAGAAGGACACTTCCAAATATTCCACACCTCCGGTGGGATGGAT
>Ga0222714_10006527_pt1 | contig 10872 bp, 11 predicted proteins | sample C33_3DmetaG_FD_165048 | JGI IMG/M metagenome (GOLD analysis project Ga0222714, IMG submission 165048) | Estuarine water microbial communities from San Francisco Bay, California, United States - C33_3D | ecosystem: Environmental > Aquatic > Marine > Unclassified | place: USA: California... | reverse complement strand
GTAATCGGCCGGATAGTCTTGCACCGTGCGGCTGTCAAATAGCGCCTCGGGTAAGCCATACCAGTGCTCCATAGAGGTGAGCCCGGCGCGCGCAGAATGCAGCACGTTCCAGCGCGCCACGCTCATTTGGGCGTGATGGCAAGCCGATCCTAGGCCCAGTCGTTTGTTTTCTTCAAGAGCGGCTTGCATGATTTCTGGTGCGGCACCAAAAAACTTGACTCCATCTGCTCCTTTTTTCGCGTTTTCACGCACCCACTCTCGGGCCTGCTCGGCTGTGGTTATTTCTTTGCTGCCGGCACCGAACCCGGTGTAGGCAAAAATGCGCGGAGCAATGATTTCGTTGCGCTCCGCTTTTTTCTTAAGGTCTAGGGCCCATTCTAATCCGCGGCCACTCGGTTCGCGCACCGTAGTTATGCCGTGCGCTAGCCAAAGGCTAAACACATAGTCCCAATCGGCCCCTTGGGCAACTCCCCCGATGTGTCCATGCATATCGACGAATCCGGGCAGAAGGTACATGCCCTCGGCATTGATTTCTTTGCCGCCCGGCTTCAGAGCAGGACGACGCTTTTCGTTAATCTCAACCCCTGGATACCCCACCACGCGCACTTCGGTGATCTTGTCTTGCTCGACCACCACGTCAACGGGCCCTAGTGGCGGAGCCCCGTTTCCATTAATGAGCATAGCTGATCGAATAATCAGTTGGTTGAACGGTCCTTCGGCAAGTTCTTGCGCGCTGCTAGTAAGTGTGGCCGCTAAAAGCAGCCCAAAAAGCCATTTTTTCATGCTTAAAAAATAAAGTCAGTATTTAAAAAGTTACTCTGGTCGGCCTCTAAAATGTCGCGAACAGTTTCTTTGTTCACATCATTTTCTTTAAAGGCTAAGAAGGTACGAATAGAGAACGAACGCAAAGCATCTTTAACGCTCAGCGTGGCTTGGCCTGAGTCTTTGCGCCCTGTGAACGGATACACATCGGGTCCACGCTGACAGGCCGAATTGAGATTTACGCGGCACACCAGGTTCACTAAGACATCGATTAGATGGGCGAGCTGATTCGGATCACGCCCGAACACGCTCACTTGCTGGCCGTAGTCTGAGGTGGCCATGTCGTCGAGAGGGGTGTCAAAATTTTCAAATGAGATTACCGGAATCACCGGTCCAAACTGCTCTTCTTGGTAAACACGCATATCGCGGCTCACCGGATATAGCACTGCTGGCCAGATGAAATTATCGAATCGTTGACCGCCTTTAGCATTCATGATTTGTGCGCCTTTTGCCAAAGCGTCGTCGATGAGTTCTTGAATGTAATCGACTTTGTTGGGCTCTGGAAGCGGAGTAAGCCAGGCCTTTTCGTCCCACGGATCGCCGAACCCCAAGGCGTCGACCGCCTCGCAAAAGGCGCTCAAGAAGCGCGACTTGATCTGCTCGTGAACATAGAGAATCTTTAGGGCGGTACAGCGCTGTCCGTTATAGCTCAGCGTCCCCGAAATACACTCGTTCACTGTGAGGTCGAGATCGGCATCGGGAAGAATGATACCCGGATTCTTGGCTTCTAATCCGTAAACGGTTCTCAGGCGATTCCCCTTCGGATGCAGCTCTTGAAGCGCATTGGCCGAGCTGCTGTGCCCGATGATTGATAACACGTCTATTTTGCCGGTTTTCATGAGCGGGGCAGCAATGGAGCGCCCACGTCCGAATAATATATTGACTACCCCCTTCGGAAAGCATTGCTGAAAGGCCTCCAGAAGCGGAGTGATGAGCAGCACTCCATGCTTGGCCGGTTTAAACAGGGTAGTGTTTCCCATAATGATGGCCGGAATCAGCAAGCTAAAGGTCTCGTTCAGCGGATAATTGTAGGGCCCCAAGCAGAGGACAACCCCTAGAGGGCCGCGCCGAATATGGGCGTAAACTCCGCTGTGCTTTTCAAACTGCCCCGCCTCACGATCGAGGTCTTTGTAGGCCTCAATGGTGTCGTAAATGTATTCTACGGTTCGGTCGAATTCTTTGTAGGCATCTGCCTTGTTCTTGATGATCTCCCACATGAGCAGCTGAACCACCTCTTCGCGTTTGGTTTTCATCTGCTCCACAAAATTTACCATGCACGTGATGCGCTCGCGCACCTTCATGGTAGGCCAGACTCCTTTGCCTTGGTCATAGGCCTTCAGTGCTGAATCGAGTGCAGCAAGGGCTTCTGTTTCGCCGAGATCAGGAATGGATCCTAGGCGCGTAGGCGCATATCTGTCTACTGTGCTATTAAGAGTTGAGAACACGTCTTGGGTTGCTCCGGCCCATTCGACAAGTGATCCGTCAATGAGGTAGCTGCGGTGTTCAATGGGTGAAAGTATTGGTCTCATTCAGTGGGGAGTGTTTTTAAAAATTTAGGAGCCCTTCTCACCTGAGTGGCCTGCTCGAAGTCATAGGCTATGCCGATTAGCTTTGGCTCTTCGTAGCGACTCGCGAAGAAGCTTACCCCTACAGGCAATTCACCCACGAATCCGGCGGGTACGGTGATATTCGGATAACCCGACTGTGCGGCAGGGCTAGAGCTGCCCATGCCAAAGTGGTCTCCGTTGACTACATCGATAGTCCACGAAGGCCCGCCAGTAATACCCATGAGCGCATCGAGCTTGTGTACGGCTAGCGCATTGTCTATGGCGGTTCGTGCATTCACGGTAACTTTTTCAAGTGCCTCTAGGTACTCTTGCTCGTCAAGCGATCCCATCTCAGCTGCTCGTTCTAAATGTTCTTGACCAAAGAAGGGCATCTCTTGTTCGGCGTTTTCTAGATTAAAAGCAATCAGATCCTCTATTGACTTAATTGGGCTATCAGGTCGCGAGGCAAAGTAGGTGTTTAGGCCGTCTTTGTATTCGTAGAGCATAAGAGTGTAAGATGCCCTTCCGATGTTGGCCCGTTCGGGTAATTCGATGTCTTTTACAACCTCAGCCCCCTGTTCTTCAAGTGTGGCTGCGACTTTATCCAAAATGATGTCTACCTTTTCGTGGTTTCCAAAGGTGCCTTTTAAGATGCCTATGCGCTTGCCTTTGAGCGCGTTTTCGTCCAAAAACTGGGTATAGTCTGCATGTAATTTAGCTGCTGCAGTGGCCTTGTCTTTAGGGTCTATACCGGCCATAACTCCAAGTAGCAGGGCGGCGTCAGTGACGGTGCGAGCCATGGGTCCGGCGGTATCTTGTGTTTCAGAGATCGGAATGATGCCATCGCGGCTGATTAGACCGACAGTTGGCTTGATGCCCACCACGCCATTGGTTGAGGAGGGGCAGACTACCGATCCGTTGGTTTCAGTACCTATGGCTAGGGTGGCAAAATTGGCTGAAACCGCTGCTCCAGAGCCCGAGCTTGATCCGCAGGGGCTACGATCTAAAACGTAAGGGTTACGGGTTTGACCCCCTCGGCCAGACCATCCGCTCGATGAACGGGTAGATCTGAAATTGGCCCACTCTGAGAGATTGGTCTTGCCTAAAATAATGGCTCCGGCATCTCTTAGACGGCTCACTATAAACGCGTCGTTTGGGGCAGGAGCAAAGGAGAGTGCAAGAGATCCGGCCGTAGTGAGCATCTGATCGCCCGTATCTATGTTGTCTTTGATCAGCACGGGTATTCCGTGCAATGGACCTCTTAACTGTCCGGCTTTACGCTCCTCATCAAGTACCCGTGCGATAGCCAAGGCGTCTGGATTCAGTTCAATAATGCTTTTGACATCGGTGTCGTACTGGGCAATGCGATCAAGATACGCCTGAACGAGCGTGGAGGCCGATAGCTCACCTTCACGCATAAGCTGCTGAATATCGCCTACACTGGCCTCTTCGATAGAAAAAGTCGACTCTTCACTAGTTTGCGTACACGACAGAAAAAGGAAACAATAGGACGCCAGAACTAGGCGCTTAACAGATGAGATAGGCATGGGCTCAGTAAATGTTTATACTCGAGAAGGTAGTGAAAAAATTGAATCTCCTTAAGTAATGGTTAACTTCAGCAAAATTTCAAACTATGAAATCGGTTGTATGTACTATTCTTTTTGCCTTGGCCTTTTTTCACCAAGGGTTTTCTCAAGATTACATAAGCGCTGCGGCCCAGTTTAAAGAAGAGGTTGCCGCCTTTGCTCAGATTGAGGTAAATGATGAGCCGGTTGTTCTATTTACAGGTAGTTCAAGTGTTCGACTATACAAAAACGTTTCACAGCTATCAGAAAAGGTGCGCATTATTAATACAGGTTTTGGCGGATCTACCGCTTATGGGCTCTTGACTTACCTCGATCAAGCAGTGCTGCGCTTTAAGCCCAAACAGGTCTTTATTTATGAAGGCGATAACGACATTGCGGCCAGACGCACCAATACCACCATTATTGCGCATCTCAACAGTATTTTTCAGCGTATATGGGATGATTTTCCCGAAACCCAGATTGTCTTCATAGCGGCTAAGCCAAGCCCTTTGAGATGGGACAAGCATCAGCAGTACGAAGCGCTTAACTCGGCAATTGAGCGCTGGGCTAAACGTGAAAAACGATTAAAGTTTGCCGATGTTTACAGCCCTATGATCGACGGACTAATGGTGCGAGAAGACCTCTTTGTTGAAGACAGGCTTCATATGAATGATAAGGGATACGCCCTATGGGATGAGGTGATTAAACCTATGATTCTGAACTAGGAAGCTCTTCTTTTACCTCTTCACTAAAAAAGGCTCTGAGATCTTCCAGGGTGATCTCACTCGTGCGCACGTCTTTAATCAGTTCGCCTTTATTGAGTATGAGTATGCGCTGAGAAACCTCACTTACATGTAACAAGTCGTGGGAAGAAACCAGTAGTGAAACGCCGTGCTCACTATTAAAAGATTTGATCAGTTTTTGAAGCTGCATTTGCGCTCTTGGATCGAGATTGGCAAAGGGCTCGTCTAAGATTACCAATGCGGGAGTTCCTATAAATGCTGCTGCTATACCTATCTTCTTTTGGTTTCCTTTCGAATAGTCTCTGATGTATTTCTTGTTACCTAGAATTTCATCGTTAAAGAAGGCCTTAAAGACCTCAATAAAACCACTTAATTCAGCTTTTTCTACTCCGCGTAGCCCCGCTATGAATTCGAAGTATTCTTCAGCCGTTAGGTATCCGATAAGAAAGTTTTCATCGATAAAGGCTGCGGTCGTTGACTTCCATGCCTCAGACTCATCAACACGTACACCTTGATTCTCTATGTGGCCCGTGCTGGGCTTGATTAGGTCAAGAAGCAGGCTGAAAAAGGTGGTCTTTCCAGCGCCGTTGTTACCGACCAGTCCGATTATTTCTCCGGCTTGAAGTTCAAGAGACTCTATCGAAAGAACGGTAGTTCCGCTATAGGTTTTAGACAGTTGACTAACGTGTATCATGAGCGATAGGCTTTAAGCGTTTGGTATTTCTCCTTTTTATAAATGGCAATTACCTTACCAAAAATCCAATGTCTTAGCGAAAATCCGACTAGAGAGATCGCGACAATACTCAATTTGGCTGCTGTGGTACCGAGATAGGTATCGACCAGGGCAAATAGACCTACAGGAAGGGCAATTTTTGGTAAAGTGAGTAATAAACTTTTATAATTGAAGGCGTTTTTGTCTCCAAAGGCCTTCTTGCTAGAGGTCAAATCGACTTTACTGCGCACATAGGCTCCACCCCACAAAACAATCGCGGCATTTACACTCATGTTGTATAGAGCACCGATGAGCACGTAGCTAAAGACGTCCCAGCCGAATGCGATGTACCAGGTTGAAAGCAGGGTTGTAACTGCTGTAAAAACTTGTATGAGGGTGTACTTTGACCTCAGGTACTCCATATAGGTGATGTTCTGGGTCATCAACAAGGAGTAGTACGAGCTGTCCCAGCTGGGAACATACTGACCAAAGCTAAAGAGGAATCCGCCCGTCACAAAAATACCAGCAAAAACGCGCCAGTAGACGCCATCGTAGGCCTCTATGGCCCCCGTAAAGAAGAGTAGCCCGTAGAAGATGAAGAAAAATCCGGCGAAAACAGCCATACGCGCTCTTTTGTTGCGAATGATTAGCGCCACATCGTTCTTTAAAATGAGCCCTCCTTTTCCGAAACGCTCGAAGTACTTGCCCTGAATGGCGATAGTTTTCTCGGCCTTCTTTGCTAGACCGGTGTCTAAATACATTTGGCCCATGAAGTGGGAGAAGCTGGTGAAGTAGCTCAAAACCGCAACGCCGAACACAAGTAGTGCAAGAGTTGGCTGATTGTAGAGCGCCAAAAACAGGGGCTGGGTGTATATACTAAGGTCAAAATAGTCGAAATACTGAAGCGCAGCAGCCCCCAGAACAAGGGTTGCAACCGCAACTAAAAATACGGTCTTTTGATTGACTAGTATATTGAGGTAATTATTGGCTAACAGAAGCAGGTAGATTGCAACTGCCCAAACGGCTGTCTGAAGTGAATCTGAACCCTCAACTATCAGCACCACAGAGAGTGGGATCAGCAATAAGAGGTGACTCCAGTTAAAAAACGAATACAGGGTCTTTAGCAGAGAGAAGTGCACTATGGTTTTTTTGGAGATGGGCTGGTAGAGCATAGGCTGCACATTGGCCACCGGCATGGGTTGAAGCATGTACCTAAAGACGATATCAAACCCTAAGTAGTAGAGCACGTAACGATTAATGACCTCGAACGGATCGCCGAGTTCTAATTTTTTAATGATATAGTAGGCTCCAATGCCTAAGCTTAAAAAGATGAGTGCAAAATAGAGAATAGCGAAAACTATCAAGATGCGCATCCACAGGTTCTGCTTCCAGGTGGGAGACCTAAAGGCGCTTTTGAGCTCAAGTCGAAATAAGGTGGTCAGCATGAAAAATGACTATGAAAGGGCCAAAGATAATAGTTACATTGCCTAAAAAAGCACTCAATGCCATGAAGAATCAATTGCGAATCAGCTTGCTGCAGTGTGACCTGCAGTGGAAAGATCCCAAGGCCAACTTTCTGAAAATAGAGCAGATGGCCCGTACTATTGATCAATCAGACCTGGTGGTGCTTCCCGAGATGTTTGCTACGGGTTTTATTATGGACCCCGAACAGAGCGCTCTTGCTCAAAAAGAGGCATTAGACTTTATGCACGAATTAGCTAAGAAAACAGGGGCTGTGGTATGCGGTAGCCTTGCGGTAGAAGATTCGGGTGATTACTACAACCGATTTTACGCGATTAATGCTTCAGAAATAATAGCCGTATACGACAAAAAACACCTGTTTGCACTCGCTGGAGAGCACCACCGCTACAAGGCAGGAGTTCACTCACTGACCTTTGAGGTGAACGGTTTTCGAATCAGACCCATCATTTGTTACGACCTGAGATTTCCGGTTTGGTGTCGACTAGAACTCCCATACGATCTGCTCTTGTGCGTGGCTAACTGGCCTGCCCCGCGTATCAATGCATGGGATACCCTGCTGGTAGCCAGGGCTATAGAAAATCAGTGTTTTTCACTTGGGGTAAATAGGGTCGGACTCGACCCCAACAGCAATAGTTACCCAGGGCATTCTGCAGTCTACGACGGGTTTGGAAAGCAGCTTTGCTTTAGTCAAGAAGAAGAGGCCTTGTCAGTGGTATTGGGGCTGTCTAAGGTGCAGAAACTGCGTGAATCGCTACCTTATCTCTCTGATCGAGATGACTTTACGCTAAAATTTTAACGATTTTTTGTTTGGATATCGTTTTTAGCAGTAATTTTGCACCCCGAAATCAGTTATATCCATCAAAAAATGACCATCAAAATTCACGAAAACCGTTCTTCACTTTTAGCTCGTGACACACGCGCCAAACTTTCGAATAACCCCACTTCTCTATTGCTATTGATCGCCGCTAAGGTGATGCGTAGAAAGGCTTAGGACGACTTTTTCTTTGCCTCTTTCTCTTTCAAGAGGTCAGAAATCTTTAGGCTCAGTATGACTGCATTTACGGCTGAGGTGATGATATTGGAATAAATAATCGCCTTGTCGTTCAAGTTGAATCCGTGCAATGTCCAAAGTACCATTCCGCTAAGCATAAACAAATACATTGTGAGGCTTAGACTCTTGGTGTCTTTGGTGCGTATCACCTTGAAGGCCTGAGGAAGAAAAGCTGTTGTGGTGAGAATGGCAGCAAACGTACCAAAATTAAAGTGCTCCATAACGCAATGAGTTAGGTGTAGGGCTGGCTATGCTCCCTCGCATGCGGCAAATATAGCTGAAAAATCGTACTGAAAATGCAGGGCTTGCGTACCTTTAGAAAAGGTTTTAAGCATCAGCATGGTACTAAAAAAAACTTCGAAAACGATCAATACCCTTCTGCTTAGGGTGCGTATTAAGGAGGCTGTTTTTTTGATACTCGGCGTGATCTCTGCCAGTATAGGCCTTAAGGGTTTGCTGCTTCCGAATCAGTTTCTAGATGGAGGCGCCATGGGCGTCTCGCTGCTCACCCAATTTCTTACCGGTATAAATCTATCGCTACTCATTTTACTGGTTAATGCTCCTTTTATTATCATTGGTGCCCGCCAGATATCAATAGCTTTTGCTGTAAAAAGTAGCCTAGCAATCTTGGCCCTGGCTGCGCTGGTCCATTTCATAGAACTCCCAGTCATCACCGAAGACAAGTTGCTTATAGCTGTATTCGGTGGATTTTTTCTAGGAACAGGTATTGGTCTCGCTATTCGTGGCGGAGCGGTTATCGATGGAACCGAAGTTCTTGCGCTCTCTATCAGTCGACGAACCAGTTTTACGGTAGGCGATCTCATTGCCATCTTCAATGTCGTACTCTTCTCAGTGAGCGCCCTAGTGCTCGGACTCGAGATTGCGATGTATTCAATTTTGACCTACATAGTCGCCTCTAGAACGGTTGATTTTATCATTAACGGAATTGAAGAATATATTGGAGTAATGATTGTTTCGCCTGATTCAGCAGAAATTAAAAATCAGATCATGCACGAAATGGGACGAGGGGTTACTTCGTTTCGCTCAGATGGCGGATACGGTAAAAAAGGTCAAAGTTTGCCCGATCGTGATGTCCTATTCTGTGTGGTTACACGTTTAGAAGTAAGCAAATTGGTGCTCGAAGTAGAAAAGATCGATCCCACCGCATTCGTCATTCAATACCCTATACGTGACACGAAAGGCGGAATGATCAAAAAACGTCCGCTTCACTAAGTTGCTTGGGTTACGCCCGGGCCTTGTTTATGCGCTTATAATACGCCGCCAAGATTTCTTCTAACTCTTCTTTTGAATAGCGCTTACCCTGGTAAAAAAGCGAATGTACAGCAAGGGTTTGCTGCTCAATCATTTGGGCCACTTTCATTCTTTTTTTGGTTAGAATCACCGCGCTCAATTTTTTAACGGACAGGCAATTAACACTTTTTTTTGCAAATAAAAAAATGTAACCAGCTCACTGATAGCGAAGTGCAGATTTTGTCGGGGGCGTAACCTATTTTAAAACTCTCTTCCGGCATTTGCTAGAAGGGTCAGTGCAGCCCAGTAGGTCGATAGAATGAATACCCCCGAAAAGTCAAAAGGTTCTTTAAAAGCGGTTATACCCAAAAGCGCATCAGAGAGAATGAATAGTGTTCCGCCTAGCGCTATTTGTGTACGAATGCTGCTGCGTCTTCTAAGCCCTATACTGATGGCCTGTGCGCCCATTAAACCGATTACTGTGGCGTAAATGGGTATGGCTATTTTTAAGGTGTTATCTAGCCCGCTCCAGAGGTAGAAGCTCATTCCCAGAATCAGCGCCAGCGCAAAAATCAACGCAACCGGAGCAAGACGAAATCCAAACCGACTGCTAAGTGCTCTAATAAATAGTAGATGGGCGATTAAGAAAAATGCTACGCCCAGCAAAAAGAGGTGATCCCAAATGAGGGCAATGTCGCCGAGCAGGCAAAAGATGAGAGCTGTCACCATTTGTGCACTCAGTCTTGACATGCTTCGATTGCCAGAGGCGAAAAAAATAATAGCAATGGTGGTCAGGGACTTGGCAATACCGTAAAACAAAGTCATGTCAAGCTCTTGCAGCACTATAGCCGAGATACCGATGACCAAGATGAGCGTTAGATAGAGGGATTTTGGCGCCATCATAAGTTGAATATACGCTTAATTATCAGCAACTTAACTTCTTTGGTAAAAAAGTGGCCTATTTTTTGCCCTTTGAGCTAGGTTTTAAAAAATGAATTTCTAATTTAGAACCAGTTTAAATAATTTAAAAAATGAGCAGAAAATCACAAGAAAAATTCAGAGAATTTCACCGTTACCTCGGATTCTTTTTAGCCGGAATTATGGCCGTGTACGCCTTTAGCGGAATCGTTTTGACCTTTCGCAACACCGATACCTTCAAAAAGAAAGAAGTCGTAGAGCAGTTGGTCGAAGCAGGGCTGGCTGAAGAAGAGTTGGCAGGTGCCCTCAATATGAGGCTTACGGTGAACAAAACGGAAGAAGGAGTGATTTTTTTCAACGACGATGGTACCTATGAGATCGCTAGCGGTAAAGTGAGCTACGTGAAGACTTCTTACCCGCTCTTGCTTGCCAAAATGAACAAGTTGCATCTGATGAACACTACTAATCCGTTGTTTTGGCTGGCCATTTTCTTCGGACTTTCACTGATGTTCTTCGCGATATCGGCTTTCTTTATGTTCAATATTGGAGCTCCGATTTACAAAAAAGGATTGTACTTTGCTGTAGCCGGAGCCGCCCTTACCATCGTCTTACTCTTGGTTTAGATCAAAGGCTGACTCGGGATTAAGTAGTTTACAACCTATGAAAGTCAACCTTATGAGAAGTTTTCTTTTCGCTTTTTTCTCCTTTGCTTCTGTTGGCTTAAGCGCACAACAGGCCGTCAACCCGCTAATTAAATCCTTCGGAACTGTGTCTATGGTGC
>Ga0222714_10006525_pt1 | contig 10874 bp, 3 predicted proteins | sample C33_3DmetaG_FD_165048 | JGI IMG/M metagenome (GOLD analysis project Ga0222714, IMG submission 165048) | Estuarine water microbial communities from San Francisco Bay, California, United States - C33_3D | ecosystem: Environmental > Aquatic > Marine > Unclassified | place: USA: California... | reverse complement strand
TCTCTCGTAAGGAAGAAACTCAAAGTCAGGATGTTCTCTCATCATAGGAATCTCACCGACTCCTACTGCAAATCTAGAAGTATTTTTAACTCTCCAATATTGCTTTACGGCACTAATACCACCAGGAAACGTAGAAGGGTCGAGATCTTCATCTAGATCGCAATGAAGATGCCCTACAATCTTATTCAAAGAAGAAGGTTTCCGTACAGAAGTAGGAAGCACAGCACGAATATCATCGGTGTGCTCTGACAACTTATTGAGAAACTTTATAGCGAGATTTCCACCCACCCCGTAAGGTGGATTAATGATGGCTAAGCTAAATCTCATACCTTCTCTTCAACGCTCACAAAGCATATTCTACTCATAATATAGGATTGTGTCAAGTGTTAGTTAAGATCCACCCAAGCACCTGCTGCTCTGAGTTGCAATTTATCCGTAGATGTGTTATAAATGATCGCACCATCAGGAATACCAGATGATGTCATTGCATTTCTATTTGCAGTGGTCATCTTAGGTGGTAAGAATGCCGCATGATCACTTCCATTATATGTGAGGGTTGCAATACCACACATAATTCCAGTGTTTCCAATACCCAATTCTGCACGTCCTGTGCTAGTATTGAATAGCAAACTACCTGCAATGTTTACATCTGGATTAGTGGAGTTGTAAACACTGATTCTACTTTGTGGTGGATTTGCAATCATATACTGCTTTCTAGCAGTATCCATTGAAGGTAGAATCAGTGGACTTGCAGACGCACCAAGGTCTAGGCAAGATCTAGGAACGTGAGTGTTAATACCAACACTATACTGATAGTTCTGATCATCTAAAGATCTAGAATCTTTATAAGTCAAGAATACCGTGCTGTTTCCAACTGGACCACCAACAAAAATAGATGCACCTCCGCTGTATCCAGTGACTGACATGTCACCTTTAATTTGAAGAACACCGTAATTTACGCCAGGGAAGTTAGAATCTTCTGCCGCAAGACTTGGTCTATCATCTACTAAGAATCCTGTGGTTGCAATACCAACTTTCGATGTGCTATTACTGAATAAACCAGATCCACTTACGTGAATATTTCCACTAGAAACATTGAGGATTGGGGAAATTCCAATCCCGTCTGGAACTAATTGATTAGATGATCCAATAACAATACCATTTGCAAAAGAACCAATACCACTGTTTGTTACTGAAAGAGTTGCACCAATCGAAACAGTATCCTGAACATCAAGATTTCTGAATGTACTGAATCCACTGGTTGCATTTACATTGCCAATTAAATTGCCATTAATTGTTGCATCTCCAGCACCAAAAGTAACTTCATTTACGCCAGTACCAATAGTAACAATTCCACTAATCTTTGCATTTCCACCAACTACTAGATTTCCATTTACATCTAGAGCGTGTTCTGGATTTGATTTATTAATACCAGTAACACCACTGTATCCAACAGAAATTAATGTAGAACCAGCATGAATAACGTTCAGTGATGATGTTGTATCAATGCCAGTACCAGCAGACATCTCAATGTTGATCGATCCAGTATCTTTATTTGCAATGGATAGATCTTTGTTTGCATAAGAAATAGTTACAGAACTATTTCCAATTCCAAGACTTTGACCGATCGCAACTGTTGCTGTTCCCGTTTCAGAAACCAGTTCAACATTTAGGTTTCCAGATCTAGTGATCTCAAGATCATTCGATGGGGCAGATGTTCCAATACCGATTCTGTTGAGTGTTGAATCAACAAATAAATCATTTCCTTCTGATCCAACATAAACATGATCTAGAAGATTAGAAATTTGAGTTACTTTTAGATCATTGGCGATTTCAACAACATTCTCAAAAGAGTCGAGAATCAGTTTTCCCCCTCTAGTATCAATGGTTGTAGATGCTGCAACACCGATGCGAATACCATCAACATATGCGCCAGCAAATGCCTTTCCTGCCTCACCTAGAGTACTTCCAAGATCAGAATCAGGAAGTAGGCTATTTTGAACTGTTGTAATACCAGTTAGATATGTTTCACCAGAAACTTTAAATCTATCTACAACTTCAACGAGTTTTGATGAAGAATCGAGTATTAGATTCCCATCTCTAGTATCAATGGTTGTAGATGCTGCAACACCGATGCGAATACCATCAATGTATGCTTCCCCAAATGCTTTTGATGATTGTCCTAAGAAAGCACCATTATCTGCATTAGGAACTAAACCATTCTGAACTGTTGTAATGCCAGTCAGATATGTTTCACCAGAAACTTTAAATCTATCTGCAACTTCAACGAGTTTTGATGAAGAATCAAGTTTTAGGTTTCCACTACCAGTAGAAATTTCATTATCTGATCCAACACCAATTCTGATATTATCAACATAAGCATCAGAGAATCTGAGTGATGCAGAACCTAGTGCAGCATCCTGATCAGAATCTGGAAGAATACTATCTTGAACAGTTGTAATGCCAGTTAGGTAAGTATTTCCAGTAACAATGAGATCATCATCAATCTGAACCGTTCCACCATCAGAATCAAGAGTTAGAATACCAGTTGATGTATCAATTTCTCCATTTGCACTTACGGCAAACTGAAGATTTCCTGTATAGAGTTGTGTTGATGTAGTAACACCAGCATTCAAACCAGTTACGTTAAGAACTGAAACTGTTGCAACACCAATATGTGCTGTTGGTGCTGTCATCATTCCAACAGTGGTGATTCCAGTAACATTCAGGTTAGTTACTGTTGCATTATTGAGTGTTACATCATTGCTGATTGTAAGACTGGTGATGATTCCACTAGTTGCTCTTAGAGTTCCAGTCGTTGTGACACCACTGATATGGGCGTTACTTGCTGAGATTAAACCGACAGTGGCAACACCAACGACTACAAGTCTCTCTAGACCAGTGATGCAACATGTATCAATATAATGATCTACCTTGACTACTGAGGCAGTAACAACACCAACAGTTAGATTATTGACATAACCTGCAGATGCGGTTACAAAACCAACAGTTGCAATGCCACTAATATTTGCTTGACCTAGTTTTAGGTCTGAAATTGTTGCAATACCAGCGTTATTAATCTGTGTAACTTCTAATGTTGCAGCAGTTACAATACCAGTTACATTTAGGTTTTCTGGTAATCTATCTTCTGAGATGGTGCCAGATGTAATCTGAGATGCATTTAATGCCGTCAGAGCAGAACCATCACCAACAAAAGATGCTGCAGTTACAATACCAGATGCTCTTATATTACCACCAGAACTGATTCCAACTCCAGAATCTCCATTCTCTACTCTACCACCAACTTGGAATGTATTTGTTGGTGAAGTTGTTGCTATGCCAACATTTCCAGCAGCATATATGCTTGTTACTCCACTTCCTGGATTTACATCAATCCATTGAGATGTCGGTATATTTACTAGGTTGGCACCATCACCATAAAAAGTAGCACTAATAATACCAGCATTACCGTAGATAGTAATGCCAGTACCAATTCTTACATCGGTAAAAGTTGCAATTCCAGAAACATATAAACTTTTACTAGTAACTAAACCAGAAACATCAACGTTGCCAACAACGTCTAAGGCACTTCTAGGAACAGAAGTGCCGATTCCAACCAGACTGCCTCTAACAATTAGATCGTCTTCATCAACCTGGACGCCATTTCTAAAATTAAATGACTTATTATAATTGGACATTTCTTACTTTTTTAGTTATTTATCGGACAACTTTTTTTCTAAGTCCTCAACCTTAGCATTCAATTCCTTGATTGCTTCAATAAGAAGTGGAACGAGTTTCTCATAACGAACTGCTAAGTAACCAGTGTCTCTAGTAGTAACCAAACCAGGAAGTCCAAGTGCCTGAACTTCTTGTGCGATTACACCAGTGTCGCTTCCATCCTTACCAGATGCAGCATTCCAATCATATGTATTACCACTCAGTCCAAGAATCTTTGCAAGTGGAGATTCGATTGGTTTGATATTATCCTTAAATCTGCGATCTGATGTGAAGAATGCAATGATGTCTTGAGTAACTCTCAGTTCACCATTAACTGTTGTAACATCGGTAGTTGCATTACCAAGAGTTGAGTTTCCAGCAACCTCAAGAGTTCCAGAAATGTCAACATTATCGTTGATGTCGATGGTGCCGCCAGTGGAATCAAGAACAAGATCGCCAGTTGTTGTAGAAACCGTATTTCCATCAACTCTTACATTATCAATATCCGCTCTACCATTAACATCAAGAATACCAGGAATCGTAACAGTATCAGTATTTGCATCACCAAGAGTTGAGTTTCCAGCAACCTCAAGAGTTCCAGAAATGTCAACATTATCGTTGATGTCGATAGTTCCACCAGTGGAATCAAGAACAAGATTACCAGTTGTTGTGCTTACAGTATTTGCATCAACTGTTACATTGTCAACTTCAAGTGATGTATCAATATTGACTGCACCATCAACCTGAAGTGTTCCCTTAATAGTTGTGTTTCCAGTCGAAGAAGCGACAATAAATTTATCAGTTGTACCACTTCTAACTGCAAAGTTTGCATCAACATCAACAGTTCCGTTGAATTCAGAGTTTGCATTAACTGTGAGCGTATCTGTAGCAGCATTACCAAGGATTGTATTTCCATTGGCGGTCAGTGAACCTGTGAGGGTTGTGTTTTCTCCAACATTAAGGTTTTTAGCAATACCAACACCACCAGCAACTTTCAGAGCACCTGTTGTAGTATTTGTAGATTGAGTTGTATCTTCAATATCAACATTACCTGAAATATCAACATTGTCATTGATGTCAAGAATACCGCCAATAGAATCAAGAACAAGATTTCCTGATTTAGTATCAATGGTCTGATCATTTGTAACAGCAATCTGAATGTTTCCGAAGAATGCTTCAGAGAATGCCTTACTGGATGTACCAACAACTGCACCTAGATCAGTGTCTGGTTCAATTCCAGTATTAACAACAATTGTTCCTCCGAATATGGTGCTTCCTTGAATATTACTAGTTCCAGTAACAACAAGATTATCATCAACAACAACAGTTCCAGCGGTTGAATCAAGAATTAAATTACCAGTAGCAGTGTCAATTTCATGACTGCTAGTAACACCAATTCTAATTTCATCAATGTGTGCTTCTGAGAATGGAAGTACTGCTGTACCAAGGAATGCGCCTTCATCAGCATCAGGAACAAGACCAGTTGCAACTGTTGCGATTCCAGTTAAGAAGGTATTTCCCTTAACGAGAAGATCATCAGTAACTTCCAGTTTATCGGTTACAGAAACAATACCAACCTGTGATGTAAGGATTAGGTCACCAGTCCAAGCATTAATGGTTCTGTCCTTATCTTCAACACCACCAGGTACACCGCCTGTTGCAATGCCGATTCCACCAATCCATGCAGAACCCCATGGGAGATCTTCTGTACCAATATATGCACCCTCAAAGGAATCTGGAACAAGACCAGAGTTGAATGCAACATCACCATTAAAGGTTGCGGTTCCAGCAACACTTACGTTTCCACCAACATACAGGTTCTTGGCAATTCCAACACCACCCTTAGTAACAATCGAACCAGTTGTTTGTGAGATAGAATCTGTAGTATTCTGTTGTGTTAGAATGTTGGAGAGAATCAGTTCACCATTAATCTTAGTTTCATCATTGAAGATGAGGTTCTCGTTGAATGTAACTGGTCCATCGAACTGTGAGAGAATCTGCTTGGATTTACCACCCTCAACAAGAATTCTTTCTTTAACAATAACTTCATCAAATACGACTGATAATCTAGAAGGATCCTGACCAGTAACTGTTGCAATAGGAATATCAAATGTTTGTTGTGTGCCAGATTGTGCCGAATACTTAGTGTTTCCGATAAAGAAGTCACCATCACTGTTCATACCAGTGTAAATGACTTGACCTGCTGAAGTTTCTTGTGCCTGTGCAAGGAAATCTTCTCTCTCAGAAAGAGTCTTGTTCTGGATTTGTGGAAGTGCTGTTGAGTAGTTTCCAGGTCCATAACCAAGATATTCAAATGTATGACCCGATGCACGTAGAATAGATGGTCTACGGAATTCAACAGGAATTGGTTTTACTTTCTTAATCAGAGAGTTAAGTGGGTGAGTTTCTTTTTGAGTACCCAAATAACCACGAATAGCAACAATTTCATTACTTCCGGATCCAGTGAGAGTGCTACTTGCAACTCTCATAATCTCATTACCAATTTGAATAAAGCTTCCTAATGGGAATCTCGCAGTTGTTCCAACACCAACCCCATTAGAAGAAGATCCAGCATTTACGCTAATTGAAAATGTTGTGATTCCAGAAGTTGCATCAGTAGTAATATTTTGAAGTAGAGTTGCAGTTTCATTATCAAAGAATGAAATACCTCTAGAACCAAGGTTTTCACCGCCATCATCCGATGTCAAATTATTCGCAGAGAATCCATGCTTCAGAATTCTTGCTGCACTTGAAGAAACATTTCCTCTAACTGTGACCGTATTAATTCCAATGGTTTGAGAAACGTTGAAATCACCAATATTATTATTAGAACTATCAAGAACTCTAAATTTATTACCAGCGACTAAACCATGAGCAGAAGTGCAAGTTAGAGTTGTAATACCAACGGTTGTATTATTAACAACGTTTGAAACTATTGCAGAAGGAGCAACGTTAAAGATAAACTGATTTGGATATGCAATGGGATCACCGGATGTTTTTGCAATCGCAACTTCTGTTGAAGAAGGAACTCTGAGGATTCTATACAGACCATCAGTTGCAGTTCCTAAACCAGTAACCTGAAGTGAATTATTGATTGGAGAAGAAATATTTGCACTAGTAATTCCAATGGTTGCACCACTAAATCCATCAATCTTAAGAACCTGACCACTGCTATAACCAGAACCATGTGCCTGAATTTCAACTGCAGTAACTGCGGTTCCAACAACAACGACTTTACCAGTTGCACCACTCCAAGTATTATCAGAGTTGAGTAGTTTTACATTATAATACGTTCCATTATTAAATCCAGTTCCCTTGGTAAGTGTTGTAAATCCAACAATACCATTAAACTTATGAGATAATGTAGTTGTAATTGTTGCAATACCAGAAGAGATTGGACTTATTTGAGAAATAGTTGGTGATAAACCAAATTTTTTAACCGCAATATCTACGGTTTCTCTTGTGATACTCTTCTTGAGATCGTTAGTTACAACATCTCCAAGAGGAGATCTCTTCGCAAATGTTTTTGCAGATTTAGGATTTTCCTCTGGATTATCCCTATCCAATTGTGGATAGAGATCTACAATATTCTGACTGTACTTCGTAGTTGTAAACTCTTCAGGAACAGCGTTTTGTGAGTTCAGAACATAAACATGGTAAATACCATCTTGTACATTGTACTCATAAGGAGAAATAACTTCAGATCTATAAATGTAAAGATTAGATTGTAGATCATTTCTCTCAAATCTTGGTAGTGAAGAATCTCTTGTGCTTGGACCAGAGAAAATACCAACGTTGTGAGTTAGATTATTTACATCTATTGTTGAATAAGTAAATGTTTTATCATCAATAACTCCAGAAACTATAAAGTCTCCATTATATCCAGTGACTCCAAAACCTGCTAAGTTTGTTGATGACTTAACATTCTTAACTAGAATCCTATCACCAACTGTCAAATCGTGAGGAAGTTCAGAAATGATCGTAACAGTACCGGAAGATTCTGAACAAGTACTGATATATCTGTTGTTTCTCTTGAAACTATGATCCGCAATAGTAATTGAACTCTGAGAGAATTCAGTATCAGTTACTGCACCAGTTGAACTAGATTCTTGAATGATGAATCCATCTTGAGGATCTTTTGAGTTTGGTGCTTCTTTAGGAATTACAATACGGAACTTATAAATTTTTTCGTCAAGACTTCTATCATCTGGAATTCTCTTAAAGTAAGTAACTTCTGTTCTTGGTTCTTCAAATCCCTGAACGCCAAGAGAATTTAGAGAATCATACAATTCATTAACTGGTTCGACATGTAAGAACCAGTTATTGTTGTTGGGGTCATACTGAATTGGAGATCCCAGTTCACCAGAGTCTCTCTCAGAAACTCTACTTAAAATTCTAAGACCTGTGCCACCATACATGGTGACTGCGTTTCCATTTCTTGCATTTGTTAGTGATGATGCAAGTCTGATTTTATTTGGGTCAGCAGTGGTAATCGCATAATACTCCTTATTTTCAGTAATTCCTTCTGGAAGATCACCATCATCACTAATAATAATAACTTCTTCACCATTTTGAAGTCTGTGATCAGAAGAAAGTGTTAGAATCTCATAGTTTGGTGCTGATGTTGTTTGACTTACAGTATACTCTTTAACAGAAGATGTATTACCATCAATAGTTGTTACACCACTTCCAAGAGTATTGTCGGACATTAAGATCCTAACACTCTTAGTATCTCCATTAGGAAGATCTAGATAAATTTTATCGTTTGTTCTCGCACCAATTCTGTATCCTTGAATTAGGTTTGGTGGAACATTATCTTCACTATTAAATCCATACAGATAGAGATGACTTGAAATACCTACTGAAGTTGTTAGTCCAACATCAATCGGAATCCAATCAAAGTTTCTCTCTACATTGGGAACGGATTTTGGTGTGATAATAGATGTAATGTATCCTCTGTCATCTTTACTAAATGCTTCCTTCTTAAATCCGTCTGCAGCAAGAGCAATTTGACCGAAGTTGGAGTTTGAGTTGGTAATTGAAGCATCAGCACCAGACTCACCTACAAAATGTCTGTTGAAACCAATCGCAAACACAGAAACAATTTGCAGAATCGCGTCATTCTTAATAGTTACGTGTCCACTTCTCCATCCATCTCTGTAAACAGCATCTTGATCTAGGTGATAGATTCTGTTATTATCGGTTGAAGCAGATCCAGAGGAAAGCAAAGCACCAGTAACTTTACTGATTGGAATACCGCTGTAAGTTCTTGTGACTGGATTATACTTTACAAATGCACGGTCATCTTTCTGAAGTGAAACAGCGGTGAACTGTGCAACAACCATTGAACGGAAACCAGATGCTTTTGCACCATCGGCAAGCATACCGTTCATACCCCATACAGAACGTAAGGAGCAGTTGAAGATATAAGGAGATGCACCCTTAACAGTATCAGTTTCAATTGTTACTGTTGCAGATCCACCAGGAGATGCGGGGAGATCGTTTCTTACGAATGGTAAGAGATATGTGAATGACTTAGATCCAGTAACTGATGCAACAACTGTTGAGATATTATAATCGTTGACATTGACACCACGAATCTTAATTGGTGTTCCAACAGTTAGACCATGATCTTCTAGTGTAGTGACGCTAATTGTTGAACTTGGAGTTGCACTATCGCCAGAGATGATTGTACTGATTTCAATTGGGTCAGCAGCAAATGCACCAACGATTTCCCATTCTGCTCTTTCCTTTGTAAATGCTTCTGGAGCAAGTGGGAACTTTTGTGCCGAAGGAATTTGCCTTCCAGAACCTTCATTGAATGCTTGAGACAACTTGGCATAATACATGTCAAGATCAGTCTCTTCATATCCTGTTGGGACATTAACACCATCAGCATACTCAAAGCAAGTGAGTTTGTGGTGTGAGAATGTTGGTTTGGCAAGATTACCAGAACCAGAGGTAAAAATTCTGTTGTCGGTATATACGTTCTCGGTCTCTAGAGCATCGAAAATACTAAACTGCCAGAAATAGCAAAGACCAGTAATTCTAAACAGTGCCGAATTCGGAACACTAGAGTCTGTTGGGTTTGGAACATACTTTGGTCTGATTTTTGTTTTTCTTAGGTCAAGACCAACAAGTGATGTACCACGAGGAATAACAACACCACCATTGACGCTGTTAAACTTATAAAGGATATTATCTTCTTGTGTTAAATCAAAGTTTGATTCTAATGTTAGAGTAAACTCATCTGCCGCAGGAGAAGTTACATTACCATTAGGTGCTACTGCTTCTGCTGTTGCAGTACCAGTTTTACGAATACCATAACCAGGTCTATTATCAATTAAGTGTTCACCTGGAAATACAAGAATTGTCGTTCTTGCATTATAGTCATTATTATCTCCTACAACAAATGAGAATCTTGCTGCTTCAATCAGTGCCCTTTGAATTGTCTTAAAGGGTTTGGTAAGCGAATTACCCTGATTCGTTACGCTGTCAGTCGCATCTAGATCATTGGAATTAACATATAGAATTCTACCTTCATAGTTCTTGATAAAATTCTCTAACTTATTAAGAGGCATTGGATTATATGGACCAAAATATTTCTATGTTTTATTTATCAACCCATTAAATCTTCCTCATCGTGATAATACTCAATTTCGTCTGGCATATCCTCTGGATTTTCCAAATCGACTGGAAAAAGGCAAGGATGTGCTTGCTCATCTATAAGGTAGAAAGAACTCCTGTATAAGTCGTCTGGTTCATATGACCTTTCTTTATCTGCCAGTCTTTTAAGATCATCGTCTTCCAAGTGCCCATCAGGCATCTCATCAAATGTGAATGGGACTTGATTAATGAAATACATCTTCACTATCATACTACCATTGTTATACCAGCAGTATGCAGTGTCTATTCTATAAGACATAGGGTTCACTCCCGTATCTTATATTTATTTTTATAGGCGTGGTGGGATTCGAACCCACACTGGATCGATTTTAAGTCGATTTTCTCTGCCTGGTTGGAATACACGCCCGTGTATGAGACCATTATAACTGTTGAAGTTTGAATGGTCAAGTGCAGGTTGCGAGGATCGAACTCGCCTTCGCGGAATTATGAGTTCCGAGCATTCTACCAGATTGCTAAACCTGCTCGTTTAA
>Ga0222714_10006524_pt1 | contig 10875 bp, 25 predicted proteins | sample C33_3DmetaG_FD_165048 | JGI IMG/M metagenome (GOLD analysis project Ga0222714, IMG submission 165048) | Estuarine water microbial communities from San Francisco Bay, California, United States - C33_3D | ecosystem: Environmental > Aquatic > Marine > Unclassified | place: USA: California... | reverse complement strand
CGTTTGGTGTGCAGTACGGTGACTGTCACACCGCTGCGAGTTCTTTACACTGCCGCAGGTACTTTACCAGTTCGGAAGACATTCCTGGCGAAAGTGTAGGACGTTTGTTACTACCACCGCGAGGGAGAGTGAATACTCTTTCATGCAGCGGGTGAGTTACTTTTAGGTGTTTGCCGCCAGGTGTAACTGAGGCACCATTTTGCAAAATTAGTTGCATCGCCTCTTTCATCTTAAGAGGACGAGTAGAACGTGACATGATAAAGTTTTAGGTTGATTGTGTTAGGTTTCCCTTCCACCTCTATACAATACAGCACCACCGACCCCAGACAAGGGGTCTGCAACAATCCGTAACAATCCCGCTCGGGAACGTTTGACCGATACCACCCCAGAACTGCCAGAATCATCCCGCTCGGGAACGAAACCCCTTGCCACCACTAGACCGAAAACCGAAAAAATCTGCATTTCTACGCGGAAGGGGCAACAGGTCATCCCCGCTGCCCCCGATGCAAGAAAATCAGTTTCTAACCATAAGTCCGCATATATTCGTCTAGAGTGAACTCTCTGTCAGTTCCAGTTTCAATAACTAACTCACCGAAACTCATTTCTTCCATCATGGTCCTATATTCTTCTATTGTGCAGTCAACTTCAGGGTCAAAATCGTCATGGCAGAGAAACTCATACTCTGCCACAAGTGCATCAACTAGTTGTTCTTTAGTGTAGTTCATGATTAACAGAAAGCGAGAGGAGGACGACCTTCGATGAAGATAGCGTTGACAACATTTTGCAGACGGGATGCAATAGCGTTGCCCATCTTGTAACCCGTAGGCATAGTTACAACGCCTTCTTGTTTCTTGTAAAGGTGAAACGCACCAGCAGGAATCTTGCCCTCAGCAACAGCAGCACGGTCATCTTTGTGAACTCGGATAACACGTCCGATGGTCTGTGCCATCTCAATGATGGGCAGATTACGCAGGAGGATAGTGTGAGTCAGACCAGGAACATTGATGCCCTCAGAGAGAATGGAATAGTGGAAGATTACGAACTTACGAGCATCATCCTGACCCCAAGAAGTGAGGGTGTTGAAGAAGTCTTCACGACCAACTTTCTTGCCGTTGATGATAGCACCAAACTTGCTGGTGATATGCATCACGTCGTAACCTTTGTTCTTGAAATACTCAAGAATGTCAGTCTGTCCGAGCATATCACCCAGCACCTTAGAAGAAGGAGCAGCAACCAGAACTTTAGGATTCTGGAAGACATCGAGTTGCTCGAACATATCCTTCAGGTTGTCACAATCTACATCGTGTGCATTGTGCTTGGTGCGGATACGATTGGTCTCGAAAGGAACAATCCTAGGAGGAACGATTGCACCAGCAGCGATGAGTTCCTGAGCAGGAACATTCTCCAGAACACCACCCCAAACGGTGCTGTTATTCATGCCACGAGCATAACTCTGACCGCGACCATTGCGAGGAGTAGCAGTAAAATAGTAGCGACGCTTAGCATACTGTGCAGTAGCATATACAGAAGCAAAGAAAGCACGACCGCAACCATTGTGTGCTTCGTCGAAGTAAATGGTATCAATATCGATGCCACTATCTACAACGCGAGGCAAAGAATGATAGGTAGTGAAGATAATGCAGGATTCACCTGCTGCCCGTGCAGTGTTATTGAACAGGGCAATCTTGTCGCTCTTAGTGGTGCTGAAGTAGTGAGTCTCACCACTGTGGACATGCATAACATGCGTCCAAGTAGCAGACACAAACTCCATGAACTCTTCGCACAGTTGGTTGGCGAGAAGAATACGGGGAGCAACAACAACTGTAGTGCTACCCTGTGCAGCACGATGCAGACAATCTGCAATCATGATGTAAGTCTTGCCGCCACCAGTAGGCACAATGATTTGACCACAATCGTGCTGCTGCATTGCATCAAAAGCACGTTGTTGATGGGGACGGAGTTGCATCGAAGTGATTTGAGTATGATTAAGTATTGCACAGAACCCTGTGCCTGTCAAGCATATTGTGCAGGTTGTACGATTGTCACATGGTAACAATTTCCCGACCAAACTTACCCAGAAGATAGAACGCCATCGCTTTATCTTTGAGTTGCTGACCGTTGTAAGTTAGGGGTTTGTAAGTACCATCAGGACGCTTGTTTGCTTTAGTGCGAATCTGAAGAAGATTGTTGGGTCCGTTGATAGTGTGCAGTTCAGTTCCAGTTGCATATGCTGCTTTGATTTGAGCAGCAATGTAACCGTAATCCTCTGCGAGTTCTTGATAGTGCTCGGGAGAGTTTGCTTCGTTGATAGTCTTCGACTTCAGGAAGTTACCAGCACGGTCAAAAGCAACGTAGATAGTTTGCTTCAGTTTCTCATACACTTTGCTGTCTTCAAACTCAACAGTGTCGTCGATAATTTGAGTCAAGCAGTGCTGCAACATCGTGACAGCGATAGGTTCAGTCAGGGTAAAAGACTTCAGTTCGCCATCAATCAGGTCATTCAAATCAGACCCGTTCTCAATACCCAGAGCAGTCTCAAAGAGTTGACCACGGTCACCCTTATTCTTGCCAGGTTTGGGGAGTTGAGTGTAATCAAATGTGTTGAGTTTCTCCTCAACTTGTGCTGTAGAAAGTTTCATGGGTTGTTGTCTCAACATTGATAGTATGGCAGCAAACAGCATCCAGGTCAACCCATAGTGGACAGTTCGCTCACTGGTACACAGCGATTAACTCGTTTGCTTTTTTTCTGCTGCTGCCCTTGGCGGAGATGCTACGGGACACCTGCAACGAATAGATTTGAGCGTTTTTGTAAAGTTCTCTACTAACGTCAGTATCATGGTTGCTGACAATAACTTTGATGCCACGATTAGCGAGAGATTCTGCTAACTCTGCCAGTTCTACTTGCTGGTCGTAGGTGAACCCTTCCTTGGCATAACTTGCGAAGTTAGCAGTATCCGATGCAGGAACATACGGAGGGTCGAAGTACACTACATCACCAGATTCCAGACCAGAGTATAATCCAGAGTCATTGAAAGAAGTGCTGAAGAAGTTATGCTGACGCATCAGAAAGTACATCCGAAAGTCCATCATTGCCTGAGCAGGTAGACTCGGGTTCTTCATTTGTCCGAAAGGAACATTAAAACCACCACTAGAGTTGTATCTAGTCAGACCGTTGAAACAGTGACGGTTCAGATACACAAACAGTCGTGCTCGTTCTTGCACATCAACAGACTCATTGAAGAACTTCCTAAATGCAAGGTATTCTTCCTTGACATTATTCTCAGGACGAAATAGTTCAGCACAGTATTGAATGAAACTGTCATCGTTCGGATTAGTAACTTGCTTGTAAAGATAGCACAGGTCTTTGTTAATATCGTTGATAACATACTGCTGAGCGTCTACATTTAGAGACACAGCACAACTACCTGCAAAGGGTTCACAGAACCGCTCAGGAGTGCCAATCAGGGGCAGAAGATGCTCTAGAACTTTATACTTATTGCCTGCCCACTTAAGGAATGGTTTCCTCATGTAATTCTCTGAAGTATTAGTATCATTGCATAAAAAAAGCACCCTGTCAAGGTGCTTGTGCAGGTTATTCGATTGTCACATAGGTATAACGTCCCATCCCTGCCCTTTAGGTATAACATGCTCAATAATGTGTTCCACGTTGTCTAAACCAAACACAACGACTTCTTGTTGAGAATAGAATCCATTCTTTGCTTTGGGTTTAGTCCAGCAAACTTTGTAGCGATTGTTGTCAGTCAAGTTCGTGCTCATAGGTTTCCCAAATTGTAATGTCACGGTTGTTTTGTTCTCTTTTAGGAAGTTTGTAAGAATAAGATTGTTTATATTCTTCATCAACTTCGTGCAGACAACCAATATAATTAAACTCTATATTACCAGCAATTACTACTCGTTCAGTATCACTATTGTTAGGAAGAACTTCATGCAATGCCCAACTAGGAAATATAATTAAGTCTCCTACATTTTGTTGGTCTGGAAATACTCTGTTGCCTTCAGAATCTAAAAAGCAAAAGCATTTCTTATCAGTAGGTCTAAGAAAATGAACCCACGACATTAGAGTATCGCCATTAAAATGGTCATGATGATTATGCCTAGATTCTTTCTCAGTTTGATATACTTGCATCCAAAAAGGATACCTATATCTAGACCTATGATATAGACTTAGGTCAGATGTTGCCTTCTTTAGAAGTTCTCCGTAAAAATAAACAAGAACATTCTCAGGGCGTTGCTGAAAGTCAATATAATACGAAGACCAATGATTAAACTTATAACTATAAGTCTCAAGTTTTTTTAGTTTATTAACTAAATCATCAATGGTAGTATCATCTAGAACATAATTACCAGACCAGAGTATCACAATTTACCCCCAACTACACTATTGTATTTTATATTAGAATTACCATCATACCCATCACGTTTCCATTTTAGATGCCAATAAGTAGCACTAACACAGTGTTCCATTTCAATGGCAAGAATTAACTCTCGCCCATCTTCATGGTAACTTTTATGCATACCGAATCTAGTCTTAACAATTCTTACTTTGCCAAGAGATTCTTCACCAACATAATAACTCCAATCGGTTGCCCATTTGTCGTATTCATGTAGTTTAGGTTCGACAATATCAGAAGTTGCAGATGTCATTGATGACCTCATGTTCAGAACCGAGAATAGAAGAAACCCAATCGTCTTCTTCTACTTGAACCATATCGTTCTCGTCCCAAGAGACATTGAAAGTGTCATCAGTCATCATCATTTTGGTCATCGTTAATGTACTGTCCGAATCCGTTGTTTTGAGCAATTTGTGCAAGGCGTTTCCAGTCTTTCAACTGGCGACGCTTTTTCTTGAGAAGTTTTAGTTCATCGTTGCTATAAGCAACTTGACCATTCTCACCTTTCTTGATTACTTTGTTCAGCAATCGAATGTCTTTTTCTAGCATAATTAAACATGTGTAATACTGTAGGATTTGATGTTGGTGCTATGTGCTAAACACGCTTGCAACACAAACCATTCAGAAGCAGTTGAATTAACTTCCTGAATGGAAGTTGTCCCATTCGTGTGTAACAAAGTTACTATAAACCGTCTCATAGGGTTTTGTCCTATTTAGTGTACGGTTTGTCAACTGTCACACGATGAGTTTCTTGGTAGGTGCAATAATCTTGCTGAACATTGCGTTATATTGTTCCTCCAGATTAGGAGCAACCTTAGCAATATACATCACCATTCTTTTAGGAATAGTGAGTGTTTCTTCGGCAGGGTCTTGAAGGGGAGCAAAGGGCACGAAACCCATTCTGCTGCCATCCTCAATAGGGATGGCAACGATTGCATCGGAAATAGTAATGTTGTTCGACGTATCTTCAACTACGTCAGCAACAACATTCTCACCGCTAATGAAGCGGATACATTTTACGGTCATCGATAAAGTTCAGTCAAGTGTAATTTGTCAACGATACCTTCAACCTCTCGCATTTTACAGAGGTAGGTTTCTTCAGGAAGGATTTTATCATGATAGTATCGTTTTTGCAAGTCGGAGACATACAAGAACAACGCATCTTTGAGAATCAGTTTCTCATCTAAATCAAGGATTGCAGAGTGAAGACCAATCATCAGGCGTCCCTCCGTAGAGTCGTAAGATAATCAAGAACATACGAACGAATATACATTAGTTCGTTATAGCACTTTTGATTGTGAGCACACTGACGCAATTTGCTATCAGGTTTGAGGACAGACTCGATAAACAAGTCTAGTCCTCGATTGAACTTAATGTCCTGAGATTCGTCGTCGAAGTTCATTGAAATTAGTATTGAACAGTGTAATCCAGGTCGTAGTCTACTTCAGAAAAATCGTCAAACTCGATTTCTTCAGGAAGATTTTGGTTTTCAACTCCATCCTCCATCATCTTCAAACTGGGTGTCATACTTTCTTGCATTTTTGTTGCCTTTAGATTGGAAGTCATCATAGTTGCTGTCATCTCCCCAGTTGGAACGATTAGTGCCTCCTTTTTGTCGCTTGTCACGGATGGATTTACCGAAAGAATAGTAACCTCGTTCGTTACCACCACGCCGAAAAGTCTTACCCATTGTGTTGTGTGTTGAAATTAAAATAAACTACAATACTATGTATCAATCTACATCCTTGTAGATAGACAGGTAATCTTCTTCAGTCATCTCAGGATGTTCAGTGTCGATAGGATAGATTTGCGTGTGCAATTCTTCAAAGACGAATCCTACACCATGCAGAAAGTCTTGCACTTTGCTAACAACGTCATCCAGATAAACTCCTTCAAACTTCTTAGTCGTTACAGTTTCGTCCTCATCAATAGCGGACAGAACGAATCGGGGCATTGGATTTCCTCCTTGAGTACCCTGATAGTATAGCATGAAAAAAGGGGGTTCAAGACCCCCTGTGCCACTTATTACAACTGTCACAAGTGGCAGTTATGGTCAAAAGCATGATGAACACAATCCCCATCTGCTCTGACATAGTGAAAAAACACTTGATGAAAATAAGTTTTGTAATCTCCCTTCATTGGTTCTCTCCAGTGAGTTAATTCACAACCTCTATAAAGAACACCATCTCCAGGAAGACAAGTTAGTCCAACTCTAGGAACAGTATCACTTTGAAAATATAATGGCCATTCATAATTCAAGTTATCTGATATATGAAATGAAACACTAATTTCACACGAATCCCTATCACGATGGGGAACTAATTCATTACCCTTGAAATAAAATCTATCAAAATAATATGTTGGATATAATTTTTCACCAATAACTTGTTCAACTATATTTTTGATATGATAGTGAAGTTCCTTGTATTTGGGAAAATTATATCTAGAAAAACTTCCATTTACTTGCCCTTCTACACTATCATACTTAACCACTCCTGGTTTAATATAATAAAATGTACCTCTTTGCCATGGGGGTTCTTCAATATATTCTGTTGGGTCTGCGAGCATTTGAAGTTTAACTACAGACCAATCTTTTTGAACACTCATCATTTCCACCTGGGTCCATCAACCCAACCAACTAAAGATTTCCTATGACCAGAACGAACTGGTTTTACTCTATGTAAGCATCTACTATCAAAGATTGCGATTGTTCCTCTTTGTTTTGGAATAAAACTTGTTGCGCTATCAGAAAACTGAATCTGTACTTCCCCACCAGTGTAATCACTAGGGTCTGATAATTGTAAGATTAAACTTAACTTACGACACTTTTCTACATTACTTTGAATAAACTCATCAGTTTTATTTTCGGGTGTTGGTTGCCTACAATTAGCAATATCACCGTCAACATGCCAGTTATAATATTCTCCAGGTTCATATGAAGTGTACTGCATAGTTCCACCTTCAAAACCATCAATATCATATAAGAAGTTTTCTTTATTTGCCAGCATTACATAATGCCAACACAATCCAACAATCCAATTATGTTCATGCACCCAGAGAGTTTTACTATCTCTAATTTCAAGATGAACCCCACTAGTAGTTTTACCTGTAGAAAATCCAATATCATGGGGTTGTAGGGTACTTTCAACGAGTTTCACCAACTCAAGAGGCATCGTTGTCTGAAACCAATACAAATTATTTGCCATTCAAAATACCATTCATGATATAATATCTATATATTCTACACCATATCGATATTGATGTCAAAGGTACATACAATTTTTCCAAAAACAATTTATGAGTGCGAAAATATTCTGACAGAGGAACTGGAAAAGTTATCTACGTTTTGCACAACACAGTTTGAATACAGCAGAACACCTTTACTTAATGTTCCATCTACACACAAAGTCGATGACAAACTCCACACATATACAGAGACAAAAAAACTTGTAGATGAAATTTGTATGCATACAGTAGCATACTGTCACCATCTTGGATACACAACAGAAGAAATATCGGACTTAAAAATTGTAAATATGTGGACAAATGTGAGTTCGAAGGGAGATTATATTTTTCCACATGTGCATAGTGATAGTTTTATATCTGGAGTATATTATATTGAATGTGGAGAAGATGAAATAGTTTTTTTCAACAATCCAAATGAAATCATGGATAGGCGTCCAACAAATAAAAACGAATATAACTACGACCATCATAAGTTTTCTTGTAATCCTGGCAAACTATTATTATTCAAAAGTAACATGTTACATGGGACACATGCACAAAACTCCAAGAGAAAGATTGCAATTTCATTTAATATTCGTTGATACATACTATAGTTGATTCATTATCATGGCAAAGAAATTACCCTCAGAATATCAAAAAAGAACTATTTCATCGGTTGATGAGTTGTTAGAAGTTGAAGCAGATAAACTTATGCATGAGGCGGATGACCTTATCCTTGGTGCAAATGATATTACAGATGAACATAGAGCAGGTCTAAAACTTGCAGCAGAGTTTATGCGCTCTCATGGATTGGAAGAAGCAGCACATGACTTACTAAATCTCTACAATATGGAAGTTCTGCCAACATATAATCTTGATGATAGCGAATTTATTCAAAGAATGCGAGCAGCAAATATCCATATTAATCCTCAAGGATATATGAAAGTTGGTGAAGGTAAAGATGCTATTCGATATCCCATTGTAATGATTAGTGGAGATATTATGAGATTTGAAATTATGTTCCAGAAATTAAAGCATGACCTAAAAAATGAACTTCAATCTAAAAATAATTGATAATGTAGTATCAAAAGACTATCAAGAGTTTATTAAAAAGGAAGTATTTGCAACTAACTGGTTCTATAAAAATCTATCTGAAGATACACCAAAAGAGGAGATAGAAAATTTTGTATCAGTTCCAGGATTTTCAAATTTGATGTACACGATAGATGATGAATCTACATTTAACAGACATCTTTTCAATATCGTAATGCCACTAGCACATCTTGCATGTGAGCAAATTAATTTTTCTATTGATAAACCATACTTTGTAAGAACATTTCTTCAGCAACCAGTTGTAGGTGCTTCAGGAATATCAAACCCACACGTTGATATGATAAATGAAGACCACTTAGTTTGCTTATATTATGTTTTAGATTCTGATGGCGACACAGTATTCTTTGATAAATTTTGCGATTCTAATGAAAGACCTTCATTTTCAAATTACAAAATTATAGAATCCGTAACTCCAAAACAAGGCAGAGTAGTCTTATTTAATGGTAGAAACTATCATGCAAATATATTACCTCAAAAACATGTGAGGTCTGTAATTAATTTTTGTCTGGGAGGACAATTCAATGAGTGATTTATTTTTAGAAGTAAGTAATTTTCTTACTGATGATGAAATTGAAGTTGTAGAAAAGAATATATTAACACCAGAGTTCCCTTGGTTTTATCAAGAACGTTCTACCAGTGACTTATTTCCTTTCTTTTCACATGTTGTCAATCCAAGATGTGAAGATGAGCAAAATGATATTCCTATTTCAAATTCTTCCTTGTCACATTTTGTTAGACCTATTGTAGAAAGGTTCTGCGAAAAACATCTGGGAAGACCGCTACAGAAATTATATCGCTCAGCATTTAATGCGACCTATGGATGGAATCTAGAATATCCATTTATTGAACCCCATGTAGACCATTTCTTTGACCATTATAACTTAATCATCTATTTGAACGATGATTTTGAAGGTGGTGACACACTTCTTTTCGACAAATATCTCTGTGAAGGATTATCTGAATGCCACTATACAGTAGATGACTACGACCAGGTTAATATTCTACACAGTATTAAATCTGAAAAGTATAAAGCACTTTGTTTCGATGGAAAACTGTTTCATGGTTTGAGTAATATGAAGTCTGGAAAAAGGCGTGTAATTTTAGTTGCGACATTTATATGAAGACGACTAACGAATGTATTGATTTTATTACATCAATTACCGCTGATATTGAGCACAGTGGTATTAGTCTTGCAAGTCACCTATTAGGAGTGTACTCTTTTTTACGACTAGCAAAAGCGCCAGAACATGTTTGCTTAGCAGGTCTGTTTCATTCAATTTATGGAACAGAATTTTATGACGCTGATATAAAAATCGATAGAACTTTTGTAAAAGATTACATAGGAAAAGAGGCAGAAGAGTTAGTTTTCCTCTTCTGCCATCTTCGTGATAGAGATATTAGTATACTTAAAAGCGAAAATAAAGATTTGATGTTTATCAATTATGCCAATTTACTCGAAATACACAGTCAATGTAAAAGTGATGAATTGGCATCTATGATTAGATTATATGAAACTAATCTTCAGCGATAACTATTTTTCTTTTCTTCAGTCATAGCATTCCATTCAGCAATGGATTCTGCATCCCATTGTTGAGCACAAATGGCACGTACTTCATCGGTACAATACCATTCATCTCCACTCAGGTCTGCACCTGGTTCTAAAACTTCACACATAGTATCGGAAACGAGCAACTCTATTCCAGATTCAGAAACATAGTAATGTTTCATGTAAACATCTACGGTATAGTCATTAGTAATTGCGATGCGAGCAACTGTGAATTTCTCTTCGCCAAAAGTATGTGCCATTTTCTCTAATTAGTTTAAGTAAGAAACAACAATAAGTCCAGAACCACCAGCGCCAGAACGACCGCTACCATAATCCCATCCAGCGCCGCCGCCACCACCTTGACGTGCGCCGCCCGACTGCCCAGCAGCACCACTGTTGCCACCACCACCGCCAGGAACACCGCCACCAGGAGAAGGGCTATTCGATTGACCACGACCGCCGCCGCCAACAGTATATTGGTTTTCCCCTACACTAATAGTTACACCAGGACCGCCAGTGTTGCCACTACCAACACCACCAGCGCCGCCACCGCCGCCTCTGCCACGCTCACCATTTCTT
>Ga0222714_10006523_pt1 | contig 10875 bp, 7 predicted proteins | sample C33_3DmetaG_FD_165048 | JGI IMG/M metagenome (GOLD analysis project Ga0222714, IMG submission 165048) | Estuarine water microbial communities from San Francisco Bay, California, United States - C33_3D | ecosystem: Environmental > Aquatic > Marine > Unclassified | place: USA: California... | reverse complement strand
AAGCATAATGATCAACTACATTGTCTGTCTTAAATGGGGAAACAAGTATGGTCCAGAGTATGTGAATACACTGGAACAAATGGTGCGTAGATATTGTACTATACCATTTGAATTTGTTTGCTTCACAGAAAATCCCACAGGACTCAATCATACAGTTAAAGTGATGCCATTACCGACATCTTATGGAGTTAATGGTTGGTGGTTTAAGCCATTGCTGTTCAATCCTAGTTTACCTTTGGATGATCCTAAAGGAACAATTCTTTACATAGACTTAGATGTAGTTATTTTTAGAAGCATTGACAAACTATTGACTTATAAACCTGGAGAGTTCTGTGTGATCAGAGATTTTAATAGATGTAACAATCCTAAATGGAATAGATTCAACAGCAGTGTGGTACGATGGAACATAGGGCAACATCCTCAAATTTACAGAGACTTCATACAAAATCCATCCTCACCGGTGCGTAGATTTCATGGAGATCAGGATTGGTTGTTTGCACAAGTGAAAAGAGATTTTAATTTTTGGCCTGACGAATGGATACAGAGTTACAAATGGGAAATGCGTGGCAAGCCACCTATGGTGAGAAATAAAGACGGGATAAAGGATTTTGTATCTGTGGGTGTGCCTAAAATACACCCTGAAACATCAATTGCTGTGTTTCACGGAGATCCACAACCTGGCAACTGCCAAGATCCTTGGTGTAAGGAGAATTGGAAATGAACTACAACATAGCGAATATGTTCGCAACACCTGTAATGAGATTTGAATTCAAAGATCACAAAGACAATCTCACTCTTTTAAAATTAATTAATTCATGGCAAACTGGCAAACACGCATTGGTTTCTGGAGCAGAAAGCAGTTATCTAAAAGGCGATAAACATATATTAGACCATGAAGATTTAAAAGATATGAAATCAGATTTTCAACGAGCAGTAGATGCCTATTGTGAAAAAGTTGGTTTACCAAACAATGTTAAGATATCTATAAGTTGGTTTAATAAATTAGGCAAAGGACAGAGTGTTCAACTGCACAGACATGAAGTAAGCATAGTGAGTGCGGCATATTATCCAAAAGTAGATCAAGGCAGTGCAGGACTAAACTTTGTATCTCCATTACAGCCTTATAGAATGCATGAACTATTCAATAAAAATACAGAATACAACACTAAAACAGTTGAAGTGCCTTGCGAACAAGGTGTATTATATCTTTTTCCTTCTTGGCTTGAACATTTTTCCAATCCAAATCAGACTGATGAAAGAATAACCATATCTTTCAACACAATGTACGTTTGACATATACCAAAATATGTGCTATAATATAGCATGATTAGACGTATAGGATTCTGCTGTCAATGGTTCCACCATGATAGATCTCTTAAGAAAAAACAACTAGAAGAAATAGAAAGACCAATGAACACACGTTCAACCACAGTGCGTTGGTTGAATGAACACAAAGCAGATGCTGAAGAAAAATTGGCATTTGTGTTCAAACACAACATTGACGGTATTAAAAATTTAATTTTAAAAGTTTCCGAACTGCCAGAGAGTAGACGTATGTGCAGAATTTCATCTCCCATATTGCCTGTAGCAACAGAAAATACCTGGAGATACTATTGGGACAAACCAGATGTTATACAATATTGTGAAAAACATTTTGCTGAAGCAGGTGACTTGGCAAGAAAACACAATGTGAAGATCAGTTTTCATCCAGGACAATTCACAGTGTTAGCCAGCGACAATGAAGACATTGTGGAAAGAAGCATAGACGAATTTGAATATCATGTGCGTATGGCACGTTGGATGGGCTTTGGTAAATCTTTCCAAGATGGTTGTAAAATCAATGTGCATATATCAGGCAGACAAGGTCCTGAGGGTATCATCAAAGCGATACCAAGATTGACTCCAGAAGCACGTAACCTACTCACAATAGAAAACGACGAAATGGGTTGGGGTTTAGAATCCAGTTTAGAACTAGAAAAACATTGTGCGTTGGTGTTGGACATACATCATCATTGGGTACGAACAGGCGAATACATTCAAGCCACAGACGATAGAGTGAAAAGAGTTGTGGACTCATGGCGTGGTGTCAGACCAACCATGCACTATTCTTACAGCAGAGATGAATGGTTAGCACCTGCATATCCTAATGCAGAAGATATGCACAAAGAAATTCATGATATGCAGACACTGTTGGACAAAGGTTGTAAAAAACAAAAATTACGAGCTCACAGCGAACTGTTGCCCAATCGTGCTGTGAATGAATGGGCACTGTCATTTTTACCTCAATTGGACATACAAGTAGAAGCCAAAGCGAAGAATCTTGCCGCAGAGCAACTGCACAATCAGGCTGTGGAACTTGGTTTAGTGTAGCGATAAATATCTGTATGAAACTAGAACAGATTACAGAATCAAAAAAGAATAGAGAATCCAAATTAGAAGCAGTGAAACTGCCTTACAAAATGTCAGAACTTTCACCAGTGCTGTCTGAAGAAAATATAGATTATCATTACAATGTGCTGACCAAAGCATATGTGAGAAGATACAACGATGGTGAAGGTGATCCAGATTTTAACTATGGTGGAGCAAAACTTCACAATATGTTTTGGAGTCAACTACAAGCACCTCGTCCAGGCAACAAACCCACAGGTGATATAAAAAATTTAATAGAAGCAACTCACAAGTCTTTTGAAGACTTTAAAAAAGAATTGATAAGAACTGCCATGACCATACAAGGTTCTGGTTGGGTATACATTGCCAAAAACGGTTCTATCAAAACCACGCCAAATCAATCATACAAAACCGACATATTGATGCCAATTGATATGTGGGAACATTCATTTTCGGATTATGTTCCTGCCAAAGATGCCAAGAAGAAATATCTTGAAGGCATTTTAAGGATAATTAATTGGGAGTCAATCAATTTAAGATTGCAATCTTAAAAGAAGGAGACCAATATGATAAATCAAATCCAAAAATGGATCAATGCTAGAATCAAAGAAAGAACAACCTTAGACGGTGCTCTTTTAATTGCGGCTGGCGTTTCATTTTTAATTTTCAAACCAATCGCGGCAATTGTGGCCTACGCGGCAATTGTGTACGGTGCTTGGACTATTTGGAAAGCAGAGTAATTACAATTTATTGATAGGAATGTCACTGGATGCGTCCATAGACAAAATTTGTCTTTGTTTTACACCTTGTTGTTGAGCAAAGCGTTTTGGGTCGCATCCAGTACACACGTGTTTGTAAAAATTAGATAATCTTTTTTTCTGTACTTTTCCTTTGGCTCTTTCAAACTCTTTCCCACACACATCACACTGAAACACATGGTAGGTTTTTTTGCGTTTGCATTGATGTTTTATGCCCAGTTTACTGATGCGTTCTGTGTCTAATTTTGTGATTTTATCGTGCAAATACATATAACTATTTACATTAGCATTTATTAATTTTCCATAAATACAACAGACGAGGACACTATTTTATGCCCATTTTGACACTTACTGCTTCAGCACAAAATAAGATTAAAGAATTGTGTGGTAGCAACAGCAAATATGCAGTGCGGTTAGGCATCAAAGGCGGTGGCTGTGCTGGTTTCTCCTATGATTGGGGATTTGCTGACGAGAATGAAATTGAGTCAGGAGATGAAATCATAGAAGTAGAAGGCGGCAAACTAGTGATAGACAGTCACAGTGTGATGTACTTGTTTGGAACTGAAATCGATTATGTGAATGAAGTGTTTGGTTCACAATTTGAGATACACAATCCCAACACCAAAAGTGCTTGTGGTTGTGGTGAAAGCATTCAGTTTGATATGGATATGATAAATGGCTAAACAGTTTATTAACATTGGTATTGAGGGTAACGACGGTACAGGTGATAGTATCAGAGATGCGTTTAATAAAACCAATGAAAACTTCACAGAATTATATGCTGTCTTTGGACAAGGCGGTCAAATAGGTTTCACTTCACTTTCAGACACACCAGATCAATTGGGTGCAAATAAAATTCCAGTTTCTAATTCAGCAGGCACTGCCATAGAAATGAAGGGTATCACAGGTTCAGGAATATCTGTGGACTTCACTGATCCTAACAATTTAATTTTGAGTGTCAATGCAATCAGTTTATCCACAGACATTCAACCAGATCTAGGAGGACCGTTAAACGCAAACAATTATGCCATAGGCAATGTAGGCATTAACGACACAGCAGTAAATGATTTTAATTCTGCACACGGAACAAATATCACAATAGATGACCTTGTGATTTCAAAAGGTTATGCAGATAAAAGATATTTAAGAAGTTCAGGTGTAGGCGGAGTTGCTGGAGAAGTTAGAATCAGACCAGAACCTGCGAATGCATCAGAATATACAAAAACAATTTCGGCATACACTTCAGGCAATCTTAATATTCCTTCACATGGATTTACACAAACATCAAACGGTTTACCTTTTACATACAATTCTACTGGTGGTGATGCCAACAATGTTGTAAGTGGTCAGAGTTATTATATTAGATACATAGATGCCAACACAATTTCATTACATCCTTCATCAGCAGAAGCAACCAACGATAACGATTCAACAAGAATTAAAATCACAGTGTCAGGCGGAACTGGCACGCAAACAATCACTGATACTGCATACGATGAAAATTTAACTGGCAATTATCTTTCAACAGAAGCAATTCAAAGACAATCAGCAGTAAGACGTCAAGGTGATACCATGACTGGTTCATTATACCTCAACGATCATCCAGGTGATCTTGCAGGTTCTGGTGCACCAAACGGTCCAGATGATTTACTAGCGGCTTCAAAATTTTATGTGGATACAACTTCATATGCATCCACAACAAATTTATTTGTGAGTCAAGACGGCGACGACAGCATGACAGGTGTTCCTGCTGATAAATTTGGTCGTTCTTTGGCATATGCTTACAAAACAATTTCTAAAGCGGCACAGAGAGCAGAACAAATCATTGAGACGTCTCCGTTCGAACCTGGACCTTATGCTCAAACGATTACATTTAATGGTGGTAATGGAAACTCTATTGTTCAGACATCAGCAATAACATCACCTACAGGTCAAACTGCATTAGAATTTTTAATGGCGGCGAATAGAGAATTCATCACTCAAGAAACATTAGCATACATCAATACAACATTTCCTAATTTTACATACGATATAAGTTTATGTCAAAGAGATTTAGGATTGATACAAGATTCTGTTGTGCTGGATGTGTTGAGCGGATTAACAGCAAACACTCAATCAATCCAAGCGGCAAAAAGATACTACAACAGCAACAGTGGATTAAAAGCAATTAATCAGCAATTAACTGAAACATTGGCGGCAATCACATTTGCAAAAAATTTAACTGCTTTTGTTTTGTCAAACACAGCACCTACTACCAATTACCAATCAGCAGTGTCACAAACCATAGATTTAACCAAAGTGGTTCCTCAACCCGGAAAAGATTCTGCCGCAAGTAAGTTTGTTATTATTGAAAACTTGATACAAAATTATTATTTTCCTATTGCACAGGTGGACGGCAGTACATACATAATTACGATCACAAATGGTAACACAGGCTATGTTGATCAGAACCAACCCAACAACAAAGATTTAGTACCAGGAAAAATTATTCGTGGTAAAACATCTGGAGCAGTGGGTGAAATTGTATCAGTAACAGCAGGTGCTTCGGTTGATACAGTTCAAATGTTTTTGAGAGAACCAATCAAATTCCAACTTGGTGAAGAACTTGAATTTGGAAACAAAGTTAAAAATAAACAGATCACTATTAGAGTTGAATCTGGAATTTATTATGAACATTTCCCAATTAAATTACCAGCCAATACATCAATTAAAGGTGACGAATTTAGAAGAACAATTATCAGACCTTTAGATGCAGTTTCTCAATCACCATGGGCTAACATATATTTCTTCAGAGATACAACTTTTGATGGATTAACAATAGGATCTCAAGCATATGGATATCACTATGCTGAAGATCCAAGCAAACCGATCAATACATCTGTACCTCAATTAGATCCAGCATACAATCCAGCACTTAATAACAGAGAGATGGATGCGTTCTTAATGAATGATGCATCAGTGGTAAGAAATCTTACATTCCAAGGACATGGAGGATTTGCTGAAGTATTGGATCCTAATGGACAAGTTTTAACTAAATCACCATACACACAAACTGCTTCTTCATTCTCACAAAGTATAAACGCAAAAGTATTCAGAGGTGGTATGTATGTGGATGGTTATGCTGGAAACGTGGAAACAAGAGTTGTAGGAGTTAACACTCCATTCAGTCTTGAAGTGGCTTCATTGCCCGGCACAGGTTTATTTTTACGCAGACCGCAGATGCCTGCACCATTCTATATTGATGGAGCAAGATATCAGGTTGCCGCAATCACAAACTATGATCAAGCCGCAGGTACTGCCACTCTTTTATTAGCATCTAACTCCAATGAAGGTCAAGGTTGGACTGGTGTTTATGCTGTGCCTTATAACATTATTATTCAAACTGCTGGTAACAGATCTATGCTTGCCAATGACTTTGTGCAGATCAATGATTTAGCCTATGGATTAATTGCTACCAATGGTGGTTTATCTGAACAAGTTTCCACATTTACATATTATTGTCACGTGTCTATGTATGCCAATGCAGGAGGACAAATTCGTGCATTAAACTGTTCAACTGCTAATGGTGACTTTGGTTTGGTTGCTGAAGGTTCAAATCCAAACGAAAAAATCGATGCAATCACGTTGAGTGATAACATGACACAGGTTGGTAAAGTATTCAGTGATGGTACAGTTGACTTCGCTCAACCGGCATTGGGCACAGCAGTATATCTTTATGATTTAGAATTTTTACCTTATAACAATTCAGAAATAGAAATTGATCACGGTGGTGTAATTGGAGTGGTGAGATATGAAGTTACAAATATTGAAACAACAGTGGCTCCTAATCAACCTGCTCTGCGTGATGGTACAGTTTACAAAATTAATTTAGGAACGAGTGGTTCAAATTTAACCTCCACTACAGGTTTGAAAGATGCATTGAGTAGTGGACAAACAGTTGTGATAAGATCATCAAGAACATTCAAGTTTGAAGATTTGAATGATGTATCACCAACCAGACCTTCTACAGCAATTGTGTTTGATGAGTATGTACCGGCTGTGTACAGAAGTATTTCATTCCAAACAAATGATCCTGTTGGAAATGCGTTGGGAACTGGTGAATCGGTGATTGGTATGGACTCACCTTACGACACTGTCAAAATAAACGTGAACATGGCTGAAGTGGTTAATAACACATATGCTGGAACAGGAACCACAATGGGTAACACACCAGGCGATGTGGTGATTGCTATTGATCTATTAACTCAACAATCAGATATCAACAGATTAAATGCTGGAGATATGATATTTGGTTGGGACGGAAAAGTTCACAGAATTACATCATACACAGATAGAAGCACATATGCCACAATCACAATTCAAGATGTGAACGACATCAATGATACTCCTGTAGGAACAGGTATACACAGTTCAATGTACAGATTGAATCAATCAGTCAGTTTACGAGCAAACCTTGTCGCAGGTGAAACAGCAACATTAACAGTTTCTATTTCAACTTGTAGAGCAACAGGTCACGATTTCTTAGACATTGGTACTGGTGGATTTAACACTACCAACTATCCAAATGTGATTTATGGAGATCCACAAGAACCTGTACAAGCACAGGAAGTGGATGAACGAGGCAAAGGTAGAGTGTTCTATGTGAGCACTGACCAAGACGGTTTCTTCCGTGTGGGTAGATTCTTCACAGTTGACCAAGGTACAGGTTCAGTTACATTCTCGGCTTCAATTGCATTGAGTAACTTGGACGGTATTGGATTTAAACGTGGTGTGGTGGTAGCAGAGTTTTCAAGTGACACAGCAATGACAGACAATGCTTCTGACACAGTGCCAACAGAATCAGCAGTGAGAGGTTACGTTAATAGAAGATTGCATTGGGATCACAACAATCAATTGGTTACAAATCCAATTGGTGCAGGTGCTGTGGCAAGAGATGGTACAACTCCATTCACAAACAATATCAGTGCTGGTGGATTTAAATTACAAAATTTACAAGATCCAGGAGTGGATCAAGATGCCGCTACGAAATCTTATGTGGATCAAATCAATTATTCTACAGATGAAATTGTAGACAATAGAGACGTCAATATCATCACTCCAATTCAAGCAGGACAACTGTTGGTATTCAATGGAGCAAGAAGAATTTACACAACTCCGGCTGACAATGGATTGTTTGGTGGTGGACAAACCATTACTGGATCTAATTCAGGAGCGACAGGTGTTATCTATGATTTAATTCAAGAACAGGTCCCAGGTTACGGACTAGCAACAAGAATCTCATACAATTTAACATCGGTAGCAGACTTCAGTCTTAACGATACTATCAATAATGGATCTGGAGTAACTGCTGATGTGATTGATACCGGTATTAAAGAATTAGGCAACGGTGTTGAAAGTGTAAGTTCAGATATCACAGTTTCTGCTTCAAGAACCAATTCTGAAACCACTATTAATTTCCAATTGAAGTCAGGAGTAATCATCAACGCAGATGTATCACCAACTGCGGCTATCAGTCAAAGTAAATTGTCAATGCAGGCGGCAAGCACAAGAGCCAGTGATGCAGGAATTACTCAGGCAGATTTAGGATTGGCAAGTTTTGATGACGATGACTTCACAGTGACCAACGGTTGGGTAACACTGAAAGGTGGAGCAATTGACTTGGCAGACTTACCTGAACTGAACAACTTCTTTGCTTTTGGTAGAAACACAGCAGGTACTGGTGCTCCAGAAAAAGTTTCATATTCATCTATTGTAGGCAGTGGTGGTGGATTAGAAGACGGAGACTTTGTGAGTGAAGTGACAGTGGCGGCGGATCCAGGTTCAGCACTGATCAAAACAGGTGCTACCACATATGCTTACACAAATGTTTCTCAAACAGGTGAAGGCAACAGTATTACAAAAACAGACACCAACGGACAATTGAATGTGAGTGCATTGGCTTTGGATGGTACATTAATTTTCGACACGTCTGCTTCAACATTACAAGTTACCACTCCTGGTGGACAACTTGCATATGGAATTATTGGATCAAATGTAGACAACACTCAACACACATTTACAGGAAATAGATTTGGATTTGGAGGAGCAGATGCTTCCACATCACCTAGCAACGACAATGGATCAGGACAAAACACAGATCCAGCCATTGCTTCCACATATATCTATACCAAGTATATTGAATCAGACGCCAAGACTGCTAACTTTACAGGTATAGCATTAGGTTCTTCAAATCCTTACATTGTGGCACTGGATGAATCATCAGAAGGCAGTGTGGCGTTTGTGGCAGATGGTGTAACACCTCTAATTGCCACACCACAAGGCATAATTCCTGGTTCAGAAAATATGAACATTGGTACATCTGGCAAACGATACAACACCATGTATGCCAATGTGTTTGATGGTGTGGCTACTTCGGCTCAATACGCTGACTTGGCAGAAAACTATCTAGCAGATGATTCGTATGAAGTAGGTACAGTTTTAATATTCGGTGGTGATGCAGAAGTTACCATAACAGGAATCAAAGATGATACTAGAGTGGCTGGAGTTGTTTCACAAAAACCAGCATACTTAATGAACAGTGAATTACAAGGAGACCATGTGACAGCAGTGGCACTAACAGGAAGAACTCCTGTGAAAGTGGTGGGTATTGTACAAAAAGGAGATTTGTTGGTGAGTTCAACCAAACCGGGTTACGCAATAAGAAACAATGATGCCAAAGTGGGCACAGTGATTGGTAAAGCATTACAAAACAAAGATGATGCCGGTGAAGGCATTATCGAAGCAGTGATAGGTAGAGTATAATGGCACAACAAATTATTAACATAGGTACAAGTGCAAACAAAGGTGATGGCGAACCGTTAAGAACGGCATTTGACAAAATCAATGACAACTTCACCGAAGTGTACACAGATATTTCTGCATTGAAATCTGGTGCTATTGTGGCAGATGTCAAAGGTACTATTGTTGGCGATGACTCCACAATATTAGTGGACGGTGTTAACAGCTCAATCAATTTGAATGGCACTGTGAAAGGTAACATTATTCCAGACACCAACGTGGCTTATGACATAGGGTCAGCCTCAAAAAGATTCAAAGATCTATATCTCTCAGGCAACACCATCAATTTGGGTGGCACAGCAATCAGTGTTGAGAATGGTGAATTAAAATTGGGTGGTGTCAAAATTCCAAGTCAGACTGATTTGGACACATCAATCGCAAGTGTCACAGCAGGTGAATTCAGTTTCAATATTACTGGAGATGATTCCACAGTGAGAACTGTGCAGTCAGGATCAAACATTTCAATCAAAGGTGGAACAAATATCACCACTGCCAGTGATGTGAATGGCAACATCACAATCACAGGACCAGATTTAAGTTCATATCTCACAGCAGAAACTTCACACGCAGATGTGGTGGTGGATGGAGATTTCACATCATCAGGATTTATGAAAACTGATGGAGCAGGCAATTATTCTGTGGATACGGTACAGTATCTTTCATCAGTATCATTGGGTCAGGTCTCAGGAGTTGAGATTAACGATGCACAAGACAATCAGATATTATCATACAACGCAGGCTCAGAAAAATGGGTCAATGCAGATTTAAATTGGGGCAACATAACAGGCACTCCAACCACAATCGCAGGTTATGGAATTACTGATGCGGCAACTTCCGATCAACCATTAAGCACCACAGACACTGTTACATTTAACACAGTATCATTAGGCAA
>Ga0222714_10006521_pt1 | contig 10876 bp, 9 predicted proteins | sample C33_3DmetaG_FD_165048 | JGI IMG/M metagenome (GOLD analysis project Ga0222714, IMG submission 165048) | Estuarine water microbial communities from San Francisco Bay, California, United States - C33_3D | ecosystem: Environmental > Aquatic > Marine > Unclassified | place: USA: California... | reverse complement strand
TCAACATACTATTAATGGTAAGTCAATAAATTTTGTAACAAACACAATACATACGGAAGATACTTTAATTAAATTCAAGAAAGATTGTTTTGCACCTAATAGGCCATCCGAAGATTTAATATGTTCGCCTGAACATAAGATATATTTTAAGAATAAGTTAATTGAAGCAAAAGAATTTGTTGATAAGTTTACAAATATTATAAGGATTAAAAATAAGAAGGAAGTTTTATATAATATTTTAATGGATAAGCATGAAATAATTATTGCTAATAATATACCTGTAGAAAGTTTACACCCAAATAATTTAATAGCAGTATTAAATTCAAACTATAATAATAAAAAAATAAAAGATCTGTGTTTAAAAAATATAGGAAATATTAATAATTATAATAAAAATGTAAAAAAAATAAATGAACCTAAGAAAGTAAAGTTCGAAGTTTGGAAAAAAAATAAAATATTCGATTAAAAATATTATTCTACAAACTATTTTAAAATAATATTTATTTACTATTTCTCTCTTTGAATTGTTTCCAACTAATTTTTTCCTCTGGTTTTTTTCGTTCTCCTTTTTTGTCAGAATATTTTTCGTCTAATTTATCTGCTTTCTTTAAAGCACTATCAATGTAAATTTGTTTTAGTAATTTACCAACTTCAAATGATCCTTCATGTTGGTCTACTTGTCCTTCTTCAATAGAATGAAGAACATTTAATAATCTTACCAAAATATTCAAATCTATTTCGTCCTTTTTAACTTTATTAAAAATATCAGTATAATTATTAAATAAAAATTGACATTTGCTTACACACATTTTATCAAAAGTATCTGGATTAGATTTAGCTAATCTAGGATTTTGTTTTTTTAATTTTAATAATTCATCAACATCAGCTAAGATAAGCTTGCTATGTTTAAGATTACGAATCAAATGCGTATTATTTTCCGCATCATTAGCTTGAATCATTTTCTGTAGATTAAGTCTCTCTAAATCATTCATTATAATGTAAATATAAATAATATTTTAAGTATAAACTTTTTCTAAATATATTTATATATGTCATTACCACATCAACAAAGTGAAACTAGCGGTGTTACACCATTTAAACAAGCAGGATATCAGGATGGAGCATCATCTCCTAGAAGTAATGCAATGGCTTATAGGTCAAATCAAACCTCACAACAACAAAGTATAAATAGCACAGGAGGAAGCAAAAAAAGAAGAAGAAAACATAAAGGAGGGACAGGACAAGTTGTAGTGCCATCTTTTCCAAGCTCAGGGCCACCTGTATCAGCAGGAGGACAGGATGTAAATTCTAATAGTCAAGGAACGAATGCAACTCATCTTCAAACCAAAGCCAATGGTTCATGTGATAGTTGTATTGGTAATGCCTCAAATACAACACATTGTCAAAGTGCGGCATGTAATCCACAAGCAGGAGGAGGGACATGTAATGGGTCAGGTTTAGTAGGACCTAATCAAACATGGGCATGTATGAGTGGAGGAAAATCAAGAAGAAAAAAGAGGAAACAAACCAAAAGAAGAAAAACAAAAAGAAGAAGAAGTAAGAAATCCAAAAGAACAAAGAAGAGAAAAACTAAAAAATAAAATAACAATATAAATTAATATGAGATCAAGTGATATTACTTATGCAATTTTAATAATTTTAATATTTGTTGGAATGTATTTTTATAATATTTTAGCAGTAGGTATAAAAAATATACAAAATAATTGGCCAGAATATAGATGTAATCCAACAGTAATGCCTTTTGCTGGCACATTTGGTCATGATGCTGGACAAAATTTTACTTATTGTATTCAGAATATGCAAATGGATTTTATGAGTTATTTATTATCGCCAATGGACTATTTAATGAATGTTATGGGAGGAATAAGTGGAGAATTCATGGATGCTATACAATTTGTAAGATCATTTTTTAATGTATTAAGAAATTTTATAACAAGTATAATTCAAAGTATTTTTGGGGTATTTTTAAATATATTAACCCAATTTCAATATCTATTAATAAAAATGAAAGATATGGTGGCAAAAACAATAGGAACTGTCGTAACAATGTTGTATATATTACAAGGTTCTGTGATGACAATGGAAGCAGGATGGGCTGGTCCACCGGGGGGAATGGTAAGATTTATGTCAAAATTAAAAATTTAATTCATTTTATTTATTATACAATTAAAATATATGAGTAATTCTATTTTTGAAGTAATAAATAAAATATATAGCAAAGCAGGTTTTTTAGAAAAATATGGAGGATCATTATGGTTAACATTAATATTAATTTTAGTATTTTTTGTAGCTATTTCCTATTTCTATATTCTTAATCATATAGAACCTATCAAAGCAGATTGGTTAAATCAAAGATGTAATCCAAGTGTAATACCTTTTGCAGGATTAATAAATAAACCGGATAATCAAACTGCATTTGAATTTACCGCATCTAATTTTAATAATTGTATTTACAATATTTTAACAGACATTATAAACATATTTTTAGCTCCGCTTTATTATTTAGTAAATATGTTAACAGAGGTAATGAATTTAATAGGTGAGGCTGTGCAAGCAATAAGAAAAGTTTTAGATAGTGTTAGAAAGGCAATAGCAGGGGTATCTGAAGATATCATGGGAAGAATTTTAAATTTTTTAATTCCTCTTCAAGTAATTTTGATAAAAATTAAAAATATGTTTCACCAGACTCAAGCTGTAATGACAGCAGGAGTGTTTACTTTATTTGGGACATTTGAAACAATAATGGCTGCAGTAACAGGAATAGTTGAAATAGTAATAGGAATATTGCTTTCCTTAGCAGCTATAATAATAGTTTTATTTGTAATTCCATTTGGATTAGGTTTACCTTTTGCAATTCCTTTACTAGCACTATTTATAGCTATTTTAGTAATGGCACTATTAGTTTGGATAATTGATATGATGATTTTAAAGAAATTTGTTAATCCATTACCAGGAATACCATCCTGTTTCGATGGAAATACAATTTTAATACTGAAAAATGGTGAAAAAATTAAAATGAAAAATCTAAAAGTGGGAATGATATTAGAAGAAGATAATATGGTAACTGCTTTTATGGAAATGGCTTGTTTAGATGAAATATATGAATTAGACAAAATATATTGTACCGGTGAACATAAAGTAAAGTTCAATAATGAATGGATAAAAGTAAAAAATCATCCAGAAAGTAAACTAATGGATAAAAATTATGAAAAGGTATATTGTATAAATACATCAAATAAAACAATTAAAATAAATGATTTGATATTTGGAGATTATGATGAATTAGATAAAAATGAAATTGATGAAATTAAATCTAAATGTGATAAATATTTGCCAAAATCATTTAATTTAGGTGATATACATAAATATCTTGATGGAGGTTTTGAAGAAAATACTAGTATTGAAATGTTTGATGGACATAGCGTAAAAATTAAAGATATAAAGGTAAATGATGTATTAAAATATGGAGAAAGAGTGGTTGGAATTGTGGAAATCAAAGCAGATGATTTAGATATAAAGAATTATAGTTTAGAAAATAATCAAAATATAAAATGCGGACCGAATATACATATTTGTGATTCGGATTTAGGAATGTATGCTACTTTAGATATGTATGGGGAAAGTATAAAAGTAAAGAAAATATAACAATTAAAAACAGATAAAAAAACTTTTAATATAAATGGTGTAAAATATTATGATTATAATAGTTGTATTGATAAATTTTTAGATTTAGAAAACATTAGTTTAATTAAGGCATTAATATAATTTTTATATTTAAAATATATATAAATATGGAAATGAAATTGTTTGGATTCCAATGTAGACTTGAAGTAATCATCATCTGTTTAATAGTTGGTGCTATTTTAGGGACTCACTTATTATGTTCTTGTAGCAAAATTGGTTTAATAGAAGGTATGGCTATGATGGGTGCTCCTGTTGAATGGCAAATGGGTGCAGGCCAAGCATTAAATTGGCAAAATAAGGCCAATCAATATGCCAAAGATATGGGATATAGTGAACAAAGATCAAAATATTCCCAATATTCTGGAACCCCTGTTCCTTTACCAGAAGGCCAATTATTTATGTTTGCTGATAACAAATTTAAACCCGAATGTTGCCCTTCTACATATACCTCTAGTACTGGTTGTGCTTGCATTACTCAAGAGCAAGTAGATTATATCAATCAACGCGGAGGAAATCGCACAATGGCTCCTGCCGAATATTAAATAAAAAATAATTTTAAACGATATAAAAATTATTTTTTAATTAAATAAAATGTGTAAAAGAAATGGAAAAAAATGGAACATTCCTGAAATAATACGCTTACAGAGAGAATATGAATTATTAAATCTACCTATTGAGAAAATTGCAAAAATACACGGACGCACTATATATGCTATTATGGCGAAAGTAGAACAAGAAAAATTTATAGACGATTCTCCTGAAAGAAAAGAAGAAATTCAAAAATGTTTTATGAATTAATAAGTGAGTAAATATTTAAATGCCATAATGTTAGCTATTGCACACCATAAAGAGCCATAGGCACCATCCATAAAAATATACAATAAAGGAAAAAAAATAAAAATGACAGAAAGTAAAAATAAATCATCAAGCTTAGGATAAAAAATTAGTAGAGCAAACATTAAAAATTCCCAAAATTTTATTTCATTTGAAGCCCATATAGGTGATGTTAAGTAATTATCACATATTGATGTAGAATATCCATTAAATCTGAAAAATATATAAATTATACCAAATATACCTAAAATATTTAATAGTAAATATTTTACTTTATTACGATAATACAAATTAAATAGTATTTGAGCTGATAATATTAAAGGTATAAATAAAGATGTAACTATATAATTAATAATATTTTTTTTCATTTTAATAAACCATAAAATAGCATCAGCTAATTGCATAGTAGAAAAAATCATTAAAAAATAAATATCATTTATTTGTTGACTATTTAATTTTTTTTTATTAAGTAAATAAAGTGAAATACCCCAGGAAGTTATAAAAGTTCCTATACTTACTTCAAAACTAAAGCACATTATATATAATATTAAAATATTAAAATGTTATTTCACAATGTTTACAATATTTAATTTTTATCATTTCTTTTTCGACTCCACCTTCAATATAATCCTCAATAATTTCATGTTTACAATTATCTTTTAAAAAATCATCTATGAGAGAAATAAGATATTTATTATTGTCTATTTTAGATTTTAATGACTTTAAAAAATTCGTATTTTCTTGTTTCATTGAATTTTTTTCTATCAAATCGAAATTATTATAAAAAAAAATCAAATTTTTATTATCCTTCATTAATGAATCTATTTGTGAATTATAATGCATTAATGAATTTTTCATTTCAATAAAAAAATTTTTTCTATAAAGTATCACTTCATTATTCATTTAATAATAGTATCTAATAATCTTTATATATTTTTAGATATATAATCCAGCTAGACTCATATTTGGTTCATCCTTTTTAATCAATTTTTTAACAGTTTCAGATGTAACTGTAAATGGAAATTCTACTTTAAGAGTAGTTTCATTTTCAAATAATTTTGAATCAGGCTTCATTAATCTATACAAGTTTAACTTAGTATAAATAATTTCCAAACATCTTTTCAAATTTCTTACACCTTTTTCTTTCTCTGTATAAGTTTCCACAATATAATCAATTGTTTCATCTGGAATAATAATATCTTCTTCCTTGAAATTAACTTGTTCCCTAATCTTTGGAATTAGATATTGTTTACTAATTACTCTCTTATCCTTCTTTTCATATCCTTGTGTCTGAATCTTATACATTCTATCTAATAAAATTGGATTTACTCTAGATTCATCGTTATAACTAAAGATAAACAAACACTTGCTTAAATCAAAATCAATTTCAGAGAAATATTTATCATGAAATTCACTATTTTGGGATGTATCTGTAAGATGTGTTAGAATTCCAGCAATTTCCTCACCCTTAGGTGTTTCACTGATTTTATCCAACTCATCAAAATATATAACAGGATTCATTGACTTTGTCTTAACCAAAATATCTACAATTTTACCCCAAGTGCTCCCTTCATATGTATAACCATGACCTTCTAGAAAACTACTATCAGTTGCTCCACCCAGAGCAATAAAGGCAAATTCTCTATTTAATATTTTACTGATACCTTCTTTTACAAGAGTAGTTTTTCCAGTTCCCATAGGTCCTTTAATTGCAACAGCCGTTCCAACTGCTTTGGGATTTGCAATCCATTGACCAACTAACTGCATAATTTGCATCTTAGCATCATTTAATCCATAAACAGCTTCATCTAACATAGACTTTGATTTTTCCATGTAAGATTGGCATTCTTCTACCCCATTGTCAATAGTAATAGGTAATGATTTATAGTTATTAAATGGGATTTGCATGAAAGTATCAACCCAAGTTTTAATTTTATAATATTCACCATTTCCAGGATCCATATATCTCAAAGAAGCAATTTTATTAAGAGCAATTGATTTGAGATTAGTAGGAATAGTTGATTCTAAAAGAGTTAATCTATATGGCTTTTGGACAATACTAAATTTATTCAATTCTTCGACTTCATTTATAATTTTTTCCTGTTCCTCCAGAGATAATTTATCTTTAAAATATTTATAATCATTCATAAGTGACTTCTTATTAATTAAATTTTTAAATTTCTTCACATTCTTTAACTTTGTTCCTTTTAATTTCTTTTCTTGTGATTTTTTTAGTGCCTTCTCTTTTTGTTCCAAATCTTTTAATCCATCTAAAGCTATTTTATTGGTTTTATCTTTTTCTAAAATACCTTCAAATGTTTTCCTTATTTCATTTATAGTTTCTTGTTGTTTTTCTAGGTCTTCCTCTTTATTCTTCTTTTTCTTTGGTCCTTCACCATCCTCATCCTCCTCTTCTTCATCACTTTCTTCTTCATCTTCTTCCTCATATTCACTATCATCTTCCTCTTCATAATCACTATCATCTTCGTCATCAAATTCACTATCATCTTCATCCAATAAAGGATCTCCAATAGTAAATATAATATTAATTCCTTTTTTTCTTCCCTTTCCTTCATCCTCCTCCTCATCTTCATCCACCGTTTCATACTCACTTTCTTCTTCTTCCTCTTCTTCTTCTTCAGATTCTTCTATCACCTTTACCTTTGACTTTTTATTTTTTTTGGATTTAGGTTTTTCAGTTTCTTCTTCTTCTTTTACCTTAGAAGATGATTTAGATTTATTTTTAACTTTATTTGTTTTTTCTTTCTCTCCTTCCTTAATTTTATTTTTAAGATATTTGGAAGGAAATATTTTTTGGACAAACTTTCTATATTCATGCATGTCCATTTCTTCCTCACTTTCAGAATCACTATGAGTACTCATATCATCATCATTATCACTGCTGTCTGAATCCGAGTTTTTCTTCAAGCGTTTATTATCTTTTTTGGAGCGAGTTTCCATAACTTTTTTAGGAGATTTTGTTGATTTGTCCTTTGTGTGAACCATTGTATAATATATAACTTAAATTATATTTAAATTGTAAGTTCAATTTTTTTAATAAATATATTAAAAATAAAAATTGATGAAAAAAAACAAGTTAAATATAATATAATATTATAAGGAAGCATGGCAACTAAATCCGGAGAAACGATTCCTAAAAAACAAAGTTCAAAAATAATAGGTATTCAATTTAGTATATTGAGTCCAGATGAAATTCGTAAGGGTTCTGTAGCCGAAATTACATCACGAGACACATATATAAATAATAAACCTGTAATTGGTGGATTATTTGATCCACGAATGGGTGTTTTAGAACCTGGATTAATATGTCCTACAGATGGTTTAGATTATATGGAAACTCCTGGATATTTTGGACACATTGAATTGGCTCGTCCCGTATTTTACATCCAATATTTAAATACTATAATGAAAATTTTACGATGTGTTTGTATTAAATGTAGTAAACTAAAAATATCCAAAGAGTCACACAAACAAGCATTAAAAATGAATGCAGAAGATAGATGGAATTATGTTTTTAAATTAGCAAGTGCAAGTAATATTACGCGTTGTGGAGATGATATTAGTGATGGATGTGGATGTTTACAACCCAAAAAAATTAAAAAAGAAGGTTTAGCTACTCTATTTGCTGAATGGGATAATATTAATGGTTTGGGGGAGGATGATAAAGATAAATTAAATATGAAATTAACTCCTGAGATTGTGCTAAAAATTTTTAGAAGAATATCCGATGATGATGTGAATTTTATGGGCTTTAGTCCAGTATTTTCAAGACCAGATTGGATGATATGTCAAGTTTTAGCAGTTCCCCCTCCAGCTGTTAGACCTTCTATTAAAATGGATGGTCAACAAAGAAGTGAAGATGATATCAGCCATATTTTAGTAAATATTATTAAGGCAAATAAAACACTTCAAGAGAAATTACAAGAAAATGCTAGTTCCAATATTATTGATGATTGGCATACAGTTTTACAATATTATGTAGCAACCCAAGTAGATAATAAGATTCCTGGTGTAGCTTCAGTAGCTCAGCGTTCAGGTCGCCCTTTGAAATCTATAAAAGAGAGATTGAATGGAAAAGGTGGTCGTGTAAGAGGAAATCTTATGGGAAAGCGTGTAGATTTTTCAGCTCGTTCAGTAATTACACCAGACCCTAATCTTTCAATTAGAGAATTAGGAATTCCTTTGAAAGTCGCTAAAAATATCACAAAACCAGTAACAGTAAATAAAAATAATAAGAAATTTCTGTTAAAACTAGTAAGAAATGGACCAGATGAATGGCCAGGAGCAAAGATTCTTGAAAAAAAGAATGGGGAGCAAATTACATTGCGATATGCTGATAGATTAAATATTCAACTAGAAAATGGTGACATTGTTCACAGACATATGATGGATGGTGATGGTGTATTATTTAATCGTCAACCTACTTTACATCGAATGAGTATGATGTGTCATATTGCAGTAATTATGCATAAGGGTGATACATTTCGCATGAATGTAGCTGATACTAAACCTTATAATGCTGATTTTGATGGTGATGAAATGAATTTACATATGCCACAAGATGAAGAATCTGAAGCAGAATTAAAAGGTTTAGCTGCAGTTCCATACCAGATTGTAAGTCCTGCTAATAATTCATCGATAATTGGTATTTTCCAAGATTCAATGTTAGGTGCTTATCGTTTTACAAGAAAAGATATTAAATTTAATCAGTTACAGGCTATGAATCTATTGATGTCTTTTAATAAAATAAATACAGAAGCATTAATAGGAAAAAAAGAAATAAGTAATTTTGATATACTATCCCAAATAATGCCACCATTAACAATGAAATTTGGAAATAAATATTTTAGTGATAGTGGTGAAGATTTTAAAAAGTCTAACCATGTGGTAGAAATCGTTGGAGGTAAATATGAAAGAGGACAAATGGAAAAAGGAGTATTAGGTGGAAGCAATGGATTATTACAGAGAATTTGTAATTATTTTGGAAATATGGCTTCTGCTGATTTTGTAGATGATTTGCAAAATATTATTACTGAATACATGAAAACAAGTGCGTTTAGTGTAGGAATTAGTGATTTAATAGCAGATACTAGCACAAATGAAAAAATTGCTCAAACAATTACTAAGAAAAAACAAGAAGTTAAAAATTTAATTGACCAAACTCATCTTGGTATTTTTGAAAATAAAACTGGAAAAACAAATGAAGAAGAATTTGAAACGCAAGTAACTAATGTATTAAATAATGCCACATCAGAAGCAGGTAAAATAGGTCGTAAAAGTTTAGATAAAGGAAACCGTTTTGTGATTATGGTTAATGCTGGTTCTAAAGGTAGTGATATTAATATTTCACAAATGATTTCTTGTTTAGGACAACAAACTGTTGATGGTAAGCGTATTCCATACGGTTTTGAAAACAGAACTTTACCTCATTATACAAAATACGATGATTCTCCCACAGCTAGAGGATTTGTAGAGAGTTCTTTCATTTCGGGTTTATCCCCAGAAGAATTATTCTTCCATGCTATGGGTGGTCGTGTTGGTTTGATTGATACAGCAGTTAAAACATCTCAAACTGGTTACATTCAAAGAAGATTGATTAAAGGTCTAGAAGATTTAAAGGTTGAATATGACATGACGGTTAGAAATAATAAACAAAAGGTAGTGCAATTTAATTATGGAGATGATGGTATTGATACTGTAAGAGTGGAAGATCAAATATTACCCTTGGTTAGTATGAGTCTTGAAGAAATATATGCTCATTTCCATATGCCTAATGAAAATGAAGCCAATAGTGTATTTTCCACTCCATACACTAAAGGAGCGTCTAATCGTATGAAAAAACAAAAACAAGAATTAATTGAATTGAATCAAAAATATATTGACTATATGATTGAAAAAAGAGATGAAATTGTTAAAAATATCTTTAAATATACTGACAGCAAAAAAATTAAAATCCCAGTTGCTTTTCAGCATATTATTAACAATATCCAAGGTTTACAAAACATTAATAAAAATTCCATGGTTGATATTACTCCTCTAGAAACATATCAATTATTAGAAACTATGTATAAAAAAATGGAAAATATTCATTATGCTCCTCCTACCGAGTTATTTAAAGTAATGTTCTTTTACTACCTATCTCCGAAAGAACTTTTATTAGTAAAACGCTTTAATAGAAAAGCAACAGAGGTATTACTAGATACAATTGTTAGTATTTATAAAAATGCTATTGTAGCTCCTGGAGAAATGGTTGGTATGATTGCAGCTCAATCTATTGGTGAACCTACTACACAAATGACTCTTAATACATTTCATT
>Ga0222714_10006520_pt1 | contig 10876 bp, 7 predicted proteins | sample C33_3DmetaG_FD_165048 | JGI IMG/M metagenome (GOLD analysis project Ga0222714, IMG submission 165048) | Estuarine water microbial communities from San Francisco Bay, California, United States - C33_3D | ecosystem: Environmental > Aquatic > Marine > Unclassified | place: USA: California... | reverse complement strand
TTCCAGATAAACATACTGGTTGATTAGTTTTGTAATAAGGTTTTATTACATGTATTTGTTTTTGAAGCATGAACGCTAGACCAGAAACCAACTCTAAAGACATTAGTTGGTTTACTAGTCCAGCATCATGGTGATAGACGTAAATTTCCATACGCTATTTATTTTTTATATAATAATCAACTTGAGATTGAGCATAAACAACATCTATATTTCTATTATTAACAACTTTGTCCATTCCAAACTTGACTATAGACTTAAGCATAGGTTTGGTTCGTATAAATTCTGCAAATTTTTGACCATACTTGATGTATGTTCTTTGTAGCCAATTTGGCCCTTCTGTGAATAGCCAATCTCTGAATACCACCCACTCTGGATTTGCTTCTCCGTATACCTCTCTTGCAACCCAGCATGGCACAGGACCAGGACCGGGAGATGGTGTTGGAGTAGGAGATGGTGGTGGTGATGGCGGCGATGGTGGTGGGGATGGTGGCGGCGATGGTGGTGGGGATGGCGGGCTTGAAGGAGTTGTAGTAGAAGTACTTGTTGTACTTGTGGTGGTTGTAGGGTAGTTGCAAGTACCATGATTTAAATCAGCCCAAGTAGTAGCGCTTACACCAGAACTTACGCCTCTTAAGTCCCAAGAACCTGTATCTGAAGCTCCATAAATACATTCTGCAATTCCATTAACTCCCAACAAACCAGTTCCAATGTTTAAACTAAAATCAGATCCTAAAGTTATTGGTTGACCACCAACTCCTCCAGAAAGGCCTACATTATAAAGTCTTATAACTCTTCCTTGCACATAACCTGAGTCCTCTGGCGGAATAGCTATAGACCCCAAAGTACAGCTTAATACACCACTTACAGTTCTAATTTTATGGAAAAATCCTGGCCCTAATTGTACGCCACTATTAATGCCGGAACTTAAAGTTGTTACTCTGGAACCATAAGCAAATGTATACCCGCTGCTTATTGAACTTTGTACATATCCAGAATAATTGAAAAGACCATATCTTACTATTCCAGCATCTTTACGACTCATTTTAGAATATTCTCCAACCAGGTCCAGAACTTGTTATAGCATTATTATAAGAGCTATCATACATAAAATCTGCGTACCCAAATGGACATATTACTGCTTTTTGTCCATTTGGTGTAACCATAGCATCTGATCCTGCCCCTGATGCCATATGAGTAAACTCAAAAATACCATGCCCAATTCCAACAGGATTATTGTAAATTCTAATATGCCTTCCATCTACATGAGATGTACCAGGTGGTGGTAAAACAGCGTCGATTCTTTGGCCACTTGTAAGCGAAAGACATTGTATAAAAGAAAGTGTGCTAGTGTAAGTCCCAAGACCATTTATGCCAGGGTTAAACCCTGTGCCAGTGCCAGACGATACACCATATGCAAAAGATGCTCCTGTATCATCTACATTTCCAACTCGCACAGTTGTAAAAGAATCATTCAAACCATTTCTTACTAAATCTATTTCTTTTTCTAATGGCATATTTACCTCATACTATAACCCAGTAATCTTCCGCACTTCCTTTTGGATTTCTTAAATAAACTAAATCAATATAATTGTAAGTCCATAACATAGAAGTGCCTATTCCAGGATTAACATTTGTTAATATTCTATTGCCAGCGGTACTAAATCCAGAATCATTCATGATAAATATTGTGGGTTGAGCGAAACCGCTTCCACCCACTCCTGTATTTCTCCAAATTCTTATATGTCTTCCATAAACATGACTTGCTCCAGTTGGCGGAGCTATTCCAGTAATTTGTAACGTACCTAAAACCGGACTAGTCAAAACAATATTAGAATTAATTGGGAAAACTACATCATCAACTCTAATTGTTCCAGAGCCAGAACCTACTGAAGTTGCACTTGGGAAAAAATGTGCAAAAGAAGCTCCTTGGTCAGTTGAATTCGAAAAATTCAAAGTTCCAGATAATTCGTTAAATCCTCTTCTTACTCTTTGTGCATCTTTTTTACTCATATTGTACCTTTATAATAGTAATATATTTAAGCATTTACTCTCCATGCACCACCCGAATTAGTTCCATTAAATCCAGTACTATCATAAATTACTTCATACCAGTCGCTTGGACTCATCCACAAATCGCCACTATTATAACATTGAAATCTATTTGTTGTAATTGAAGTTGCCATATTAGTTAATTTCATAGGCTGTGTTCCAACATTATACAATTTTATTGATCTTCCTTCTGGATATGTTCCGCTCACAACAGGAGCAAGGCCTGTTAAAGCAGATCCAGACCAAGTGCAATTTAATTTCATGAAAATTGTACCACTTGTTGTAAGATTTGAAACTGTACCAGATATAGCAATAGTATTTGGGGTTAATACTGATTGACTAACTGTAATTCCTTGTGGGAAGTTTATGTTGCCATAAATGGTACCAGATACTGTACTTGTGTTTCCTATTGTAGTAGTATTTGAGCCCTGGCTGCCTGCATTATAACCTATGACTATTGAATTTGTCTCTCCTGTAACACCATTCGTGCCTGCGCCCAAATAAACACTATTGTTAACACCACTTGCATAACGACAAGCATCTTTTCCTATGACAACAACATTGCTTGAGTTTGTGCTTGTAAATAAACCATAATATCCAACAACAACATTATTAGAACCAGTGGCTAAGTTATAAGTACATGCCCTTCCTATATGAACAGATGCATTTATTGCAGTGCCTCCAATAAAACTGCCAACTACAACATTTTCATTACCTGTTAGACCACCACCAGCACCATAACCGACACAAGTATTATCGGTTCCGGTAGCAAAAGACATAGCTGCATAGCCTATTGCCGTACTATAACTGCCGGTATTTGCTCTCAAAGCTTGATAACCCACTGCTGTATTAAAAACACCTGTTAAGTTTGAATAAAGCGCTTCGTATCCTATTGCAGTTTGACCTGTGCCAGATGTGTTTGTAAAAAGTGCGTTTGTACCAACAGCCACATTTCCACTTGCTGTATTACTGTAAAGCGCTTGGTAACCGATGGCAGTGCTATTCCCACCGGCTGTATTAGTATACAAAGAACCATTGCCAACTCCGACATTGTTAGCACCAGTAGTTGCCGATCTTAATGATAAATAACCAATAGCAGTATTGTGACTTCCTGTGCTTGATCCAAAAGTTCCATATAAAGCATATGAACCCAAAACTGTATTGTATTGGCCTGTAGTAAAATATCTGCCAGCATAATTCCCGACTCCTGTATTTTGAGTGCCGGTTGTGTTTGAAGTAAAACTTTCTAATCCAACGGCTGTATTTTCTGTTCCTGTGCTATTTGTAAAAAGTGCTCTGTACCCAACTGCGACTTGGTTGTTTGTCTGAGTACCGTAAAGTGTTTGATGTCCCAAAGCCGTATTATAAAACACACCGCTAGAGGTATAGCGCATGGACTGGAATCCAACCGCAGTATTGTAGCTTGCGGTACCAAAATACTGACCGGCAGATGATCCAGCCAAAGTGTTTTGTGTGCCAGTACCGCCAACTACTAATCCTTGTGCGGCAACATATCCAATTATTGTATTGTCATCGCCAGTGGTATTTCTCTCTAAAGCACCATCGCCTATTGCAATATTCCTGCTGCCTATTGTATTTTGGTACATGGCAGCAAGACCCATAGCGACATTGTTTGATCCAGAACGGTTTTGAGCTAAAGCTATATAACCAACTGCTGTTCCTCCTGCTGTTCCAGATGATAATGCTAAATAGCCAACGGCTGTAAGTGTGCTTATAGTGTTGGCAGAACCTGCTAAATATCCAACGGCAACACTTCCTGTGCCGGATGTGTTTGCATAAAGAGCATTATAACCAACTGCAACATTTCCGCTTGCTGTATTGCTATAAAGTGATTGGTAGCCAATAGCAGTGTTGTTTCCAGCCCCAGATGCTGTGTATCCAGCATAAGATCCTACAAGCGTGTTATAAGAAGCATTTCCTAAGTTGCCTCCTGCGTAATAGCCCAATCCAACATTATCCCTGCCAGTTGAAGTTACATTAAAAAGACTTCTGTTGCCAACAGCAGTATTGTACCCATTTCCAGCATTCCCATTTGCCAAAGCGTTGTCGCCTACTGCAACATTATATGAACTAGTCCCGTTATAAAGTGTTTGATATCCAACGGCAACATTGCTAACGCCTGTGCTATTGCTATTACCGGCATAAGATCCAACATATGTATTGTAAGACGCATTTCCAAGAGTTAGACCAGCAGAAAATCCAACAGCAGTATTGTCTCTACCAGTTGAAGTTACATTGTAAAGACTTCTATGACCAACAGCGGTGTTTTGTCCATAACCTCCATTGCCATTTCCCATAGCTTCCATGCCAATAGCTGTATTGTAAGCACTATTCATACTAATGCCAGCATATGTTCCTACAACTGTGGCATTATAAACAGCACCGCCAGAAGATAAAGCCAAGTTTCCTATGGCCACAATTTGTTGTGGACGGACACCACCAGAAGCTGTATAAAGTGCTTTATATCCTATAGCTGTAATAGCATTCTGCCCAGACATTCCAGTATACAGGGCTTGATAACCTAATGTCGTGTTTGTGCTTACACCATTGCCAAGACCAACCGTTACTCCATTTATAATCGCATCTCCACCAACATCAAGAAGACCGCTTGGAGTTGCTTTTCTAATACCAACATTACCATTAAAAGGAGCAACTCTTACTGTGCCATCTGCATTTACATCTATACTAGGAATGCCAGATATATCATTGACAGAAAATATAATACCACTACTTAAACCGTTACTAATTGAAAATAGTTGACCCGCAGTTCCCTCATAAGAAAGCGTAGAATCAGCCAAAACCCTCATTGTAATAGTGCTGGCTCCAGAGTTTAAGCCGGTAAACTCAATCTTAGCTCCAGAGCTAGTACTATCCTTATATGGTGTTATTAATATGTCTTGTGGCATAGTTTAAGCATGAACTCTCCATGCTCCCCCTGAACTTGTTCCGTTAAAAGCAGTACTATCATATGTACACTCGTAAAAATCATTTGGACTCATCCAAAGATCGCCGCTGTTATAACATGCAAACCTATTAGTGGCAGTAGAAGTTGCCATATTAGTAAGCTTCATAGGTTGTGTGCCAGCGTTTATTAATCTCATAATCTTACCATCAACTTGTGACAGCCCAGTTGGTGGCGCAATTCCTGTCAAAGCAGATCCTGACCAAGTACAATTTAATCTGACATAATAACTTCCACTTGTTACTAAATTTGATACAGTTCCAGATATATTTGGAGTATTAGCAGCAAATACAAGAGTTGCTCCCGGAACCACCGCCATCAAAGCATTTCCAGCACTATCTTGCCATTCCTGAAGATTTGCAGTTTGTGATGTTGCTGCTTGTACTACTATTCCTTTATTAGCTGCTGCACCAGCGTAAACACAAAGCCTTCCAGACGCTGCTCCACCTATTCCTACTCTTGCCAGATCAGATGCAGCATCCATTCTAATTGCTTCTTGCTGGGAGGAAGCATACATCGGCCCCATTACAACTCTGCTTGAAGTTGATCCATCAGTATTAGAAATCCAAGTACTTGTTATATTAAATGTACCACGCAGCGTGTTTGCACTTGAAAACCTTTGCATCAAAAAAGAAGGATCAGCAGTTTCTGTTGCCCACAAAAATTGACCAGTTGTAGTAGTACTGGCTCTTGATCCAAAAGCACAACTGAAACTATATCCGGCGGCTGTCAAATATCCTATAGCAATTCCACGATCTGGCCCATTGCTGCTTGCTTGTAAGCCAATTGCTATACCAGTATTGCCAGCAGAAGTAGCTGTGCCAACAGCAGTTCCATATTGACTGTATGCTGTTGCAGAAAAGCCTATAGCAACAGCTTCTCCAACAGAAGCGCCACTAACAACAGAAGCCCCTGCTCCAACTATAACATTCCTGTATTGAACATTTGGATTTCCAAGGCCACCATTTATTACTGTATTAGATTTTATTGCACCGCCTAATTGTTGTGTAACATACAAATAGCCATCTGGAGTTATTGCCGCAGATAGTGCGCCACTATGGTAAATTTCAAGAGAGTTTGTACTGTGTCCAGATGCTGTTGTTATCCTAAAAGGAATATTCCCCGTGCCTTGTGTTGTTACTCTGAGGTTGGGACCGCCAGAACTAAATGTAACAGCAGCACTACCACCTATAGTACCGCCAGCATTAAACTGCATTTGACCTGACAAACCGCCTACGCCAGTACCACTAGCCAAAAAACCAGCAAACTGACCACTAGTATTAATACTAGCCATAGCAGTACCACTGAGATTTCTCCATTCTTGCACTGTTTGAGTACCACTTTGTGGATTTGCTTGTACATATAACTTATTAGTCTGTACTTCGCCCACAAAAGGAGCTAATCTTATTAATCCGCTTGCAACTACATCAATGCTAGGTACGCCAGAAATATCATTTACGGAAAATATCGTACCGCTACTTAGTCCATTACTAATTGAAAATAATTGCCCCGCACTTCCTTCGTAAGAAAGTGTACTGTCAGAAAGCACTCTCATTGTAATAGTACTAGCACCAGAGTTTAGTCCGGTAAACTCAATTTTAGCTCCAGAACTAGTACTATCCTTATATGGTGTTATTAATATGTCTTGTGGCATATGTCTCCTTTATTACGCATTTACCCTCCATGCGCCACCTGAACTGGTTCCATTGAATGCTATGGTATCATAAATACACTCGTAATAATCTCCGACACTTAACCAAAGATCGCCACTATTATAACAATAAAATCTATTAGTTGCAGTAGAAGTAGCCATATTAGTAAGTTTCATGGGCTGTGTGCCGCCATTATACAATCTCATTAACTTTCCATTTATATGAGAACCGCCTGTTATTGGAGCCACTCCTGTCAAAGCTGACCCAGACCAAGTGCAGTTAAGTCTTACAAAATAACTTCCACTTGTAACAAGATTTGATACAGTGCCAGATATATTTGGACTATTGACTTCAAATGATAATGATCCGCCAGCATTCATAGCTCCAAGATAATTTCCTGCACTGTCTTGCATCTCGATTAGGTTTTCAGTTTGCGAGGTAAATCCTTGTACTATAATTCCTTTTAAAGAGGCACTTGCTGTATTTACATGCAACCTTCCAGAAGGAAATGTTTGCTGAATTCCTATAGAGTTTTCAACAATAAATATTCCACGATAATCAGTAGTTGCGTTTGGTCCGTCTGTAGCGTAGTTTGCTCCAACTGCAACACGACCTGTTCCTTGTACAGCAAATGCATTTCCACTTCTAAGCCCTACCAGTAGTGCTCTTGTGTCTGCTCTCTCTGTATTACCCGCACTTCCAGCGCCGTAACCACGCATCACTATAGAATTTGTGCCAGCGCTGTTGGCATTGGCAACTCCTTGGATTAAAAAAGTATCTGTACTTGAATTATCTAAACTTACAACACTTTTACTCCATTCAAATAATCCGTTAGTTCTAAAATAAAATCCTCCATGAGGTCTGATATAACTTTGCAAAGCACCACTTATGTAAACTTCCAAGGCATTTGATGTTGCTCCAGATGTCAAAGATATTTTCTGAGGCACAACGGTTGGACTAGAAGAAGAAATATCTAAAAGTGCGGTTACAGAACTAATTCCTATTCCAATGCTTCCGCTAGCGTTGATAGAGGTTAATACAGATCCAGCACTATTCTGCCATTCGGTAAGATTTGCAGACTGAGATGTGGAGCCTTGTACAACAATGCCTTTATTAGCTGCTGCGCCGGTATAAACGCAAAGTCTGCCAGATGCTGCCCCGCCTATTCCAACTCTTGCTAAATCTGATGCAGAATCGATTCTTATGGCTTCTTGAGCAGTAGTTGTGTAATAAGTTGAAAGTGTAAATCTAGATGTCTTTGTAACAGCGGTACTATCAATCCATGTACTTGCACCAGCAAACAAATAAGAAATGTTGTTACTTGCGTCAAATCTTTGTGTTCTTATAGTTGGGTTTTGTAATTCGGTAGCCCAAACCAAATCTCCAGCAGCCGCAGGCGTAGCCCTGCTTCCTATTCCACAACTATTTGCAAAAGCAGCATTTGATAACTGTCCTATAGCTATACTAACATTTGCATTTGAAGCACTCGCTTGTAGTCCCAAAGCTATAGAATTAGCGGCAGCAGATGCACTCTGGCCAACTGCAACTCCGTATCTGTTAGCGGAAGCACCGTACCCAATAGCAACCAGTTCTCCGATCTGACCGCTGGCAGAGTATGCCCCTTGACCAATAATAACAGAACGCTGCATACTATTGTCTGGAATAGTTGCATTAATTAGTGTATTAGTACCAAGACCAGTATACAGAGAGCAATAAAGTACGCCAGTAGGATCAAATGCTGCTGCTGTTAAAGAACCACTGCCAATAATCTGAAAAGCATTTGCTGAATGTCCAGAATTAACTGTAATTCTTAACGGAACAATATTAGTTGCTTGTGCATTTACATTTAAATGAGAAGTACCAGAACTGAATGTAACAGCAGCACTGCCACCTATAGTACCACCAGCATTAAACTGTATTTGACCTGAAGAACCACCCACACCAGTGCCACTCGCCAAATAACCAGCAAATTGACCACTAGTATTAATACTAGCCATTGCGGCACCACTAAGATTTCTCCACTCTTGTACTGTTTGAGTGCCACTTTGTGGATTTGCTTGTACATATAACTTATTAGTCTGTACTTCGCCCACAAATGGAGCCAATCTTATTAATCCGCTTGCAACTACATCAATACTAGGAACACCAGAAATATCATTTACAGAAAATATCGTTCCGCTACTTAGTCCGTTACTAATTGAAAATAATTGTCCAGCAGTGCCTTCGTAAGAAAGAGTAGAATCAGACAAAACTCTCATGGTAATAGTACTAGCACCAGAGTTTAGTCCGGTAAACTCAATCTTAGCTCCAGAGCTAGTACTATCCTTATATGGTGTTATTAATATGTCTTGTGGCATTTACCCTTACCAAAAATCAAGGAGAAGGAGTTGTTGTCATTACAGGAGTCCACTCTGGACTATTAACTATTTGCAACATCTCTTCGTGTGTATATGGGCCTTCTTTCCAAGGCAAAGATTCAACACAGGGAGGCATAGAGCCATTCCATTTAACAAATGTTTTTGTTCCATCGACACTAAGCCTGACAGTTTCTGCGGATGTTTCCAAAACTTGTGTAAAATCAATCAAAGGCAAGTCAGATGTATGAAATATGATATATTTTCTATCATCTGGAATATCTTGTACTTCGGGCATAATTCTCCTTTATTCTTCAACAATTATTTTTGGAATATCAATTCTTTCAGCAATAGCAATAAAGCTATAGCAAGGTGTATCAGATCCGCCAACATGAACTTTTAGTTTGTCAATCTTTTCAACAAACAGATCTTGTTTTCTTCCTATTGGTGTTAGTATTACATCAATATTGTCTAGATCAACAAGTTTTTCCCAATAGTATGGCAAATCAAATGTATTAGAGTTACTCTTGCCACGATAAAATACATCAGCAGTTGGTCCTTCCAACGAAACATGACGTAATTTCTTACCAGGAACACTTGGGTGATCAATCAAGAAGCTCTTCGATACAGCATAGAAGTTACCACTTGTATCAAGATAAGCTAATGCAGATCCACTTGTATTCTGCCATTGTTGTAAGTTTGTTACCTGGCCAGAAGACGCTTTTAATACCATGTTGACATTAAAAGCAGTCTGAGGTTGAACTGTTACAACTGCTGTACCACTTGTAATTGAATATGAAAGTCCGGAAGTTGCACCAAAAGTACCGCCAGCATTGAATTGCAACATGCCAGATACACCAGCCACACCAACTGCGCCAGATGCGAGGTGTACAGAACCTATCGAACCAGAAGCTATGCTTCCACTTACTACTGCTGCATTTCCAATATCTCCAGAAGTTACCGCACCAGAAGCAATATGATTTGTTCCAATTTGTCCGCTAGCTATAATTCCACTTGTTACTGCTCCACTGCCTAGTAAAGAGTTTGTAATTCCGGCAGTAGCAATACTTACTGAAATAGATCCTGTGATGCCAGTTACTCCCAAACCAGTACCAGCAGCAAGACTCGTGACACCAGCGTTTGTGATAGTGCTTGCGCCAGTAGCACCAGTTATTGTTATGCCAGTACCAGCTACGTTGCTTGTTACACCAGTATTAGTAATAGTACTTGCGCCAGTTGCAGATGTACTAACAGATATTCCAGTACCAGCAACATTGCTTGTAATTCCAGCAGTACCAGAAGATAGATGGAATGCTCCAACTTGTCCACTAGCAATATTTCCGCTGGTAACTGCCCCGCTGCCTAGCATCGCATTTGTAATTCCGGCAGTAGCAATACTAATTGATACAGTGCCAGTATTTGCAGAAACACCTATACCTGCGCCAGCTACATTGGCTGTTACGCCAGCATTTGTTAATGTGACTGCTTGTCCAAGAGTAACAGAGCCGCCGCCACCTAAACCCGTACCAGCAGTTACTGTTACATTGGCGGCAACAAGGTTTGTAGTTGCGATTGTATTTGCAGCTATATGCGCCCCGCCAATTTGACCAGAAGCTATGCTTCCACTTACTACTGCTGCATTTCCTATATTGCCACTTGTTACCGCTCCAGATGCAATGTGGAAGTTGCCAACTTGACCACTAGCAATAATACCACTTGTTACTGCTCCACTGCCTAAAAGTGCATTTGTAATTCCGGCAGTAGCAATACTAATTGATACAGTGCCAGTATTTGCAGAAACACCTATACCTGCGCCAGCTACATTGGCTGTTACGCCA
>Ga0222714_10006519_pt1 | contig 10879 bp, 8 predicted proteins | sample C33_3DmetaG_FD_165048 | JGI IMG/M metagenome (GOLD analysis project Ga0222714, IMG submission 165048) | Estuarine water microbial communities from San Francisco Bay, California, United States - C33_3D | ecosystem: Environmental > Aquatic > Marine > Unclassified | place: USA: California... | reverse complement strand
GCTGGTGCTTGTCGGCGCTTCGCGGTTGCTTGTGTTAAGCGATCCAAGATCGTCGCCATAATCACAATCGCAATGCCAACCTCTGCACCGAGTCCTTTATTTGGTCCGGTTAGCGCCTCGATTGATCGGTAACCCAAGCCGCCACCGCCAACCATTCCAGCAATAATCGCCATTGCTAACACCATCATCACCATTTGATTGATTGCCAGAATAATGCTTGGCATTGCCAACGGAATGCGCACACCCCACAGCACTTGCCGATCAGTCGCACCAAATGTGGTGGCAGCTTCAATTGACTCTGTATTCACCTGGCGAATGCCGAGAGAAGTTAGGCGGATTCCTGGCGGGATGGCGTACACCACTGCTGCAATAACACCAGGAACTGGGCCAACGGTGAAGATCATCACAAATGGAATTGCATAAATCAGCGGAGGAATGGTTTGTAGCGAATCCAAAATGGGAGAGAGCGCAGCCTCGATACGCGGCCGTCTACCGAGCCACACTCCGATCGGTAAAGCGATCACGATGGAGAGCGCAACAGCGACAATCGTCTGTGTGAGCGTGTCAACAGAGTCGGTCCATCTGCCCGTGAGCCCAATCGCCATGATTCCAACCGCAGTTGTTACTGCCATCTTCCATCCGGCAACGAAGTAGGACAACATCATTGCTACAGCCACAATCAATTGCCATGACAATGAGTTGTTAAGCAAATTCTGTGCACGAATAAGCACGTCGCGCACGATGAAATCATTGAATGGCCGAGTGATAAACGAAAACGTGTCTCTAAACCAATTAACTGCCGTGTCGACTGGATCCGCAAATGATGTTCCGTATGCGATCGGGAACTCATTCCAACCTGCAATACGACCAATTACTGTTGCTGCGATCAATGCTGCAATAGCCAAAATGATCACGTTGCGGGGGAGTCGTTTGTGCGTCGAGCCAGGTTCCGAAATGAGTGCCGTGCTCACGCGATCGAGTACGAATGCAACGGCCACTACGGCAAGGCTGACGACAAGTCCACGGCCGGGTGACAGCTGGCGCACCGTCTGGTTGATTTCCTGGCCTAGTCCGCCGGCGCCCACAAGTGTGGCGATGACCACGATGCCAAGCGCCATCATCACGGTTTGATTGATGCCAGCGACGATGGATGGAACTGCGAGTGGTAGCTGTATGCGTGAAAGGATTTGTCGTTTCGTAGCCCCAAACATTTGACCCGCCTCAATGGCAGATTTGGGTACTTGTTGCACACCGAGCGAAGTTAAGCGGATCATGGGGGGAAGCGCATAGATCACGGTGGCGATTGCTGCGGGAACTTTGCCAATTCCAAAGAGCAACACAATGGGGATGAGATACACCGTGGCGGGCACAGTTTGCATTGCATCAAGAATTGGCCGCAGCACCGATTCTGCACGCTTATTCAATGCAGTCCACACGCCGAGCGGAACACCAACGATTACGCAGATGCCAACAGAGACGGCCATTAGAGAAATGGTCTCAATGCTTTCCTGCCATACACCAACAAGGCCCGGATAGATCACGGCAAAGGAGGCGAAACCAGCCATCACAAATTTGCCACGCCGCGCAATGACGGCAAACACAACAATTGGTGGAATGAACCATGGAAGCCAGCCAATAAATGACTCGGTGGATTCAAGACCAAGATCAACGATCCAGGTAATCGGATTGAGGATGAACGTAAACAGCCAGTGATTATCGCGGTTTGTTCTGATCCATGACTGCCAGGAGTTAATCGGCTCGGATAATCCGATATTCCACGAGTCAGGAAATCCGCCACTGCCATAAATTTGTAGTGCAAGTAGCACAACAACACCTGCGACTGCAGTGCGGATGCGATTGCTCATTGTTGTTCGGCTTGCAACATGGTCGCCACGTTGTGGCGATTGACAACACCAATCGTTGTGCCGTTGTCATCGACAACGCGGATGGCCTCGTCATTATCGAGCAGCATGGGGATGATCGTTTCAATTCTTGAGGATGCGCTCACCGACCTCGCGTCTTCTGGTGCGGTTCCTGGAACCGTTACTGAGCCAACACTCAGAACTTTTGCACGCGGTACGTCATTAACGAATTCGCGAACATAGGGTGTAGCAGGGTTGGAGACAATTTCCTCTGGAGTCCCAACCTGATCAAATGATCCATCCTTCATAATTGCGATGCGGTCGCCAAGTCGCAGTGCTTCTGCGAAATCGTGAGTAATAAAGATGATGGTTCGTTGCATGGTCTTTTGGAGGCGAATCAGTTCATCTTGCATTTCTTTGCGGATGAGCGGGTCGAGAGCGGAGAACGGTTCGTCAAACAACAGAATCTCTGGGTCAACAGCAAGTGCTCGCGCAAGACCAACTCGTTGTTGCATGCCACCTGAGAGTTGTTGCGGATAGCGGTCGGCCCAACCATCAAGACCGACGATCTTGAGTACTTCAGTAGCACGCGCAAGTCGAGTTGCTTTATCAACTTTTTGAACCTCTAAACCGTATGCAATGTTGTCAATCACTTTGCGATGAGGGAATAGACCAAAGTGCTGAAACACCATGCTGATCTTCCCGCGACGAATTTCTCGCAGCTCGTCATCGTTCATGGCGAGTAGATCCGCGCCATTCAGCAGCACTTCACCTGCCGATGGTTCTATGAGGCGTGACAGGCAACGAATCAAAGTTGACTTTCCTGAACCACTCAGTCCCATCACGACAAAGGTCTCGCCGCGTGTAACGTCGAATGAGACATCGCGGACCGCAACTGTCTGATCGATTCTTGAGATGATCTCTTGTCTGGTCGCGCCAGATTGCGCCAAAGAGATTGCCTCATCTGGGGAGCCGTGTCCGAACACTTTCCAGACATTGCGAACTTCTATTGCGTTAGATGCATCCCCAGGCACATCCTTACCTTAGTTGTACACCTATATTTACGCTCAAGGCTTGGTTATGCTTCCATTAGGCACCTTCGGTGTATTCGAAACAAAAAAGGGGAGAACATGCGTTCAAGCAAGAAATTGCTAGTCGTTGGTCTGGTTGCATTCAGCTCACTTATTGGTGCTGCATGTGGTGGAAGCGATACGGCAACAGAAGAAACCACATCTGGTTGCACTGGTAGTGGGACAGAAACCATCACCATTGCCCGCAACAACTGGTCGGCATCGGCGGTTGGGGTAGAGATCGTTAAACAGCTCATCGAGGCCAACCTGTGTAACCCGGTTGAAATCTTAGACATTGACGAAAATGCAATGTTTGCTGGTATCTCGTCTGGCGACATTGACGCCAACATCGAAGTGTGGCCATCAGGCGTTGTACCAGAAGAGCAAGCGTTTATTGATGACGGTTCAATTGTCAACATGGGACCGCTTGGAGCAATTGGAAAAATTGGTTGGTTCGTGTCGGATTATGCCTTGACTCAGTTCCCACAATTGTCTTCGTGGGAAGGCTTGAAGGATCCTGAAGTTGCAGCAGCATTTGCTACTGCAGTAACAGGCAGCAACGGACGATTCTTGGGAATGGATCCATCCTTTAGCCAATATGACGAGGCGATTATTTCGAATCTCGGATTACCATTTCAGGTTCAGTTCTCTGGATCAGAAGCTGCAACTCAAGCTGAAATCTCAGCGTTGTCTGCCGAGCAAAAGCCAGTGTTGCTCTACTACTGGAGCCCATCGGGTGCAGTGGGTAAGTACAACCTAAAGAACCTCGCATTGCCAGCACCAACAGTTGATTGTGCTGCAGAAGGCACAAAGTGCGATGGCGACTATCCAGAAGATCCAATGTTCAAGATTGCTTCGGCAAAGCTCGAAGCAAAGGATCCAGCTGTGTTTGCATTCTTTAAGGCATTCACATTGACAACTGATGATCAGTTGTCATTCCTCGGACCAGTTGACATCGACCAGGTCGACCCTGCCGTTGCTGCTGCCGATTGGATTGCTGCGAATGAAGCAACGTGGTCAACCTGGTTCAGCTGATTCAGTAGTTGACTACTCACAATTTCACTTGTGAATTAAGTGGCGGGGCGAAAGCCCCGCCACTTTTGTGTATTCGTGGCAGAATGAGCCCGTGAAAAAGCCTTTTGATTACGTCATTGTTGGTGGTGGGTCTGCGGGTTGTGCTCTTGCGAATCGACTAAGTGAAGATCCGAAAAATTCGGTTCTGGTACTTGAAGCTGGTCGTCCCGACTACTGGTTTGATGTGTTCATTCATATGCCAGCCGCTCTGGTGTTTCCTATAGGTAACAAGTTGTATGACTGGATGTATTCCTCGCAACCTGAGCCGCACATGGACGGACGTCGAATTACACATGGCCGAGGCAAAATTCTGGGAGGCTCGTCCAGTATTAACGGGATGATATTCCAACGGGGTAATCCGCTTGATTATGAGCGATGGGGTGCTGACCCTGGAATGAGCGAATGGGATTACGCCCATTGCCTGCCGTATTTCAAAAAAATGGAGTCATGTATTGCCGCTGAGTCGTCCGACAAGTTCCGCGGCAAGAGTGGCCCGTTACACATGGAACGTGGTCCTGTGAAGAACCCGTTGTTCGGCGCCTTCTTCAAGGCGGTGCAGGAAGCAGGACACCCACTTACTCAAGACGTGAATGGTTATCAGCAAGAAGGGTTTGCGGCATTTGATCGCAACGTAAAGCGCGGACGTCGTTACAGCGCAGCACGCGCGTACCTGCACCCGGTGAAGCGTCGTAAGAACCTCACTGTGCAGTGTCGTGCAATGGTTACGAAAGTGTTGACCGACGGCAAAACGGCAACTGGTGTGGAATACGAGTTGCCGTTTGGACGCAAGCGCACAGTGCACGCCAAGGAAGTGATTCTGTGTGGAGGCGCGTTTAACTCTCCGCAGTTGTTGCAGGTTTCCGGTATTGGCAATAGCGAAGAGTTGCAAAAGGCTGGCATCACACCGGTGCATCACTTGCCCGGAGTAGGCGAGAATTTGCAGGACCACCTCGAGGTGTATGTGCAGCACTCTTCTACGCAACCGGTGTCATTGAACCCGATGATGAAATTCTGGCGGCGACCGTTTATTGGATTTGCCTGGTTGTTCCGCAAGGGGCCAGGTGCATCAAATCACTTTGAGGCTGGCGGCTTTATTCGTAGCAACGACACGGTGAAGTACCCAAACCTGATGTTTCACTTTTTGCCAATTGCAGTGCGCTACGACGGAACAGCACCTGCAGGTGGTCATGGGTACCAAGTGCATATTGGACCGATGTATTCGAACTCGCGAGGCAGTCTGAAAGTGACGTCGGGCGATGTTCGTGACAAGCCGGCGTTTACGTTCAATTACCTGTCAACGCAAGAAGACAAGCAGGAATGGGTAGAGGCCATATCGGCAGCTCGCAAGATTTTGAATCAACCAGCATTCGCACCATTTAGCGGTGGCGAGATTTCACCGGGTCCTACGGTTACAACTGACGCTGAAGTGTTGGACTGGGTACGCAAGGACGGGGAAACCGCCTACCACCCGTCATGCACATGTCGAATGGGCGTGGACGAGATGTCGGTAATCGATCCATCCACCATGCGGGTAAGGGGAATGCAAGGACTCCGAGTAGTGGATGCATCGGTCATGCCGTATGTAACCAATGGCAATATTTACGCCCCGGTCATGATGCTTGCTGAAAAGGCTGCGGACATCATTTTGGGGAAGACTCCGTTGGCTCCTGAGGTGGTCGATTTTTACCGTCACCACTAATTGGTAATTAGGCGGGATGAATAGGTAGCCGAAAGGCTGCCCTGATAACCTTTTCCACGCCCTGATATATCTCGGCACCACTCAACAAAGGGAACACACGTGAGCGATTTTGACGACATTGATCTTGCTGGTCTTTCTAACGAAGATCTTGTGGCACAGATGCACGACGATTTGTACGACGGTCTTGGCGACGAGATTGTTGAAGGCACCACTATTTTGTTGGATCGCGGTTGGGGGCCAGACAAAGTGTTGCAGGAAGCACTTGTAGAAGGAATGCGCATCGTAGGAGTTGACTTCCGTGATGGAATTTTGTTCGTCCCAGAAGTGCTTCTTGCTGCAAACGCCATGAAAGCAGGAATGAATATCTTGCGCCCACTACTTGCAGAAACTGGTGCAGAGTCAATTGGCAAAGTTGTTGTAGGAACCGTTAAGGGTGACATTCACGACATTGGTAAGAACTTGGTAGCCATGATGATGGAAGGTGCAGGTTTCGAAGTAATTGACCTTGGTATTAATACCGATGCCGACAAGTTCATCGCTGCTCTTGAAGAGCATCAGCCAGACATTCTTGGAATGTCGGCATTGCTCACCACAACCATGCCATATATGAAGGTTGTTGTTGACACGATGAAAGAGCGTGGCATTCGTGACAAGTACATCATCTTGGTTGGTGGTGCTCCGTTGAACGAAGAGTTCGGTGTTGCCGTAGGTGCAGATGCATACTGCCGCGATGCTGCAGTAGCTTCAGAGACCGCAAAGACTTTGGTCAATGCACGTCGAGTGCGTACCGCCGAGCCTCCTGGCCCGTCGGTCGCCTGATCCACTGCGGGTAATGCGCACATGTCGGCGGGCGAACGTCCACTGATTATTGCGTGTGGTGCACTCGTGAGCGAGTTGCGCGAAGTGCTGAGTCGCAATGGTCTATCCGATGCAGTAGAAGTGCGTTACCTTCCAGCGAATTTGCATAATCGTCCTGATGGAATCGTTCCCGCATTGCGCGAACATTTAGATGCACGAGGCAGCCGAACAACGTTTGTTGGTTATGCAGACTGCGGCACGGGCGGAATGATTGATGTGTTGCTTGATGAGTTTCCCGGCGTTGAGCGGATCGCAGGTGCTCATTGCTACGAGTTCTTTGCAGGCTCTGTCTTGTTTAACAAAGTGCAAGATGCACAGCCCGGCACGTTTTATCTCACAGACTTTTTAACCAAGCACTTCAGGGCTCTTGTATGGGAAGGCTTAGGGCTGGACAAGCACCCACAACTTCGCGATACGTACTTTGGCAATTACACACAGTTGATGTACTTCTCGCAAAAAGACGATGTTGCACTAATTGATCAGGCAAAAGAAGCAGCAGAATTGTTGGGGCTCAACTTCGAGCATTGCCATGTTGGTGTGCAAGGTTTGTCATCATCAATTCCCGTACAGTTTCAATCTGTCGCTAAACGAAATGTGAGTATCAATTAATGGCTCGTGGTGGAAATTCGGTAATTGTGATTAAGTGGCGCGATATTCCGGCGCAGGTAAATGCACAAATGGGTCGCGAGCGTTATCAAGTGGTGCTCAGCGCCAAGTTTCAGCGTGCAATCGATCGTGCGAAGCGAAAGGCCAATATCTACACCGCTGAAGAAGATGTGGCCCAGTGGAGCAGAGAAACCCTTCCGCTTGAAGGCGATATGGCACTTGCTGCGCAATCTGTTGCCGACAAACTTGAAGAAGAGTGGACCCGCCAGCGACTTGGTGTGTTGGCCTATGCAGGGGGATTCGAAAAAGATGTCGAGCAACTGACTGTTGCCGCCAAAGATCTTGCAGCTCTCGAAGAGCTAGAAGACGACGAAGAAGAAGCACAGTAATGCTCACACTTAATAAAGAAACGGAATAATTGACATGACACACACCATCCTTTCCTCGCCAACAAGAGAAGTGGTGATTGGTTTTGATCGTCCATTCGTGATGATTGGCGAGCGCATTAACCCAACGGGTCGCAAGATGCTTGCCGAAGAAATGAAGAACGGAGACTTCAGCCGTGTGGAGGCTGATGCGATCGCTCAGGTTGCAGCAGGAGCACAGATGCTTGATGTCAATGCCGGTATTCCACTTGCAGACGAACCTGCATTGCTTGCACGCGCCATTCAGTTGGTGCAGGCAATTACCGATGTTCCACTTTCCATCGACTCGTCAATCATCGACGCGCTTGAGCGCGGACTTTCGGTGTATCAGGGCAAAGCGTTGGTCAACTCAGTAACAGGAGAAGACGAATCCCTGGAGCGAGTGTTGCCATTGGTAAAGAAGTACGGCGCAGCAGTAGTTGCTATCTCTAACGACGAAACTGGAATCAGCATGGATCCAAACGTTCGTTTTGCCGTTGCTAAGAAAATTGTTGAGCGTGCTGCAGATCACGGCATTCACTACAGCGACGTTGTGGTTGACCCTTTGGTCATGCCAATCGGCGCACTAGGTCAAGCTGGTCAGCAGGCATTTACATTGATCCGTCGTTTGCGCGAAGAACTCAAGGTAAACACCACATGCGGCGCTTCAAATGTCAGCTTCGGTTTGCCTGCACGTAACCAAATCACAGGAACGTTCCTCAGCATGGCGATGGCTTCTGGAATGACATCGGCAATCATGAGCCCCCTTCACCCAGAAGTGAAGGCAGCAATTATGGCCGCAGACGTATTGACCGGCAACGATCAAGACTGTGCAGCATGGATTAAGGCGAATCGCGATCCGAATGCTCCAACAGGTGGACGTGGCGATCGTGAAGGCCGCCGCCGCCGTACGGCGCAATAGCAACCCATGACCACATCCAATTCGCATCGCATTGTCTTTACACCATCGGGTCTTGATGGAGTAGTAGAGAATGGCACTACGGTGCTCGACGCCGCGCGCAAGCTCGGCGCCGATATCGATTCGGTGTGCGGCGGAAGGGGAATTTGCGGTCGCTGTCAAATAACTCCAAGTTTTGGTTCATTTTCAAAGTGGGGCATTGACGCTGTTGAGTCTTCATTGAGCGAGCGCTCTGAAGGCGAGATCAACTACAAGGGAAAACGCGCGCTTGTAGAAGGAAACCGCCTTGGTTGCATGGCCAAAGTGTGTGGCGACATGGTCATTGACGTGCCTGCAATGAGCCAAGTGCACCGTCAGATTGTTCGTAAAAACTTGGACTTGGGCGTCATCGTTGTTGACCCAACGTTCAGTTTGTATTACGTGGCCGTTGCACCGTCAGAACTTGGTGATGACGTCACTGCATCACAGATCATCCGTGATGCCATCGCGCAGCAACACAACATTGCGCGTCCGACTATCAGCATTACCGCACTATCCCAGGTTAATCGTGCGATTGACAAAGGTGACGGCGGCGCGACCGTTGCGATTAAGCGCTCTGAAGATGATGGAGTGGCTGGCAACATCGTGGCTGCTTGGCCAGGGTTTGTTGAAACAATCTTTGGTATCGCCATTGATATCGGTTCGACAACAGTCGCAGGTCACCTCATCGACCTCACCACAGGCGAAGTGATGAGTAGCAGTGGAGTAATGAACCCACAGATCCGCTTCGGCGAAGACCTCATGAGTCGTGTGTCTTACGTGATGATGAATAAGGGCGGCGAGAAAGAACTCACCACAGTGATTCGCAGCGCAATTGATGATCTTGTTCACGAGCTAGCCGACAAGGCGTCAATTACGCCAGACAAAATTCTTGAAGTAGTGATGGTGGGAAACCCAATCATGCACCACATTTTGTTGGGCATTGACCCAACGCCACTTGGTGCAGCACCGTTTGTGTTGGCAACAAGCGAGGCAACTTATGGTGCCGCAGAAGAATTAGATATTCACTTTCCAAATGCGTCGTTCTATGTTGGTCCGTGCATTGCGGGTCACGTTGGTGCAGACACGGCTGCAGCAATACTCTCCGAAGGTCCGCATCGTGGCTCAAGTATGCAGTTGCTGATTGATGTTGGAACTAATGCTGAAATCGTGCTTGGCGACACCACTCGTCAATTTGCAGCATCGTCGCCGACCGGTCCTGCATTTGAAGGTGCACAATTGAGTTGTGGTCAACGCGCAACAGCAGGTGCAATTGAAAAAGTTCGCATCGACCCGGTGACGCTCGAACCTCGGTTCCGTGCAATTGGAATTGATATGTGGTCGGATGAGCCTGGCTTTTCCGAAGCAGTGCAGGACACTCCGGTGACTGGCGTGTGTGGCTCGGGAATCATCGAAGTTATTGCCGAGATGTACTTGGCAGGAATCATTTCGCAAGATGGTGTGATCCAAGGTTCACTTGTTGAGAAAACACCGCGCGTGGTTGCAGACGAGCGCACGTTCTCGTACTTGCTGTATGAAAATGGCGACACAAAATTGTTCATCACACAGAACGACATTCGCGCCATTCAATTGGCAAAGGCTGCGCTTCGTGCGGGTATCGATTTGCTGGTTGAACACGCGGGTTCACCAGAGGTGCACGATATTCGACTTGCTGGAGCGTTCGGTGCGCACATCGACCCAACGTATGCGATGGTGCTTGGTCTGGTACCTGATTGCCCACTGCCTGGAGTGCGGTCGGTTGGAAACTCAGCAGGAACCGGTGCGGCAAAAGCATTACTGTCCCGAGCGCAACGGCGCGAAATGGAACTCACTGTTACGCATGTGACCAAGATCGAAACGGCAACAGAGCCACGGTTCCAAGACCTTTTTGTCGCAGCAATGGCGTTTCCGCACGCATATGCGCCAACGCCAAACCTGTCGACACTGGTCACGTTGCCACCACGAATCGAAAGTTCGGGTGATAGCGCTGGTGGTGGTCAGCGCAGGCGTCGCCGTGCATAAATGGTTCTGCAAGAATAAGTAAGGAATTAGGGGAGAATATGACCGAAGAAGTTCATCACCGAAAGGGAGGCGGCCGCGCGGCTCGCCAATCTTCGCGCAAGACGTCAAACGCCCAGCGCGAGGCGTATCTCACGCGATTGATCAAGCCTTACGAGTTGGTTTCTGAAGAAGGTTTGCAAATTCTCGAAGACAACGCCGACACCATCTTGGAAGAGATTGGCGTCGAGATCCGTGACTACCCAAGTGCGATTGAGCGGTTTAAGAACGCGGGAGCAATCGTTGACGGAACCCGCGTGCGCTTTCCGCGCGGCATGTGCCGAAGCATCATTCAGGCAAGTGCGCCACGC
>Ga0222714_10006517_pt1 | contig 10880 bp, 9 predicted proteins | sample C33_3DmetaG_FD_165048 | JGI IMG/M metagenome (GOLD analysis project Ga0222714, IMG submission 165048) | Estuarine water microbial communities from San Francisco Bay, California, United States - C33_3D | ecosystem: Environmental > Aquatic > Marine > Unclassified | place: USA: California... | reverse complement strand
TATGTGTCGTTATCAGTCGAGAGGCTTTCTAAATTTTTTCCTACATCTGCATATAATGTGTAAATGCCACCGAAGTCAACTTGATTAGTAAAAAGTTTGTAATCTTCTGAGGTAAATTTTTCTGTTTTAGGTAAATCGAACCATACACATCTAATTCGGGGATTCCTGCCATGACTCTCAGCTCTATGTACAGCCTGATTAATACTACTCAAAGCCTTCCTAAGTTCTGGAAATTTATTAACTAGCAAATCATTTTTCCACATATCAAGTTGTCCATGACGCAATTCAAAAACACTATGAATGTAATTTAAGGTATCTTGATCTTCTATAGACGCAAGATGTCGATCAAATATGCGTTCATATTGATTACAAAAATCTATACTCGTGTTTATTTCCTCTACAATGCGTTGATTTGACCAGTCATTATTAAGATTATAGAAGGCCTGGGGTTCACTAATACTGTCTTGCCTTTGCTTGCAATGAAGATAACGGTTCACCCATTTGGGTAGGAAAGAACTAGCAACTAAATTAAAGATTAAATCATATGTTTGTGTATAATCTTCTTTTAAGCTAAGTCTAATAATTATCTTATTATACTTGTACATCTTCCATACCAGCTGTGCGTAGCCTTACTATATGGCCGCTCATCCATTGCTTGCTATCCAAACCCTTCATGATACCCAACCACTTATTTCGTAGTAGGGCTACTTCATTAATGATAGTTTCAAAGCCTACCACCTCATCTTCACCATCAACATACTTCTCAGCATCTCTGCTTGTTAGAGCACGGGGATAGTTTTCCAAGTATTTAACAAAGTGTTTGCGTCGTATCTTACGCAGTTGTATGTTTAGATGGTTCAGCACTGCTTCAACTTCTTGTAACTGATTGAAACGTATCTCAGTGATAGCAGGAAGTTCCTTAATTGATTTTTCAACCAAGCCGTGTATGCCTATTTCTCTACGGGCTTTCTCTAGTTCAGATTCATAGTGTAGTATAAAGTCCGGGATGTTTGAAATATCTGAAACAACTCTACTATACCAGTTAGCCATAGTTTATTATATACTCCTTATTTCATTAGTCAACCACGGAAAAACTTCTCTCCAATTTAAGTTTCTTCTTCTATCAATCTCATCTAATAGTATTGCTAGTTGATTTATTTTTTTCTGATCGCGTACAGTATTACTTAATTGTGTACGTATACCATTCATATAAAGTTTTACTTGTTTGTCTTCCGATGTCAATTCTGGCATAACATTTAGGATATTATTCATGTCTTCTTCCCAAAATCCTGTCCCAAATATCTCCGGGTGTAACAATGGATTTTGTCCCACAACTAACCCAAAATGATGACCAATATGACGCGTGTCATCAGAAAATGATTTGATATAAGATATAGCTTCTGGTGCTGTTTTTAATGTAAGTGATGTAACCGTTTGATTGAAAGTAAGATAGATCCATTCCTCACCAACAACATGTTCAAAGTTACGTTTAAACAGGTTTAAATCTATACCAAATCTAACATATTCTTGCTCTGGGCCCATGCAATCAATACTACAGGTTAGATCAAAACGTCCTAAACATTGCATGTCCACTAGCTGCTTTATATCAGCGATGTATGCTCTAAATTTATCATGATCTATATTTAGATTGCTAACGATGTTAAATTCTAGATTAGGGCATGGATGTTCCTTAAACCATTCCAGTGCATAATCAAACTGTTTTTGATAAAAGGGTTCACCGCCTAAAAAATGGAAACGTTTGATTCCTTTACAGTTACGTTCCATGTATTCCCAAAATTTTGCTGTTAGTTTTGGTAAGTCATCTACTGGTTTTGCACGGTTATCAATAACTACACCGTTGTTTTCAAAACGGCCAAAGCGTTGATTTTCACTTCTAATTTTACTACTAAAACCGTCCCAGCAGTATATACAACTAAGATTACACACGTTATCGAAATAAACTTCAACTATTTTTGGATTTACGACAGTAAGTGTTTGATCTTCATCCAATTCACCTGGATAGGTGTTTGGTATCGTACTGTGGAACATTCTATCGCTTGTTCCGCCGGCGTCTTCAATTTTTTTACAATACTCACAACCACCGGTGGGCCATTTGCCTTCAAGCATAAGTTTTCTGTCTGCAAGCTTCTTTGGCGTATTATGAAAGGTGTCAAAATTTTCAGCATTAATAGTATCGGATTTGACTCTATGACAGCTACTAGTGGTACCACTATATAACCTAATAGTACTCCATGACCATTTTAATGGGCATGCTGGCGTAGTTGTGATTGGAAAGAACTTATCCTCCATCACCATCCCTCGTTTTCTTCTTCCTCTTCGTATTCGTCTACTGCGCCATCTAATAATTCATCAACTGCTATACCTAAGTATTTGTCAGCATTAGCTAGTTCTTGTAAAGTTTCGTCATCAATACCTAGATCAATTAGTTCATTGATCCAATGGTCTGCTGCCTGCTGCTTATCTTTAATATACTGACTAAGAATAACCCAAGTGTCTATAAGAATTTCAGAATCCATATTATTCCTCTACAACCTCTAGCTCGTCTTGTTCAATTTCTTCTTCTAAAGGTTCATCTTCGGAATTACTTATCAAACCATTTGAAATATCATTCATAATGATTTCAAGTTTTTCACCGGTCCAACCTTTGCGGAACTCTAGTAATTCTTCGCCGGCGGCTGTAGTATACTTTAGACGATTACCTTGTTTAACAAGTAGCTCTTGCTTTTCAAACATATCAAGCAATCCACTGTAGGGATCCATTCCTGACTCGTAAGGAATCTTAACCTGTACGCCTTCAAATGGCTTTGCATAGCGTGTTTTCATAACCTTACATGCTGCACGAATACCACGTACATCACTTACCTTGTTACCATCTTCATCTTCTTTGAGCTTGAGCTTACGCATTGCAACAACAATACTTGATGCGTAAATAAAGCCTTGTCCGCCTGAGATCTTATCGTCTGGGTCAAACATGTCCTGTGATGCATATGTGTGGTTGGTACACACCATACCAACGTTATAACTACCAATCATGTTAACTGTGTTACGCACAAGAGCTGTTAGTGCTTTGGGCTTACGACCCATATCACCTTTCATATCACCTCTATCGAACTGATCAACATCTGTAGGAGTTAGTAGCATGCCTAGGCTATCAATAACAAACAGAACCTTTGGACGGTCTTCTTCTGCCATAGCACGATAGTCTTTCATAAACGTACTAATAGTCTTAGCAACGTCATCAATCATGCTCATGCTTAGTTTGAGTAGTTTGCTTTCATCTGTGTCAACACCTAGTGCCTGTAGCCATGCTTCGTCTAGAGCGTTCTCACTGTCAACTAGTACAACAAAGATACCTTGCTCTTGGGCGTTCTTAACAATGTTAGCACTAGCAAAATAACTCTTACCGGCGCCGCTCTCGCCAGCAAACACTGTAACCTTACCCATTGGTACACCCTTGTGGAAATCACCACTGATAAGATAGTTTAGTGCATAGTTACCTGTGCTGATCCAGTCAGTTGGATCATGAAACCCAACACTGAGTCCATCAATACTTTTTGTAATGTCTTTGCGGAACTTGCTTACGTCAAAAGGTTTTGCCATTTCTAATCCTCTATTATAATTTTAAAACTGTTATTTCTATTATTGTAAACTATTTGTCTATACTCTGTCAGTCTATTTTCATAGTCTACTAAATTTCCTATGTTAAGAAAATCTCCGGATGGCTCTCTATTTAATTTTTTACACCAGTTAGTATATTCTTTACTTAGTGGTATAGTCTGCGGACGAGCAAGACTAATATCAACAACTCCTAATAATTCGTTGTATGTATTCTCATCATTATATTCTAATTTGTCGTCTAACATATTAAATTTATTATACAGCGTCCTGCCAAGATGATCGAACGCTAATCTAAAGTTACATACGTCATTTGTACAACGATTTTTTGGAAATGGGTTATCCATTTGTAACCAATACCCCACATCATATCTTACTCTAATAAACTGAGTTTCTATACTATGTATGATATAATTTAAACTATAATAATGATCCACTTTGTTAATTTTTGTAGCTACATCAGTCCATAATGGATAAAGATTATCATCTGAATAATATTCTAAGAGTCCTTTGTTCTTTATATCTACTGTTATATTAGTTTGTGCAGATGCCCATTCAGCATGTAGCGCATTAAGAACATGTTGATTAAAATATTCATAATCTTGATATAGGTTAAATTTGCAGCCTGTGTAATATTCAAAGTATTCATTTATCTCTTTGGTAAGATCGCAAATAACAGCAGGATTTTTTAAATTTTTTAAATTCTTATTTATTCTAAACTCATTCACATTTTTGGCATTAAGTTTATCAACATAATAAGTTAAAATATCACTATTATTGTTTGCAACAAATGGTAAGATATCAGTTGATTTATCAAATTGAAGAAAGAAGTTCATTTTAAATATTTACTATAATACTATGGATAATACAAGGAAAGTGGGGAGAGCATGCGCTCTCCCCATATTTAATCAAGACTTCTGTCTTGAACGGATCATTGCAAGAATGTCTTCCGCACTCTTACCACCGCTATCGCCTGCTGGCGCTTCTGCTACTGGAGCAGGTTCTGGAGCAGCCTCTGGTTCAGGTGCTGCTGCTGTTTCAGTGGCCTGTGGTGCTGGCGCAGGCTTTGGTGCTGCCGCAGGAGTGTCAGACGTTTTATAGGAACCCGCTGGAGCATCAACACCATATGGACGATAATACTGTCCAAAACGCTCAACATCATAAGCCTCGCCATCAACTGATGCTTCAAACATCTCCTTGATAGCGTTTAGTTCTACCTCGCTAGGACGCTTGGGTAGGAAGTCACTTAGGTTGTACAAGCCAAAGGAATCAATTGCTGCCTTCTGTGCCTCTGTTAGTGCAGTCTCCTTACGAGCCCACTTACTTGTGGAATAATCAGCGTACTGTCCCTTGGTTGTCTTTGTGATGCGGAAATCAAGTCCTGCATCATAGTCTGTTGGAAGTTCCTGAATATCAGGGTCCATAAGTGCGTCCTTAATTAGATTAAAGATACTTGGACTAATTACAAACCTACGAATTGGATTCTCAGGCTCAACATCCTCTGCGAGAGGATTTTCTGTTACGAAGCCCTGGAAAATGTAACTGCGCTTCTTCCAGTACTTGCGACCCATCTCTTCAAGACTTGAGTCCTTAAACCAGCCACGTACTTCACTTAGTACTGGGCAAGTATCGTTCCACATCTCAACGCATGGAACTTGAACTGTAACTTGATTAGAATGGTCACCCTTTACACCATTAAAGGGTAGACGAATCATTAGACGTTCTTTCCAAAAGAAAGTGTTTGATTCATCGCCATCTGGAAGGAAACGAATAACTGCCGTTGAGCCTTCTGGGATATTCCAATGTGGGAAGATTGCGTTGTCGCCGCCGCCTACACGTTCTGAACGTGTCTCTTGTGCTTTTAGTTTTGCACGGATTTCTGCTAAAGATGCCATAATGCCTATTTCTCCTTTGCCTATGTTTTAGCCTATTAAAGTTGCCTAAGACATATACTGCTTAACAACATATATACAGTATATGACATTTGTATTTAGTCTGTCAAGAGTTTTTTTAATGTTTTTTTGTCCATGTAATATTCTAGGGTTCTAGTAACCAACCCTGTCCTGTTATTTTATGTTGCCATCTGTAAAATGGCTCAATGATATTTAATGACCAGGTTCCGTTGTATCCTAAATGATTGGTAGGAGAATTGTTGGCATGGTCATTGATGTAACTAAAAAGTTGTGTCCACGAGGGTATCAGCTCAAACTGATCGATTTCTAGAGAATCGATAATGACCCCACTGTCTGGGTCATTATGGTAATTTTTGTTCATTAGTCCAATCGATATAGATATGTTCGACATCAAATCCACCCTATGAGACATCGTCCGAGCATCTTCAAGCACACCCTCAAAGAGTACATGATTGTTTATTCTAACAACTATTATTGGTTTGATTTTACTTTCGCACGGTTTGAGTGCTAAGGAAATTTCAATATCCTGCTGATCGTAAAAGTGATTCATATTCTGGTGCATAATCTAAGATAGTGTTTCCCCTAGAGCTCTCTAATTTCTTAAGGTAAGATACCAGCGCTGGCCAACTGCTGGACTCGTCTGGTCCATTCTGCAAATATTCCACATAACTCATTGCATCTTGTAAAATATAGTCTTTGACCTTGTTTGGGTTTCTGGTATTAATAATTCTTTCTTTGGAAAATAATGATTTTTTACTATTGATCCAATATTGTAATTTTTCTGCAATATTCTGTCTCACATCCATTGGTAGTACCAACATCCTCATAAAGGAAGGATTATGTAGGAAATTACAACTCTCTACACCTACGTTGTTCTCGTAGGCATACTCGTATATTGTTTGGATGTGTGCCACCGTGAAAAGTGTTGGTGTAATACGAAACTGAATTAACCAGTTTTGCTGTTTTCCGATCTTAATCCAACGCTCCATGGTCATGAAAACACCGTCTATCTTACTGGGCCAACGTATATAATCGTTGATGTGATGGAAGCACTCCACGCTCATTCCCAAGTTTACTTCTTTATATTGTTTCAATAGTTCTGTGATCTCATCGTCCCACACAGTTAGGTTTGTTGTAAAACCAATGGATATATTTTTGTTTAATCCTCTGTCGACCAATTTCGATAATATCTTTTTAAATGCTGGAGTTATCAAAGTCTCTCCTCCCAAGAAATGTAGATAGGCCAAACGTTTCGATTGTGCAAGTGTTTCGATAAATCTGTCCACCGCCAATTCGTCGTCGGTCCAATTACGGGGAGGCATCTTATCGATCAATCCCAATTTTTTAAATTCCACTGCTAATCGAGAACTAGAATCTGGTCCACAAAATACACAAGCGCTATTGCAATAATTTCCTAAATCAATTTGCCAATCTTGCGGCCATAATTCTGTATCACCGTTCTGTTCTGAAGATGCTTTAAACTCGTTGTAAAAAGGACTCGATACAAAAGTTTTTTTAAAGTTATCAACCTTGATGCCGACTTTTAATAATTGTTTCTCTCTGCCGCTGATTTTACCGTGTTCCTCCATCCGATGACATTGATCACACGCGGAGACTGTTTCTCCCTGTAGCATTTTTAAACGTATGTGTGACATCTCTTTTTGAAAATATTCTAAAAAATTATCCTGAGTTAATGTGCTGGTCAAAGAATTTTTTCGATCTTCAATCCATCGACAGTATCGTAATTCTCCAGATGGTAATATTCTCATATGAAACCATGGGCTAGGACAAAAAGTTTTTGGATTTGGCAGTGGCATATGATTAGTGTTTTTCATATTTTAGATTAGCATGCTATGCATTTAAATGCAAGTGAAATAGAAAGTCTGACCGAAATAATTCCGGTCAGACTTCTTTAAAAAAGATTACTTTAAGCCTTCTAGGTATTTGCCGATCTCGTCTCTCAAACTCTTTTGGTACCCGGGTTCACCTTCTTTAATACCAAAGTTACTACGTGCGCTTGACCCTATGCCTGCTGCCTTCTTTAACCAATCTAGACTTTCGTCATATTCACCAGGCCTATCCATTTCTTCTGCTCTTATACTTTTTAGATCTTCTTTGCTTACTACGCCGGGATGCATTGCCATAATTTCTTCATCGCTTGCGCCATCAGCAATCATCTCTCTAACATGCAGATCAATATCTGACATTTTGCCTTCCGCCATTACCCAGTGAGCACCTTGCTCATCATTGCAGTCATGTGGGCAATCGCAATTAGGATCAGGACGATGCATGTGGCAACCGCAATCCTTGCATACCATGCCGTGTGCTTCTGTTACTGCTGTCTCTTCTGTTTTCTTTTTCTTTTTATTTTTAGACGCAAACAGTTTGTCAACAGCTTTATTTGCTATAGCACCGGCAACTGCTCTGCCTGCCATTGCACCAAGAGCTGGCAATATTTCATCCAACTGTTCTTCTTTATCGCCATCTTTGTCTAAATCCAAGTAGTCTGGCTTTGCTGCCTCTGTGATGCCTAGTTGATCAATAACTATCTCTGCGATTTCCTCTACGTTAGCCTTGTGCATGTCATCGCCGTCGCCCATCTGCACATATTCTTCTACTGCTCTGTAAACGTCATCCATTGTAAGGTTTTCTTCGCCGCCAATACTAGCAATAACCTGTTCGGCTGCTTCTTGACTGTCTACAAAACCTTCTTCTATATGATTCATACTACGTTCAAAGTTTGCTAGTAGATCCTCTGTTTGAGCCTTATCTGAATTCTCTACGCTTTCGCTTTTGTCTGTTGTAGCTATATACATTTTTACAAGATCAATAGCTTGCATATATTTGGCTTTAAACGCATCATCCATCTTTTGGCCAAATGTAGTTCCTACTGAAGCTATACGCTGGGCCATATCGGCAGTAAAAACACTAGTTTCATCGTCTCTACTACGAGCAGAAATATCACGTAAGACTGCTGTAATAGGTCCTATCTTGTCCCCCTTAGAAAACTGCATTATCTTAATAACGTTATCACCAGGAATCATATTAAGAGAATCGGGCATCTCAAATGCTCTTTCGTCGCCTTCGCCTCTATCACCCTTGTCTAAGTTAATTTCGCCATAGCCTGGATCTTTTACGTCGCTACCATACTTTGCGTCTAAGTCTTCCTCGTCCTGTGACCAGCTACCAATCTCTACACCATCCTTATAAGCAACTGCTGATTTTACATCGCCTTTTACTTCAGCGCCGGCACTCTTTGCCATACGTTGCCATTTGCCAAAGTCGTATACGCCACCCTGTTTCTTTTCTTTAAGTTTCATAGCTTTTCCCACAGCACTTAGGCTATCATCTAATCTTTCATCATACTCTGAACGTGTAAGTTTTTGTTTAATGTTATTAATATCATTCTCATCAACATCAATTTGGTTTGCTTGCCAATTTTCAAAATAGTTGACATATCCACGCTGCTTACTTAAACTTTCAAGTGTACTTTTAAGTCCATAGTATCTATCAGTAGCAGCATCAATAATCTCACTGGCTTCTTCGTCTACATACTCTTTACTTTTTACTGCTTTGACAAAGTTCTTTAACTGTGACATTTCAGCCATTATTTCGGACAAATGTTTACCTCTATCATCATTTGGCCAACCTTCATTGGCAATATGCCTAGCCATTGCTCTAGCACCTGGCAGATAGTTATTCTCAAAGCGGAATCTTTCTCCCTGTGCGTTTTCAATGTATATAGCCTTTATGTTTCTTGAACGAGCGCCATGTTTTTCTTCGTCAACTGTCTTATGATGTTGAACTATTAGTTTTGCGCCATTAAGATCCTGATAGCTTTTTTGCTTACTGCCGTAAAGTTTACTTTCCATGGCTAAGTTATCCTGTCGTTTTCTCAATAAAAATTCAAAATCTTTTTTATCCAATCTAGGTTTAGATATATTGCGTGTTTCGAAGTTTACTATGTTTCTAGCAGCAAACTTACGCATTTCACGTAAAAAGTTGTACCAAGCATCTCTCGTACTACTATCACTCTCCTTAAGCATATCATTACTAAAATATACTTTGAGCATGTCATCTTCTGCTAAACTAATAACAACGTCTCCAAGTGATTGGCCATTATAGTCAAAGGTGAATTCAAAAAACATGCCATCTGAAGGATTTAGTACAACTTCCCCTTTGTCATTAGCGATGGTGACATTTGAAAACTGCCCTCTAATCTTTTCAAAAAGATTTTCATTATATTGTTTGTTATTCATAATACTATTTATTACTATAATATAATAAACGGCATTGGTCGGCTATCAGGATCGCTAGCATCTCGTAGTTGATTGTCAAGGTCTGGTAGATAGTTTTTAAGTTCTGTAGCCATTCGTACTGCTAGTACTGTACTCATCACAAGATCGTCAGTTTCCCCTATTTTTGCTGCATAACTACCACCACTAGCGATAAAATTCTTAAACTCTGATACCAGTAATTTGCTTTTTACTGTCATTTTATCGGTCTCTATAAGTGTTTTAAGTTTTGCACATGCTGTTAATTTGCTGCGGTTCGTAGTGTTAAATCCACGTCTGAAGTTTCTAACATGACCTGCACGTTTTGATTCACTTAGAAATATCCCAGGAATGTTCTGTTCACCGAATTCTTCAATGCTAACTAGGGCAGCTTCGCCTATACTATTATTTTCTACGCTATAATAGATTTGTGTTTGACTGACAACTTTTTCAGCAATAGTTTTACATATGTCTATTAAAATTCTTATCTGCTGTGTTATTGGAGTTTTATTATGACACCATTCACCGACTTGAATCATTGATGGAGCTTCAAATATCTGTATTGCAGCAGGGTCTCCACCTGTTCCTAAACTAGGGTCTAATGCAACAAGATAATTTTTATTTTTTTCTATATCTTTATACCATCTAACAGTTCCCTGTTTGTATATGGGGTCGACCCCTCGCATGTTTGTTAAAATTAAACTGTTAATTAATGTTTCATCATTAATAATGAACTCACATTCATGTTCACGACGAAAACGCTCTTCCCCAATGCGGCCTAGTTCCTCTGCTTTCCATTGCTCGTCTCTGTCGGGATGGTCCTGCCAGTAAGCACGGTAAGCTTTAAACCCATTTATGCCTATGTCTGTTTCGTTACCGTGTTTATCAAAGCATTTGTTGGCCATGCGCCAGAGTTCAGCAAACTGATCTTCATCGCTGTTAGGGGTACTTGTAATAATAGCCTGACCACCAGTTGCTAGTGTGGGAGAAATACTGGTCCAGAATTCCCTGGCAATAGTTGGTCTTACGAAGGCAAATTCATCGCATTGATGAGAAA
>Ga0222714_10006516_pt1 | contig 10881 bp, 8 predicted proteins | sample C33_3DmetaG_FD_165048 | JGI IMG/M metagenome (GOLD analysis project Ga0222714, IMG submission 165048) | Estuarine water microbial communities from San Francisco Bay, California, United States - C33_3D | ecosystem: Environmental > Aquatic > Marine > Unclassified | place: USA: California... | reverse complement strand
GTCGAGGCCCGCCACATGACCCAGTTCGGTCGCGACGACCGGCTGTTCTGCGCTCCGATCAGCCGCTACCCCGCCCATGACGAGCCGAGGCTAGTTGTCGGGCGACGGGCCTCCGGGGTCCCCCGGCTCGCCTTACTCGACCAGTCGCAAACCGGTTGGAGCCATCGAGGGTTCGGCCGACGGGAGGTCGACCACGAATTCGGTGCGATGGGCCGCAAAAACGTGTTCGGAGTAGAGAACGGCACGACCGTCGGTGTCGGTCGTGGTGCGCACACATCGCAGGACCGGCGAACCGACTGGAACACCGAGTAGTTCGGAGTCGCCCGCCGATGCAGCGTCGGCGCCGATGGTCTGGGTCGCGCCTTTCAGTGGGACGTCGAGAAGTTCGTAGAACGGCGAACGCTCGACGTCGGCACGAGACAAATGCTGCCCGAGATCGGCTCGACACCACACGGTGACCACCGCGAACGGCTCGCCATCGGCCAAATTGAGACGCTTCACCCGCAGGACCTGATCGGCACCGAGTACTGCTTTCACTCGTCGAGACGCCCGTTCGAATCCGAATTCGAGCACTCGTCGCTCGGGGCGAATCCCTCCTTCGGCCAACTGGGCTTCGATGGTGGCCAGTCGTCCGAGACTCTGCTGCAGCGGCTCGGCGGCCACGAACCATCCGAATCCCTGGCGAGCATCGACCAGAGTTTCGTCGCGTAACGACTCGAGCGCCCGCCGCACAGTGACTCGACTGACGTCGAACTCGGTGACGAGTTCAGATTCCGACGGCAGCAGTCGCCCGGGGGCGTACTCGCCGTCTGCAATGCGACGACGAATCTCCTCGGCGATAGTTCGGTATCTGATCTCCCGCACACTTGTATTATACTTGTCTCCATGAGCACCGTGACCGCCGGAACCCCCATCGAACTCGTCGCCAACGTGTACGCGAACCTTCCCGAACGCGTCGCACTCGGACGTCAGCGCCTCGGACGTCCGCTCACGCTCACCGAGAAGATCCTCGTTAACCACTTGGTCGACCCGGCCTCGCAAGAGATGGAGCGCGGCGACAGTTACGCCGACTTCAACCCCGACCGCGTCGCAATGCAGGATGCGACTGCGCAGATGGCGCTGTTGCAGTTCATGACGGCCGGGCTTCCCACCACCGCTGTTCCGTCGACCGTGCACTGCGACCACCTCATCTTGGCCAAGGTCGGCGCCAAAATCGACCTCGGTGTCGCCATCGACGACAACCGCGAGGTGTACGACTTCCTACGAACCGTGTCGGCGAAATACGGCATCGGATTCTGGGGGCCTGGCAGCGGAATCATCCACCAGGTGGTGCTCGAAAACTACGCCTTTCCCGGCGGCATGATGATCGGAACAGATAGCCACACTCCGAACGCCGGCGGACTCGGCATGGTCGCCATCGGAGTCGGCGGTGCCGATGCGGTCGACGTCATGACCGGCTTTCCGTTCAACGTGAAGTGGCCCAAGGTGATCGGTGTCAAGCTCACCGGAACCCTGAGTGGCTGGTCGTCACCGAAAGATGTCATCCTCGAAGTTGCTCGAGTACTGACCGTCGAAGGTGGCACGGGAGCCATCGTCGAGTACTTCGGACCAGGGGCCGACAGCATCTCGGCCACCGGCAAGGCCACGATCTGCAACATGGGTGCCGAGATCGGCGCCACCTGCTCGGTGTTCGGCTACGACCACAACATGTCGGTGTACCTGAAGGCCACCGGCCGCGAAGACATCGCCGATGCTGCGGACAAGGTGGCCGAACATCTTCGTCCCGACGACGGTGCCCACTACGACCAGATCGTCGAGATCGATCTCGATCAACTGAAGCCACTCATCAACGGCCCGCACTCCCCCGACCGTGCGCACAAAGTTGGCCACGAAGTCGGCGCGGCAGCCGCGGCCAACGACTGGCCGCTCGAGGTGTCGGCCGCACTCATCGGTTCGTGCACCAACTCGTCCTATGAAGACATCACGCGTGCAGCGTCGATCGCTCGTCAAGCCGCAGCCAAAGGACTACGAGCCAAGTGCGAGCTCCTCATCACACCGGGCTCCGAGCAGATCCGAGCCACCATCGAGCGCGACGGCCTCCTGGCCGACCTCGAAGCGATCGGCGCAACTGTGCTCGCCAACGCCTGCGGACCGTGCATCGGCCAGTGGGAGCGGGCCAAGGAGATCACCGACAAGCCGAACTCCATCGTCAACTCCTTCAACCGCAACTTCCCGAAGCGCAACGACGGGTCGGCCAACACGCTGAGTTTCGTGACCTCTCCTGACACGGTCATGGCCATCGCTCTGGCCGGTCGCCTCGACTTCGATCCCACGACCGACACACTCACCGCGCCTGACGGCACCGAGGTCCGACTCGATCCGCCGATCGGTGAAGTCCTCCCCGATCGCGGCTACGACGCCGGGAGCAACACGTTCACCGCCCCGCCTGCCGATGGCGGAGGAATCACGGTGTCGGTCGATCCGGCGAGTTCCCGACTCCAGCTCTTGCAGCCGTTCCCAGCCTGGAACGGACAGGACTACCTCGGACTACCGATCCTCATGAAGGCACAGGGCAAGTGCACCACCGACCACATCTCGGCGGCCGGCAAATGGCTCACCTATCGCGGACACCTCGAGAACATCTCGGGCAACCTCTTCCTCGGTGCCGTCAACGCCTTCACAGGTGCTGCCGGCGAGGGACTCGACATCACCGATGGCGGCACACGGTCGTATCCCGACATCGCCAAGCGTTACAGCGAAGCCGGAATTTCGTGGTGCGCAATCGGCGACCGCAACTACGGCGAAGGTTCGTCCCGTGAACACGCGGCCATGGAACCTCGATTCCGCGGTGGTGTCGTCATCTTCGCCCGATCGTTCGCCCGTATCCATGAGACCAACTTGAAAAAGCAGGGTCTCGTGCCTCTCACGTTCGCCGATCCGAACACCTACGACCTCATCGGTGAAAGCGATCGCATCAACGTGCTCGGACTACCTCCCGTGCCGGGACGCAACGTCCGCTGTCAGATCGTGAAGGCCGACGGCAACACGATCGACTTCGAAGCCGTGCACACCTTCAGCGACGAACAGGTCGAGTGGTTCAAGGCCGGATCGGCGCTCAACATCGTGCGCGCCAAGGTCGCACGAGGCAACTGACTCGATCGGCAGTCGACATGGATCTCATCGATGCACTGCGCGGTACCGGCTCGGTTCGTGCGTTCACCGACGAACCTGTCGACGACTCGGTGCTCGCTCGCGTTCTCGACATCGCACGTTTCGCTCCAAGTGGTGGGAATCGCCAGCCATGGCGCGTGGCCGTCGTCAAAGACCCCGAATTGCGCCGTCGTCTCGCCGATGCCATGACGCCGGTATGGGACGAATACGCCGCCATTTCGGCCACCGGAATCACGCCGTTCTCCTCGGCGCCTCCTGCTCCTTACGAACTCGAGTCGAAACGTCCCGGGAACGTTCCCAATCAACTGCTCACGGAGATCGCCACCATTCCGGTGGTCCTCGCTGTCGCCGCCGACCTGACGCGGATCGCCATGATGGACAAGGACCTCGATCGCTCTCCCATCACCGGCGGCGCGTCGGTGTATCCGTTCTGCTGGAATGTGCTGTTGGCCGCCCGTTCCGAAGGGCTCGGTGGCGTGATCACGACCTTCGCGTCGCGCGCCGAGAACGTGACCGGACCGCTCCTTGGCCTTCCTGAACACCACGCCTTGGCCGCCACGATCTTTCTCGGTCACCCGGTGAAGCAACCGACTCGGCTGAAGCGTCACTCAGTCGACGACTTCGCCACCGTCGACCGTTTCGACGGAGCGGCGTTTCCCCACCGCTGATCCATCGACGTCAGTCGGTTCCGGGTCGACGACTCGTTTCGCGCTCGGGATCCCCGGAGTAGCCGGGCGGATAAGTCAAAAGGAGTTCGGCTTCGGAGGGGGTGCGTTTCACGCGGGCCTCGTCGGGCAAGAGCGTCGTGATCGCCGACATGATGCGCTTGGTCGCCGGTTCGGGCTGCTTGCCACGGAGAACGATCGGGCGACCCACTCGAACACGCACGAGAGGAGGGTTGGTGACGTTCAAGACGTGAGGAATCCGCGATGATCGTGGCCACACCTTCTCGGTTCCCCACAATCCGACGGGCACGACCGGGGCCTTGGTTGCCATCGCCAGCCGAGCTGCGCCCCAACGTCCCTTCAACACCGGATCGAAAAAGGCGGGTCCTCGTGGGATCGTGCCCTCGGGCATGATCGCCACCATCTCCCCGGCGGCGAGTGCCTCCTCGGCGAACTGGAGAGGTTGATCGCTTCCGGTTCCTCGATCGACGCGGATGCCGCCCATAGCCGACGCCAATTGTCCGATCACCGGAGCTTCGAAAACTTCTTTCTTGCCGAGAAATCGAACGGTGCGCCCCGTTTTTGCGACGGTGAGAGCCATGGCGAATACGTCGAAATACGAACGATGGTTGCCACACAGAATCGCCGGGCCTTCGGACGGAACGTTCTCGACGCCCTCGATGTCGAAGCGAGCGAACGGAAACATGCTCGGCCGAGCGAATTCGAGAGCGATCCTTTGAACCTCCACGTTGGCCACCGGCACTTTCACCACTCCCGGTGACACGTCGAAGTGAAGGACAGGCCAGCGACGTGCAGTCGCCACGATCTGTAGTCGCGGATCAGGATTCACAGCGTGCGGGAAACCGACCGCGCTCAACAAGGGAAGGTCGTACACGCTGTCGGAGTACGCATACGAGTTACTGAGTTCGACACCTTCACGAATGGCCCAGTCACGAACGGCCGACGCCTTGCCGCTGTTCCAGACGAACGGGCCGTCGAGTCGTCCGGTGTACGTGTCGTTCTCGTCGTATTCGTACGTCGTCGCGATCACGTCGTCGAATCCGAGAAGCGATCCGAAGGGTTCGACAAGATCACGTGGTGTGGTGGTGGCGATCACCACGAGGCGGTTCTCCGATCGATGCCGTTCGATCTCGGCGCGCGCGAACGCAGGGACGAGCTCAGCGAGTCGAGGTGCGGCCGCCTCGGCGGCGCGACGTACTGCGAGTCTCGACTTTCCTCGAGCCAACGCCACGCCTTGTCGGGTGATGGCCATCGATGGCAGCGTTTCCCCGATTCGATTGAACACTTCGAAAAGAAGTCGCTCTCCGGGGATGCTGCCCGAACGAAGTCCGGCTTCTTGCAGAGCGTCCGACAGAACCGGACCCGATGCGCCAACGAGAAGAGTTCGATCGAGGTCGAAGATCGCCGCTTCTCTCATGCGATCACCCTACGGAGCTGATTGGCCCACATTCGATGTGCGGCCGACAACGGGAAAGGCCCCGCTTGGGGAAGCGGGGCCTCTCAACCTGGGGTTCCTGTGGCGGGGGGAGCCACTTCTTGGAACCACGTCGTATGCGTTTGGGGGAAACGCACAACGATCTATATGTGAAAGTATGCACGTGAATAGGGGAACGTTCAAGTCGATAGGCGAGATGACCCCTATCATTTCTGGCGATAAGGTGACAGGGTGGACCTCCGGCAAATTTCGTCCCTGATCGCCATCGCCGACCACGGGTCATTTTCGGCCGCCGCTCGAGCCTTGTACACGGTCCAATCCAACGTATCGGCCCATATCGCCCGCTTGGAGCGGGAACTTGGCGTCTCCCTCGTCGACCGCACCACCGGATCGATCACCGACGAAGGAACCCTGGTCGTGGAGCGAGGACGCCGAATCCTGCGTGAATTCGACGAAATCTCGGCCGACATCGCCGCCCTCGACGACATCGTCTCGGGTGACACTCGTATCGGCGTCATCGGCACCACAGGGCGATGGCTCATGCCGCAGTTCTTGAACCAGCTGACGATCGACTTCCCCCACGTGCGGCCGACCATCTCCGAAGGCGGTACGTCGAGCCTCGTACCTCGGCTTCTCAGTGGCAATCTCGATGCCTGCATCGTCCACCTTCCCGTGGACGACCCCGAGGCGTACGTCGAACCCCTTTTCGCCGAGGATCTCGTGGTGTTGGCGCCGGCCTCCCATCCGTGGTTCGAGGTCGAACAACTCACCATGCGCGATCTCGCCAAGCACCCCATTTTGCTGCCACCCACGTCGTCGACGCTTCGCCGCATCATCAATCGAGCCGCCGACAATGCAGGAGTGACCCTCACGTCGCAGGCCGAAATCGACGGCGTTCGCCTCATGACGTCACTGGCTTTCGAGGGTTTCGGTGCCGCCATCGTTCCGGCCACCGCCGTTCCGAGATGGCTCAAAGGCGAGTTCCGACGCGTGGCCGTCCCCGAACTCCCCCGGCGGGTCGTGGGTTGGGTCCAGCGACGACGACCCCGCCCCGGACCTCCCACCCGTGCTGCATTCGAGGTCGCCCGTGATCTCATCGAACGTCGCGGACAACGTCAGCCCGGAGTTCACGTGGGTGCCGACGCGTTCCCGCTCAAGGCGACATGAGGCCTACTGTTCTCGACATGGCCGTCCCCCTGCGATCCCGTGTTCCGGGAGCCGCCCGAGCCGAGGTCAGGCGTTGGGGCGATCGCTCAGTCGTGTGGGTCGAAGTCAGCGGCGAGGTGCACAAAGGAGCGCTGAGCAACGAGGCGTCCTCCATCATCGAAGCTGGCGCCCGCACCGCCGTGGAAGAGCAGATACCTCTGGTCGCCGTCATCGCCTCGTCGGGAGCCGACATCGCCGAGGGTATGTCAGCCCTTCATGGCTGGGGGCTCGCTGCCCGTGCCCTCACCGATTGTTCAGGCAAGGTTCCGACCATCATGATCGTCGACGGACCAGCTGTCTCTGGACCGGCCCTTCTGCTCGGCATCGTCGACCACGTGGTCATGACCGAACGCTCATACGCCTTCGTCTCCGGACCCACGATGGTCACCGAATTCACCGGAGTGGTGATCGACAACGACGAACTCGGAGGAGCCGTGGCCCACGCGCGCCACACCGGAGCCGCATCGCTCGTGGCTCCCGATCTGGAGTCCGCCATCGCCGCCGTCGAACAACTTCTGTCGTACCTGCCCGACAACTCCGACGTCGAACCGCCCGACGTCATCACCGATGACGTCTCCGAGCGTCCGACTCCTGAGGCTGGCGATCGAATTCCGCCGTCGTCCACCGGAAGTTACGACGTCCGCGACGTGATCCGCGACATCTGCGACGACGGTGACTTCTTCGAAATCCGCTCCCGTTGGTCGGCGAATCTCGTCACCGGCTTCGCAACTCTCGACGGTCGACCCGTCGGCGTTCTCGCCAATCAGCCCATGGTGCTGGCGGGCACACTCGACATTCCGGCGTCCCAGAAGGGCGCCCGATTCGTGGCGTTTTGCGACGCGTTCAATCTCCCAATCATCACCCTCGTCGACACTCCAGGCTTCTATCCCGGCAAAGATCTCGAGTGGCGCGGCATGATCAGACATGGCGCTCAACTCGTCTTTGCTTACGGACGAGCCACCGTCCCGCGCATCTGCGTCATTCTTCGCAAGAGTTACGGCGGTGCCTACATCGTCATGGACTCCAAGAGAATGGGCAACGATTTGTGCATCGCCTGGCCGTGGGCCGAACTCGCCGTCATGGGTGCCGGGCAAGCCGCGGCCATCCTCCAACGTCGAGCCACACCCGACGAGCGGGCCGCCTTCGAAGCCGACTACACCGAGCGACTCCTCAATCCTTATGTAGCCGCCGAACGGGGCTACGTGGACGCAGTCGTCGAGCCGGCCGACACCCGGCGCGTGATCTGTACCGCCCTGTCAGCCCTCCTCGACAAGCGCGAGAACCTGCCCGGGCGCAAACACGACAATTCGCCTCTGTGATCTCGACGGTCGCCGCCGACGACCGTTGCCGGGACTGAGGGTCGACCACGCCCGACGGTTATCCTCGAACCGTGGGGGAGAAAGCCTCCGCACGCAGGACACGACCCGAACAACGGGCCGCCGAACACGAAGGGGACGAGCAAGGTGCCCGACACCATCACGATCATCGACGACCGCACCGGCAAGAAAGTAACGGTTCCGATCGAGGGCGGAGTCTTCCCGGCCTCGGCGGTACGAGAGCTGGATCCATCGCTCTACATCTACGACCCGGCCTACATGCAGACCGCCGCCTGCAAGAGTGCGATCACGTATCTCGACGGCGATGCCGGAATCCTGCGCTACCGCGGCTACCCCATCGAACAACTGGCCGAAAAGAGCACGTACCTCGAGGTGGCATACCTCTTGTTGAACGGTGAACTGCCGAACAAGTCCCAGCTCGAGAAGTGGACGCACGACGTCACACACCACACGTTCATTCACGAGAACATGCGCAAGCGGTTCGTCGACGGTTTTCACTATGACGCCCACCCGATGGGCATGTTCGTGAGTTCGGTCGCGGCCCTCGGCACCTTCTACGACGACGCCAAGGACATCCAGAGCAAGGAGAGCCGCGACAAGCAGATTCTCCGGCTCATCGCCAAGTCCCCCACCCTGGCCGCCATGGCCTACCGCTTCTCGGTTGGCCTGCCCTTCCAGTACCCCGACAACAATCTGTCGTTCCCGGCCAACTTCCTCAACATGATGTGGAAGGTCGGCGAGTACGAAATCGACCCCCGTCTCGAACGAGCTATGGACGTTTTGTTCATCCTTCACGCCGACCACGAACAGAACTGCGGCACCACTGCCATGCGCGTGGTGGGCTCCAGTCATGCCGACCCGTACACGTCGGCCGCAGCCGCGGCGTCAGCGCTCTATGGCCCTCTTCACGGTGGAGCCAACGAAGCAGTGGTCCGCATGCTCGAAGACATCGGCTCGATCGACAATGTGCCGGCGTTCATCGACGACGTGAAGAGTGGCACGGGAAGCCGCCTCATGGGATTCGGTCACCGTGTGTACAAGAACTACGACCCGCGAGCCACGATCATCAAGAAGACCGCTTACGACGTCTTCGAAGTGACCGGCAAGAACCCGCTTCTCGACATTGCACTCAAACTCGAGGAGACGGCGCTCAGCGATTCGTACTTCGTCGATCGCAAGCTTTACCCGAACGTCGATTTCTACTCGGGGCTCATCTATCAGGCACTCGGTTTCCCGGTTGCGATGTTCACCGTTCTGTTCGCCATTCCGCGCACCGTTGGCTGGCTGGCCCACTGGCAGGAACTGTTGAACGACAAGGAACAGAAGATCTCCCGGCCGCGCCAGTGGTACACGGGCGTCGACCCGCGCGACTACGTTCCCGTCACCTCGCGCTGACATCTGGTGACCGAACTCGCCGAGGTCGATCCGGCGGCACCTCGTGATGCCGATGTCTGGGCGGCCCCACCCCGTTGGGCTGGAGCCGTGGCGGGAGTCGTCGCCGGAGCCCTCGGATTGTTCGTCGGTCACGTCGTCGCCCAGTTCGGCGATGGCGTCTCACCACTCGATCTGGTCGGAAGTTCTTTCGTCGACCGCACCCCGCGCTGGCTGAAGGAGTGGGCGATCGCCAACTTCGGAACCAACGACAAGTTGGTGCTCGAGATCGGCGCGTATTGCGTCATGTTCGTCGTTGCACTCTCATTGGGCGTCACGTCTCGACGGCGGGCCACCGTCTATACCATCGGCTCGTTCGCGGTCGCCCTCGTCGGCAGCGTGAGTGCAGCCGAACGGGCCGGCACTCCGGCGCTCTCGATCTTCGCGCCATTCGTCGGTGCTGCCATCGGCTCGATCGTGTTCGCCGTTGCCTGCGACGCCCTCGTCGGGAAGTGGCTCGACGCCCGACGACCACACGTCTCACGAGTGCCGGTTGGCTGGGACCGACGTCGCTTCCTCCGCACCACGGTCGCAGCCGGGACAGCGGCGTCGATCGCCGGGGTCGTGTCGACGCGCCGCGAAGGTGATCGTCTCGACCGGATCGAGTCGCAACGCCCGACGTCGCTACCCAGTGCTGATGGCGGTGCCGTCTCGGCCGACGAGTTTCACCCGACCGACCCTTTCGTGACTCCGATCTCCGACTTCTACCGCATCGACACCGCTCTTTCCTTCCCGAACGTCGATCTCGATCGCTGGAGGCTCCGTATCTCGGGGCTCGTCGACCAGCCCGTCGAACTCTCCTACCAGGACCTGTTGGCGCGACCACAAGTCGAACGCACCATCACGTTGTGCTGCGTGTCGAACGAGATCGGCGGACCACTGATCGGAAACGCCGTCTGGCAAGGAGTGCTGCTCTCCGAACTCCTCTCCGAGGCAGGTGTAGCCGACGAAGCGGAACAGGTCTTCAGTACGAGTCTCGACGGCTGGACGTGCGGTTTCCCTGTCGAAAATGCACTCGACGGACGGGACTGTTTGGTGGCACTCGGTATGAACGGCGAGGCCCTTCCTCTCGTTCACGGATTTCCGGCCCGCCTCGTCGTTCCCGGGCTCTACGGGTACGTCTCGGCCACCAAGTGGCTGTCGACGATCGAGCTCACAACCTGGGATCGGCGCGGATATTGGATTCCGCGTGGCTGGTCACGACTCGGACCGGTCAAGACTCAATCTCGGATCGACGTCCCTCGTCGTGGGCAGACGGTGTCGTCGGGTGAATTCGTGATCGCTGGCACGGCGTGGGCCCAACACACGGGTATCGCCACAGTCGAAGTTCGTGTCGACGATGAGCCGTGGCGCGAGGCGACCCTCGCCGACGACGTCAGCGATGACACGTGGCGCCAGTGGAAGATCCTCTGGAACGCAACCCCGGGCGAACATCGACTCACGGTGAGGGCCACCGACAAGAGCGGGTACACCCAGACCGATCGCGTAGCTCCGGTGGCTCCCGACGGGGCAACCGGTTGGCATTACCGGCGCATCAAGGTCGTCTGAACGACTCGCTTGCTTCTGCAAATGCCAGACGTACGCGAGGAATCAGGATTTCTCGAGACAACGTCAC
>Ga0222714_10006515_pt1 | contig 10884 bp, 8 predicted proteins | sample C33_3DmetaG_FD_165048 | JGI IMG/M metagenome (GOLD analysis project Ga0222714, IMG submission 165048) | Estuarine water microbial communities from San Francisco Bay, California, United States - C33_3D | ecosystem: Environmental > Aquatic > Marine > Unclassified | place: USA: California... | reverse complement strand
AACGCCGAAATGCCCTTGATGCCTTTCGACTTGTCGGTGATCGCCATCACCGTGAACACCTGCGCCAGGCCGGCGTTGGTGATGTAGATCTTTTCACCGTTGAGGATGTAGCGGTCACCCTTCTTCACCGCGGTGGTGCGCATTGCTGCCGGATCGGATCCGGCCTGCGGTTCGGTGAGCGCAAAGCTGCCTATCCATTCGCCGCTCGCCATCTTCGGCAGAAATTTTTTCTTCTGCGCGGCACTGCCCAGCGCGACGATGCCGGTGGTGCTGATGCCGGTGTGGTTGCCGATCAGCGTGGCGAAACCGTAATTGGTCTGCCCCATGACTTCCTCGATCGCGCACTTTCCGGCGAGATCGAGACCGCTGCCGCCGTATTCCTCGGGAATGGTCAACCCGAACAACCCGACTTCGCGGGCGAGTGCGATCAGGTCCGCGGGCACCGCGTCGTTTTCCTCGATTTCCCTTGAGCGCGGCTCAACCTGCTCGCGCACGAAGCGCGCTACCTCGTCGCACAACTGCCGCACTTCGGGGGATACGGGCATGGCTCAGCCTTTCATGCGGATCAGCGCATCCGCTGCGACCACGCCCTGCCCGCGCGGACGGACAATCAGCGGATTGATGTCGAGCTCGCCGACGTGGTCCTTGAGATCTACCGCCAGGGCAGACAATTTCACCAGCGCATCGACCAGCGCATCGACATCGGCCGGCGGCTTGCCGCGCGCGCCAGCCAATATTGGATATCCCTTGATCTCTTCGACCATTTCCCGCGCCATTGCCGGCGTGATCGGCGCAAGACGGAACGCGACATCCTTCATCACTTCGGCAAAAATGCCGCCGAGGCCGAACATCACCGCCGGCCCGAACAGCGCGTCGTTGGTGATGCCGACGATGGCTTCGATGCCGCTGCCGACCATCTCCTGCACCAGCACGCCGTCGATGCGCGCATCGGCCTTGTAGGCCTTGGCATTCTTCAGAATCTCGTCATAGGCCGCGGCGACACCCGCGGCATCGGCAACGCCCAGCCGCACTGCCTTTGCTTCGGTCTTGTGCGAGATGTCGGCAGACTGCACTTTCATCGCCACCGGAAAGCCGATTTTCTGCGCAGCAACGACCGCGGCGTCGCGGCTGGTCGCTAGTTGCTCCTGCGTCACCGGTATGCCGTACTCGGCCAGCACCTGCTTCGCCGCGTATTCGGCGACGTCGCCGGTTTTGCCCTTGAGCAGCTTCTGTGCCGCGGAACTGCTGATCGCCGGGGGTTTGTCGTTCTTCTGCGCCTCGTTGCGGCGGCAAGCCTCGGCATACCAGGACACCGCGGCCAGCGCACGGCCGCAGCGCACCGGTGACTTGTAGTGCGGAATCAGCGCAGCGTCGAGCGCGGCGTAGGCTTCGGGTGCGACGGCGTCGCGTGCGCTCCACGAAATGAATATCGGCTTGTCGGTCTTCGCAGCGACCGCAATGATTTCGGAGGCCACTTTCTGCGCAATCTCGCCCTGCAGCGAGGCATTGATCATCGCAATGCAGTCGACGCCGGGATCGTCGTTGATCGCCTGCAGCGTGCGGTTGATCAGCGTGAGGTCGTTGAAGATCGCCGCGGTGACGTCAACCGGGTTACCCACTGAACCGAACGAGGGCACGAACTCCTTCAGCTTCGCCACCGTTTCCGGCGCCAGCTGCGCCATCTGCATGCCGCGGGAAATGATCTCGTCGGTCATCAGGATGCCGGCGCCGCCGGAAATGGTGATGATCGCCAGCCGGTTCCCTCTCGGCAGCCGCTTGCCGCGCAGCGCACGGCCGTAATCGACCAGGTCCTGGATGTCCTCGACCTGGATGATGCCCTTCTGGCGGAACGCCGCCTTGTACAGCGCCATCGCGCCGCCGAGGTTGGCGGTATGCGAGGCCGCGGCCTTCTGCCCCTGCTCGGTGTTGCCCACCTTCCACATCAGGATCGGCTTGCCGGCAGCGAGCGCCTTGTCGCCGGTGGCGAGGATACGCCGCGCGTCTTTCACGCCTTCGATGTAGGTGCCGATGATCTCGGTTTTGGGATCGCGGATGAAATAATCCATGAAATCCAGCGTCGACACGCCGATCTCGTTGCCGGTGGTCACCATCTGCCGGAACGGCAGGCCGCCGTCGAGCGATGACAGGTTCATCACCGAGAAGCCGAAGCCGCCCGACTGCGACACCATGCTCACCGTGCCGCCGTCATAGGTCGCATTGAACACCGAGCCGAATCCGGCATAGACGGCATCTGCAGCGTTTATCATGCCCTGGCAGTTGGGCCCGATGACTCCGATGTCGTACTGTTTGGCGATTTCAGCGAGCTTCTGCTGGGCCGCCACGCCGGCGCCGCCCATTTCCGAAAACCCGGAACTGAAAATGATCACGTACGGAATGCCTTTTTTGCCGCAGGCCGTCAGCATGTCGGGCACGCGCGTGGCATTGACCAGGATCAGCGCCAGTTCAGGCGCTTCGGGCAACGCCTCGATCGAAGGCCAGCATTTGACCCCGGAAATTTCCTGGTACTTGGGATTGACCGGATACAGCTTGCCCTTGTAGCCGTGACTGAGCAGATGCTTCAGCGGTTGCCCGCTGATGGTGACGAGATCCTGCGATGCGCCGATGATGGCGATGGACTGCGGATTGAAAAAACGCTGGATATCAGTTCGCATTGTGTCGTGCGGAAAAAATGAAATGCCGGGAATGGAAATGAGGTGCAGATTATACGCCGCGGGTCGGCTGCAGACCGCGTGATATCATGCCGCGCTTGCGAAACAAGCCCGGATTATGAACACCACAGCATCTCCCGCAATTTCACCCCGCCCCTTCCGCGACGTGTGGCTGATTTCCGCCGGACACGGGCTGACCCACTGGTATCCGGCAACCTTCTACGTGCTGCTGCCGCTGATCGGCAAGGAACTCGGTCTTTCCTATACGCAGATCGGTTTCCTGATGAGCGCGCAGCATATCGCCGGCGCGCTCTCCAATCTGCCCGGCGGCATGCTGGTCGATGCCATCGGCAAAAAAGGCTACCTGATGGCGGCCTCGCTGTTCTGGGTCGGCTTTCCCTATGCACTGATGAGCATGACCAACAGCCTGTGGATGCTGGTGGCCTGCCTGATGCTGGTCGGCATCGGCAACAACCTGTGGCACCCGGCGGCGATTCCGACACTGGCCCATCAATATCCCAACCGCAAGGGCCTGGTACTGTCGTTCCACGGCATGGGCGGCAACATCGGCGAAGCGCTCGCACCGCTGGTCGCCGGCGCGCTGCTGGCGTGGTTCAGCTGGCGCACGGTCGTCGTCATCAACATCGTCCCGGGGCTGGTGATGTCCGTGCTGATCGTGATGCTGGTCGGCGCCCTGGCCACCTCGCGCGTGCAGGACGGCCACAACGTCAATGCCGGTAGCGGTTCGAAATGGAACGCGCGCGAATACCTGCGCGATCTCGGCGGGCTGCTGCGCGACCGCGCGCTGATGCTGATCTGCATCAGCGCCGGCTTCCGCACACTGACCCAGGTCGGCCTGCTGGTGTTCCTGCCGGTGTACCTGGCCTATGAACAGGGCTATTCGCCGATCGCTGTCGGCGTATGCATGACGGTGATGCAGGTTGCGGGGCTGATCGCGGGACCGATCGGCGGCCACCTCTCAGACACCCTGGGCCGCAAGAAAGTCATCATGTCGAGCATGCTGCTGTCGGGCCTCACCATCATCGGCATGGTGCTCGCCGGACAATCCTTCGCCTTCATCATCTTCGTCGCGCTGGTCGGCTTCTTCATGTACGCGATGCGGCCGGTGATGCAGGCATGGGCGGTGGAGAATACGCCCAAGCGCCTCGCCGGCACCGGCGTCGGCCTGCAGTTCACGATGCTGTCCATCGGCGGCAGCATCGCTCCGGCAACGTTCGGCATGATTGCCGATGCCTGGGGCATTTATTCCGCCTTCTATTTCCTCGCCGGCACCATCATCCTCGCCAACCTGCTGGTGGTATTCGTGCCACGCCAGGAGAAGGCAGCATGAGTCACGGCTGGCGGCCTGCCCGCGAAATCGAAATCATTGCCGGAACGCCCGCTGGCGGCGGCCAGGACCGTCCGGCACGCGCGCTGATCGGCATCCTGGAAGCCCAGGGCCTGCTCGGGCAGCCGGCAAAACTCATCAACATTCCGGGCAAGGGTGGCGGCAACGGCTGGTTGCAACTGCGTAAACACGACGGCGATCCCCATGTTCTTGCCATCAACTCGCCGACCATCATCACCAACAAGCAGCTCGGCGTGGCGGATTTCGACCATGCTGAACTGACACCGCTCGCCAATCTCTACACCGAATACATCGCGTTCGTGGTGCGCGCCGACTCCCCAATCCGCAGCGGCGCGGATTTCATGGCGCGGCTGAAGAAAGACACCGCGGGCTGCCGCATTGCGCTCGCCACCGCGATCGGCAATATCAACCACATGGCGCTGGCGCAGGTCACCGCCCATGCCGGCGGCAACGTTCGGGCGCTGCAGATCAATGTGTTTGATTCTGCGCTGTATGCCGTGGCGGACGTCATCGAGCGGCGCGCCGAAGTCGGCGCAATCACCGCAGTCAGTGCCGTAAAAGCCATCGAATCCGGAGAAGTGCGTGCTTTTGCCGTCTCTGCTCCGCAACGCCTGCCGCGGCTCTATGCCGGTGTGCCGACCTGGACCGAACAAGGCGTGAATTGCGTGATCGGCACCTGGCGCGGCGTCATCGGCGCCGCCGGGCTAGCATCGCAGCACATCGAGTTCTGGGACCAGGCGTTGCGCGCCGCGACAGCCACTCCCGAGTGGAGCGCCACGCTGGCGGAAAAATACTGGGCGAATACCTATCTCGGCGGCAATGAACTGAAAGCGTTCCTCGATCGTGAGCGGGTAGTCATGGGCCGTCTGCTGAACGATCTGGGACTATTGCCGGACTAGCAACGCGGGGCTGCCGCAAACGCAGCCTGGCTCAATCCACGCGGGCGCCGGAGTCCTTGACCACTTTCGCCCATTTCACCACCTCTTCCTTCAGGAAGCCCGCAAGCTCTGCGGGCGTGCTGGTGCGCGGCTCCAGTCCCAGGCCCACCAGCCTCTGGTGCACATCCTGCGCCTTGAGTATGCGCGTCACCTCGACATTGATGGCATTGACGACCGCGGGCCTCATGCCCGCCGGACCCACCAGCCCGTTCCAGCCGACAGCCTCGTAGCCGGCCACACCAGCCTCGGCAATCGTCGGCACATCCGGCAACGCGGGCATGCGTTTTGCGCTGCTGACGCCAAGTGCCCTCAGCCGGCCCTGCTGCACCAGCGGCACGCCGGAAGGCGCCGTGGCAAACGTCAGCATCACATGTCCTGCAAGCAGATCCGCCATCGCCGGCGCGGCGCCTTTGTACGGCACATGCACCATGCGCGTACCGGTCATGGTCTTGAACATTTCCGCGGTCAGGTGCGGCGCGCTGCCGTTGCCCGCCGAACTGTAATGCAACTGGTCCGGACGCTGTTTCGCGAAGGCAATGAATTCCTTCAGCGTCTTCACCGGCACCGAAGGATGCACCACCAGCACATTGGCAACCTGTGCCAGCAGCATGATCGGCGTGAAGTCCTTGAGCGGGTCGTAGCCCAGTTTCGGGTACAGGCTGGGATTCACGGTGTGCACCGTCGATGCCGACAGCAGCGTGTAGCCGTCTCCCGGCGCACGCACCACCAATTCGGCGCCGATGTTGCCGCTGCCGCCGGCGCGGTTGTCGATGATCACCTGCTGTTTCCAGGAGTCGGTCAGTTTCTGGCCGATCAGGCGGGTCAGGATGTCGGTAACGCCCCCCGGCGGATACGGCACGACGATACGTACCGGCTTCGCAGGATAGGCCTGCGCATAAGCCTGCGGCACCGGCCAGAAGAAAACGGTCAACAGGCCGCACGCCGCAATCACTGCTTGCTTCGCAGATAACGCATTCATTCTTGTCTCCCCCGGATTTGGAAGTCATAGTAGGCTCACGTTCGCAAGCAGGTCAACCCGGCCGCAGGGTCCGCAAGCGCCGGTGCAACAAAGGAGAGCCGCTTGGACACCGTGCATGCATGGCAACACAAACTCGGCATGATCGTGCCGTCCTGGAACACGGTCATGGAATATGAAGCCCAGCGCATGGCCGGGAACGGGATTTCGGTGCACACGCAACGCATCTCGCATACTGCCGACACCGAAGAAAACCTGATGTGGATGGGCACACAGGTGCCCGCGGCCGCCCAATTGCTCGCTCATGCCAAAGTGAGCGTGATCTGTTACGGCTGCACCGCCGGAGGATTCATCAAGGGGCCGCAGTACGACCGCGACATGGCCGCGCAGATCAAGGCGGCAACCGGGATACCGGGCGCCACTTCTGCCTCGGCAATCACCGATGCGCTCGCCGCTTTGGGCGCCACACGCATCAGCGTGGCCACCGCATACGAACCGTGGCTCAACGCCAAAACCCGGCAATACCTTGAAGCCGCGGGCTTCACGGTGCTGGCAATCGAAGGCTTCGGAACCCAAGCCCATGCGGCTGTCACACCCGACCGTGTCGCCGCGCTGGCGAAACAAGTCAATCGTCCGGATGCGGAGGCCGTTTTCATCGGCTGCTCCAACCTGCGCACGCTGGAAATCATCGAAGCGCTGGAACAGGATCTGGGCAAACCCGTGGTCACCAGCAATCAGGCATCGATGTGGCGCATGCTGCGCCTGGCGGGAGCAAGGCATGGCGTTGCCGGTGGCGGTCGCCTGTTCCATACGGCCTGAACTTCACCCTGCCCGCCGGATACGATATAACTTATTGTTTTTAAACATTTTTTAATCACTTCCTGTTGTGTTATCCTTGTCGCCCCGCAGCAGTCTGCAACCTCTCCGGATCTGATCAGTAATGAAAACCGAAGTCCATGTCCACGGCAGCATCTTCCTGTGCAAAGGCGTCACGCTCTCCCAGATCGAGTTGGCCTTGCGCCCGTGGCTGGATTACGTCGATGCCGACCACATTTCCGACGCCAAGAGCCTGGAACGCGAAGAACCGGGCATCGTCTTTGACACGCGCGAACGCGTGGTCAGCATCTGCTGGACCGGTGACGTCGGCCGCGGCTTCCACAACAAGCTCACCGAAGCCTGCAACAGTCTCGGTCCGCTGACCGAATACGCTTCCGAAGTCGAGGTCACCTATTACCCGGACAGCGGCGAGGACGAGTTCCATCAGTTTTTCGTCGGACCCTCGCAGGAAGCCATCCACGAGTTCCGCCGCCAGTGCGTGGTCGAAGACCTCAACCACATGCTGTCGCGCCATCTCGGCAAGGTGGAAGTGGAACAGGTCACAGAACTGGTGACCCGCATGTTCGATGCGCAGGTGCCGGCGAAACCGGCGGCTGGAGAAAAAAATCCGGCAAACACCACCTCAACGGTGATTCCGCTGCATCCGCGCAATCGCCACCTCCATTGAGCCGGCAGCGAATCAGTCTTTCTTTTTCGGCTCGCCCAGCCGCAACGCGGGCACGCGCAGCGCCAAAAAAATCGCAGTGAAGCGGATGACGACGATGGTCGTCATTCCGGCGTATCCGGCGTTCAGCCGGTCAAACCCGGTACCCTGCAACAGCAGATAAACGATGATGCCGATGATCGCCGCAGTGGCGTAGATCTCGCCGTCGCGCAGCAGCAGCGGGATTTCCGCCAGCAGCATGTCGCGGAACACACCGCCGGCAACGCCGGTCATCGTGCCGAGAATCACTGCGACGATGCCGCCGTAACCCGCAGCTTCGGCAATGCGTGCGCCGCTGATCGCGAAGAGAGCAAGTCCGAGCGCATCGGCCACCAGCAGCGCGCGCAGCGGGATTTCGCGGAAGCGCACCACCAGTAAAGTCGTCAGCGTCGCCGCAAAGATAGCCCACAGGTAGCCGGTGTCACCCAACCAGAACACCTGACGGTCGATCAGCAGGTCGCGCAGCGTGCCGCCGCCGATCGCGGTGACGGTGGCAATCACCAGCACGCCGAACCAGTCGAGGTGCTTGCGCCCGGCGGCGAGCACGCCGCTCACCGCGAACACGGCGACGCCGAGGTAATCCATCAACTGCAGGGGTGTGATCGGGATGCTCATAACAATAATAGGCCAGGCAAGGTCAATAAGCAGCGCAAGTGCCGTTCATGGTTCGACAAGCTCACCACGAACGGCACAAAATCGTTCGTCCTGAGCCCGTCGAAGGATGAACGATTGTATCCCGTTCGGGAATTACGAACGCTTTTTCAGCGCGTCCTTGCGGAAACTGATCGTCGCCTCGGGATCAATCTTGACGTGGATGATCGCGGGCTTGCCGGCTTTCAGCGCGTCGCGCAGCGCATCCGCAGTCTCGCCGGGCGCCGTCGGGTGGTAGCCGTTGCCGCCGGTGAGTTTCATCACTTCGTCGAAGCGCGGACTGTGGACATGAGCGCCGATATAGCGGCCGTCATAGAAATCGCGCTGGTAGGCAATTTCCGAACCCCAGGTGCCGTTGTCCATGACGATGCCGATGGCAGGAATGTTGCTCGCCACCGCGGTGGTCATCTCGCCCATGGTCATGCCGAAGCCGCCGTCGCCCATCAGAGAAATCACCGCGCGCTCCGGCGCCGCGACCTTGGCGCCGATAGCCGCGGAGTAAGAGAATCCGACCATGCCGCAGTCGAGCGGCGTCAGTAAAGCCGGCGCCTCGTAAAACGGCAGCTGGTCTGTGGCCTGGAATCCTGTCGTGCCGGCATCGAGCGTGAATATCGCGTTGCGCGGCGCCGCCTGGCGCACTTCTTCGTAAATCACGTCGGGATGCATCGGCGTACCGCTGCGCGAACCCGAAGCTTTGCGCTCGGCAAGCAGCGCCTGGCGCGACTTGAAGAAAACCTCGTTGCGCGCCCCCCACGGCGCAGTCGCCACCGGCTGCAGCAGCGCGAGCAGGCCGTCGATCACCGCGCCGGCGTCGGCCGCCACCGCCAGCGTCACCGGGAAATAGCGGCCAAGTGCCAGCGGATCGACATCGACCTGGATGATTTTCGCAGTGGGTGAAATGTCGGTGTTTTTGTAGAACGTGGTATTGAAACCCAGCCGCGTGCCGAGCGCGATGATCAGGTCGGCCTCGCGCGTCAGCGTGCTCGCCACTGGATTGCCACGCGGCCCGACGCCGCCGGCATGCCATTTGAAATCCAGCGGCAGGATGTCGGCATGGCCGGCGGAACTGGTCACCGGAATCTGCAGCTTCTCCGCCAATGCCGCGAGTTTCTTGCTCGCGCGTGACCACTTGATGCCGGCGCCGGCGTGGATCACCGGCTTTTTCGCAGCAAGTACCAGTTTCTGCATTTCCTGCAGCGCCGCGGCATCGGCGGCGGGTGAGCGTATCTCCGGCAGGCTTTGCGGGATGTCGGCCTCGATGTCGTGGTTGAACAGGTCGCGCGCAATGTTCACCACCACCGGTCCGCGGCGGCCCGAATTGGCGATGCGATAGGCCTCGAGGATGAATTCAGGGATCCGGTCGGGCCGCGGCACCGTCATCACCCGCTTGGTCACCGGCAGGAACAGCGTGTTTTGATCAATCTCCTGGAACGCGTCACGCCCGATGTGCTCGGTCGAGGCAAGGCCGGTGATCGCCACCACCGGCGAATAGGCAAACTTCGCCTGCGCCAGGCCCAGCACCATGTTCGCCGAGCCGGGGCCGGCCTGGCCGCAGATGAACGTTCCGGGCGTCTGCGTCACGCGGCCGTAGGCATCGGCCATGTGCATGCCGCAATTTTCATGGCGCACGCCGATGTATTCCATCTCGTCCCAGAAATCGTAGAGCGCGTCGTACATCTCTAGCGTGCTCGAACCCATCAATCCGAAAATCTTCTTCACGCCGGCGGCGCGCAGCGCCTGGACCGCGGCCATGCCGCAGCGCAATTTTTTCATGCTCATCAACTTCTCCTGATTACTCTGGACTAGGTGTCTTCACACCGTATCAAACAAACAACGTTCGGGCTGAGCCTGTCGAAGCCCGAGACCGCCCTTCGACAAGCTCAGGGCGAACGGTCAAAGGGAATCGCTACGGACGGGTCATCACCCCAACGCATCAAAACGCCCCCTATTTCTTCAGCACTTCCGGATTAGCGACATTGATTGGCTTGCCGGCGATGAACGCCAGGATCTGCTCGACCGCGGTACCGTAATACGATTCGTAGGTCGCCTCCTCGACGTAGCCGAGGTGCGGCGTGCACACCACGTTGTCCATGCCGATCAGCGGATGCGACGCATTGAGCACCGGCTCTTCCTCGTAGACGTCGATTGCGGCGCGTCCCGGCCGCCCTGCCTTCAGCGCGTTGACCAGCGCGTCCTTGGCGATGATCGGCGCGCGGCTGGTGTTGACGATCAGCGCCGTGGTTTTCATCCGCGCCAGGTCCTCCGCGGTGACGATGCCGCGGGTGCCGTCGTTGAGCGGCAAATGGATGGAAATCACGTCGGACTCGGCAAAAAACGCTTCGCGACTTGCCGCCACTTCGAATCCCGCAGCTTTCGCCTTCGCCGTCGAACCTTCGCGGCCCCAGCACACGACTTTCATGTCGAACGCCTTGCCGACCTTGGCCACCATGCTGCCGATGCGGCCATAGGCATAGATGCCCAGCGTCTTGCCGGCCAGTCCGGTGCCCACCGAATTCTGCCATTGGCCATTCTTCAGACGCGCCGCTTCCTGGGGAATGCGCCGCAGCGCAGCGATGATCAAACCCCAGGCGAGCTCCGCGGTCGGCGTCGGGTTGCCGCTGCCGCCCGCGGATATCAGGATGCCCTTCTCGGTACAGGCGGCAATGTCGATGTGATAGGCATTGCGCCCGGTCTGGCTGATCATTTTCAGCTTCGGCAGCTTTTCGATCACCGCGCGCGGC
>Ga0222714_10006512_pt1 | contig 10889 bp, 7 predicted proteins | sample C33_3DmetaG_FD_165048 | JGI IMG/M metagenome (GOLD analysis project Ga0222714, IMG submission 165048) | Estuarine water microbial communities from San Francisco Bay, California, United States - C33_3D | ecosystem: Environmental > Aquatic > Marine > Unclassified | place: USA: California... | reverse complement strand
AGTTCAGCATAATCATAATCTGATGTTGCCAGGGCTTCCGGAAGCTTGTCAGTATTCTCACCACCTGCTTCAAGCCATGCCTGCCAGCCACCATTTAACACGGCCGTATTATCATGCCCTATCCAGCGCAATAGCCACCATAATCTGGCCGCAAATACACCTCCAACATCATCATAAACAACCACTCTATGTTCCGGCCAAATACCCCACTGCTGCACCTGCTTAATCCAGTCGTTTCTGTCTGGTAAAGGGTGCCTGCCAGTAATTTCAGGCCGATGCGGGCTACTCAGTTGTTTATTTAAATCCGCGTAAAAAGCGCCGGGGATATGCCTTTCCAGATAGGCTTTTTTTCCTGCCTCAGCATCCATAAGACTGCAACGACAATCAAACACCAGAAGACTGTCCCCATTTTTTTGTTGCTGTATTAATTCATTTGCCGTGATGAGATAGTTCATTTTATTTACTGACTCCTGCTTCTTCTGACTGCTTGATCTCTTTAGGTTCTAACAGGCGGGATGTAATTGTTCCTGCTGTCATTGCGCCACTCACATTTAAGGCCGTTCTTGCCATATCGATTAGTGGCTCAATGGAAATTAACAGGGCAACTAACACAACCGGCAAACCCAATGCTGGTAAAACCATCAAAGCAGCAAAGGTAGCGCCACCACCCACGCCTGCCACACCCAACGAACTTATAGTTACTATAGCAATCAATGTGACTAAAAAACTAATACTCGTTGGATCGATACCCATACTCGGCGCAGTCATAACGGCCAGCATGGCCGGATAAATACCGGCGCAACCATTCTGCCCAATCGTTGATCCAAAACTGGCAGAGAAATTCGCAATCACAGGAGAATTCCCTAATTCATTCACCTGCATTTCAACATTGAGCGGAATGGTGGCCATCGAACTTCTCGAGGTGAAAGCAAAGGCCAACACCGGTCCTACCTTTTTAAAATAATCTATCGGGTTAACTTTGAATAAAAACAACAGAAACCCGTGAATGCCAAACATGACCAGAATGGCAAAATACGACGCGACTATAAAACTCAAGAGATCCAGTATATCTGCGAGCTCTGAACTTGCGGCCACATTAAAAATTAACGCCAGTACGCCATAAGGGGTAAAGCCAATCACCAGTCGCACAAGTTTCAGCACCAAGCTTTGTGATACATCTATAAAGTGTCTGAAAGTGGCACCTTTTTCAGCATCATCCTTGGTCATCTGCAGTCCCGCAATCCCTAGAATAATGGCGAAAATCACCACCGCAATAACCGAGGTTTCCCTCAAACCTGCCAGGTCACTAAAGATATTCTGCGGCAAGAAAGAGCTGACTAAATCTGGAAAACTCATCACGCTTAAACCTGCCTGACGATTGAGTAAAACTTCCTCTCGCGCCAACTCTCTGGCTCCCTGAGTAAAACCCTCAGCACTCAAACCAAACAGCAGGCTAATAGTGATCCCTACAATGGCAGCTATCATGGTCGTCAATAGCAAGAGTCCTATTACCGAAATACTGATTTTTCCAAGATTCGCCAAATCATTTAACTTAATCACAGCAGCCAAAATTGAGACCAGAATCAAGGGCATGACAATCACTCGCAGCAAGCTGACATAAGCAGTACCAACCACATTACTCCACTCCAGCGTTTCAGGAATGACCTCCGGATTTGATTGAGAAAACAATTGCAGCAAGATGCCAAAACCGACGCCCAACATTAAGCCGGTAAATACACGTTGGCTAAGGGTAAAGCCTTTGCCCGTCATGCCAGCCAGCACATAAATCAGCGCAGCAAATATTAGTAAATTTATTAGCACCATCAGATTCATTGTTGATCCTTTGTGGTTTTATTTATTTGGCAAAGCATTATTTATTGGGAAAAGCGCTGTGCTCACCAATCTTTTGTATGGCTTGCTCTAGCAAGGATTTACTGGGCTCCATTAATCTGGGAAAGCACTTAAGAAAATTTATTTCCATCAAACCCTATAGAGCAAAACAAGCTTTAAAAAGATATTACCCCCCCCCCGGAAATTCACATAAAACAGCAAGTACAATATCGCTGATTTCCCATGTCTACAGCCCCTCAATATTAAAAAAAAGAGAAAAGTAAATTTTTTCAGTGGATGATTGATCCAGAAAAGATTTATCTGCGTAGAAGTTAGTAATTGATATGAAATGCTTTATAAACATGCTTGCTTCCCCTTATATTTTGCAAGCTCACCCTTAACCCGCCTGGTCCTGCCTTGCGGGTTTTTTATAGCCCTTTTTTAATTACCAACACGAATTTTATAGGCCCAGAACATCCTGCATATTGTATAAGCCATTTTTTTTGTCTTGTAACCAAAGTGCTGCACGAATGGCGCCAGTTGCGTAATTCATTCTTGAACTGGATCGATGACTGATTTCAAGGCGTTCCCCTGGGCTGGCAAACATAATGGTATGGTCACCAATAATATCGCCGGCACGAATGGTTTCAAAACCAATGGTTTTATCCTGCCTTTTGCCGACAAGCCCTTCTCGGCCATAGACGGCAACTTCAGATAAATTTCTGCCTAGCACCCCGGCAGCCACCTCACCCATGTGCAGTGCCGTGCCAGATGGGGCATCGACCTTATTGCGGTGATGGGCCTCTATAATCTCAATATCGCTGGAATCACCTAACACGGCAGTAGCTTGTTCTATCAGTTTAAACAATACATTTACGCCCACACTCATATTAGGGGCAAAGACAATAGCGATTTCCTTACTTATTTCTTTGATATGCTGCTTTTCTTCCAAGGTAAACCCGGTTGTTCCGATCACCATTTTTTTTCCATAGCGGCTGCACAAATCCAGATGCATTATGGTTGCTTCGGCACCAGTGAAATCAAACATCAAGTCGAAATCGTCCATCACCTGTTCAAAATCATCAACAGTGACCACATGCAGCGGACCGACCCCACTGATCAGGCCAACATCCTCACCCAGAGAAGGGCAATTCTCAGTTACTGATGCCGCACCTATAGTTATCTCAGGCTCATCCATCGCCGCCTGGACCAGCGCTTTCCCCATTCGGCCATTCGAACCACCAATTGCTACGTTTAACATAATTCCTACCTGCTGCTTTGCTTTCTGGCTATTCTATTACATGTGTCTCAAATGGACACATATGGAAATCGATAAAACGATGTCATTCCTTGAGATAATGTTTTGCATCGACCGGCTTTATTAGATAATTACTCACTAAACCCACCGCCAACATGACCGCCATGAGATACATAGTGCTGTTATACAAACCAGAGGTTGGATCAACGGTTCCGGCCGGAACAATTTCCATTAATCGGGCAATAGTCACTGTTTGTGCAGCGACCAGCTGATCCAGCTGATCCAAACCAGCACCAAATTGTGTTTGAAAATCAGCTGGATTTACCCGAGTTGCCAGATCCTCGATGGCCCGAGTTATTGCAGATTCACGCAAAGAGGTAATGGCCAAGGGGCCCAGTACTCCAGCTGTACTCCATGCCGTCAGCAGGCGTCCATGGATGCCGCCAACATTTTTGCTGCCGAATACATCTGCCAGATAAGCTGGGATTGTTGCAAATCCACCCCCATACATGGTGAAAATAATCATGGTGGCACCATAAAACAACACCAGCCAGGTCACTGCAGGATTAATACTGACTTGTTGTGCCGCAAAAGGCACAGAACAATAAAGCACTATTCCCAAGGCAAAAAACACCCAATACGTATTTTTACGACCGATATAATCTGATGAACTGGCCCAGATAAATCGCCCCACCATATTAAAGACACTGATCATGCTGACATAGGTCGCGGCAAAAGCCCCGTCGACAATGGAAGGCAAGGTTGTCCCAAAAATCTCTCTCATCATGGTACTGGCAACGCCTAAGACCCCTATTCCAGCTGAGACATTCATACATAACACGACCCAAAGCTGATAAAACTGGGGGGTTTTTAGGGCCTCATCAATATCGACATTATGTGTAGTCACCATACTGCGTTGTTCCGATTCTGCCGTCGGCGCAACAAATCCTTCTGGTTGCCAGCTTTCAGTCGGCACTCGATAAGAAAATGCAGCAATCATCATGACAATAAAATACAGAGCGCCTAAAACAAGGAAGGTTTGAGCCACGCCAACTGAACCAGTCCCCACGGCATAAATCCCTTCAGGACCCGGCACAAGCATAGAGGCAACATCGTTTGCGCCAATCACCACCACTTCGAGCGGCTCACCTGCTCTTTCAACAAAACGTCTTCCAGCTTGAGTGATTAGCGTGAACTGATCGAGGCTACCCAGATAATCTGGCGCTTCATAAAATAATTGTATGAAAAAACGTTTCAGCGGAGCACCAATCATAGCGCCACCACCAAAACCCATAATCGCCATGCCAGTAGCCATTCCTCGATGATCGGGAAACCAGCGTATTAAGGTACTGACTGGAGAAACATAGCCCAAGCCAAGCCCGCACCCCCCAATCACACCATAGCCTAAATACAGCAGCCAAAGTTGATGCCAATAGATGCCAATTGCGCCAATCAAAAAGCCGCCACCCCAACAGATGGCAGCCACTACTCCCACTTTACGGGGACCGACTTTTTCCAGCCAGCGACCCGCAAAGGCAGCAGACAGCCCTAAGGCGACAATGGCAACAGAAAATATCCAAGTGACATCCTGCAGGCTCCAGTCATTGGATGCTGGAGCGACCACCCCAATTGCTCTGGTTAAAGGTAAATTGAAAATACTCCATGCATACACAGAGCCAATGCATAAATGTATGGCAATAGATGCGGGAGGCACTTTCCAGCGGTTGAATCCTGGCTCAGCAACAATTCTTTCTTTAGTTAGTAAACCAGGCATGATGGAAAGAAAACAAATTTTCCTTATTTCTTTGCTTTAGCGTGAAGTGGAATTGGCATAAATTTCTAGCGTTGAAATATTGCTCCAGCCTGCAAAACCATGGCCGCCGCCTGCAGAAAGATTAGCAAATCCAACTTCATCCACCCTGCTCAGATCCGGGTTCATGACAGCACCACCCACGGCTACTTCTTCAGGGTCCAGTACAAACCAGTCCTGATTTTCGAAAGCGACTTCAACACTGAGAAAAGCCCCTCCAGTCTCAATAGACTGACTGCCAATTGCAAGAACGCCATCAGCAAGTTTTATAACCGGATGCAGAGCATGTAAATTATTGGTGCGAACGATCGCCCGCATTCTTGCCAGCCCTCTTAAGTCCATATAATTGCGGCGTGATTTCAAGGTCACGGCAACTGGCGATCCAGCGAGGCCAGTCCACAAATCTATACGCCCTTCATGCTCATATACCGTAATGTCGCCTGAACGATAGCCATAAAGGTCAAGTTCCAAATCATTATTAGTTACCGCACTTTGTCCTGCCAGATAGTAATCATTATCTGATGCATGGCTACTCATCGGTTTACCAAGCGCAGACTCAGATTGCTGCCAGCTTTCCATGAACAGCAAAGCAGGCCTTTGTGTTTGGTCCTGAGAAAAGCCTGGTATGGAAAATAGACTCAATGAAAAACTGCTTAAAACTGCCAGGAAATACAACTTTCTTGAAATATTGCTCAGCATGGTCATTCCTTTTATTTTTATTATTGTTGCCTGATTCTAACCAAGTATTCCTAAAAAAGCGCTATTAGACCTGAAGTTCGTTTTGAATTGTCTGTATACCGATACCATTTCATTGATTTATTAAGCAGGTTTATATTGTAGAATTGAGCGATTCTTTTTTAATCTAAGTAAACCTAATTTGCTCTATCGCCTCCTCACAGGAAAAACTTATTCCTCTGCCAAACCTGATCTGGTTCATGATCCGGTAGGACAGGTATTATTCCGCACTAGTGTCCCTATCACCATCGGTGCCGTAGCCATGATTCTGTTTTACCTGGCTGACACCTGGTTTGTAAGCCAGTTAGGGACACGGGAACTGGCAGCTCTGGGTTTTACCTTTCCTGCCACCATCATGGTGACTTATCTGGGAGTTGGGCTGGCCATTGGCACATCGGCTCTGGTGGCCAAATCCATGGGCTCCAATAATCAAGAAAAAGCGGTGGAATACACCTATGCTGCAGTGGCCTTTGGTTACCTGTTTGGCTTGTTGCTGATCTATCCGGCTCTGTCCTCTATAACCTGGGTATTTACTCTGATGGGGGCAAGTACTGAAACATTGGTCTTGATCGATGAGTTTTTAAGTGCCTGGTATTTGGGCATCCCTCTGATTCTTGTCCAGTTTGCTGGTACGGCATGCATGCGTGCCTGTGGAAACTCGGCACTGCAGGGACGTTTAATGATGATGGCTGCTACGGCCAACGCCATCCTTGACCCCATACTGATATTTGGACCAGGCCCACTACCTGCCTTTGGCATCAAAGGCGCCGCCATGGCTACCGTGCTGACCTGGGTGATGACCAATATCTTTATCTTGTACCACCTGGCCGTGAAAGAACAAATGCTGAAAGTTTTTTGGCCCGGCTTCAGCGTCTTGATCCGTGACTGGACACAATTACTGAAAATCACCCTGCCAGCCGCATTGGCTAATATGATTACGCCTTTATCGACTGGAGTGATTACGGCAACTCTGGCCGCTTATGGTCCATCTGCGGTTGCGGGTTATGGGGTGGTCATGCGCATGGAAGCGTTGATCTTGATTGTAGTACTGGGAATGTCCATGAGCCTGCCTCCCTTTATCAGCCAAAATTTTGGCGCCCAGGCCTATGACCGCTTGCGTGATGGTCTGAAATTATCCCTTAAATTCATTATGGCATTGCAGTTTGGCTTGTATCTTATCGTCGCTTTAGCCGCACCGTTTATTGCTTCAATTTTTTCACCCGAGCAGGCCGTCAGAGAGGTGATTATCATTGTTCTTAGAATTCTCCCTGCCAGCTACGCATTCCAGGGGATGGTTGTCCTGAGCGCTTCCAGCTTTAACGCGTTACACGCTCCTCGCAATGCCCTGCTTACCAGTTTGCTACGCTTTTTTGTTTTTTATGTGCCGCTGGCTTTATTTGGCGCCAGCCTCGGAGGGGTCAGCGGTTTATTTATTGGTGCTGCCATTGGCAACCTGCTTGCCGGACTAGTCATCACCTGGTGGATTAATCGCTACACTGCAAATCTTTAATAAAAGATAAAATCCTCTTATCTGGTAATTAAATAATATCCGTTATTTAGCCTAATGGAGCAGAGGCAGTGATAGAAATTTAATGTCTACTTTCGGGCGAAAGCGAACACAAAGATAATTTTCTGTGTAGAGCAATTTTTTTAATTCTTAGTCTTAGGTAAATTCTCTTTCCCTCAATTATTCCATAAAGCTGATATGAATAATTGAAGGAAGAAAGTTTTCTAATTTTGTAGAAGTAATTTCTTGAGAGTGACTTTCTTACTCGGCAGGAGGCACAAATACTCTGTGCTCGAAAAAATTTGACTTCAATCAGACCAGAGCACGTAGCAGCTCAGATCAGGATTTCAGTGTATCTACAAACTTCTTAACCCCATCAAACCATGACGTTCTTTTTGGCGATTGCCGATCCCCCTGACTGCTTTGAATCTCAGAGAATTCATTCAGAATTTCTTTTTGGCGCTTCGTCAGATGAATTGGCGTTTCGACCACCACTCTACAGAGCAGATCACCTTTTGACCCGCCCCTTACAGGAGTCACCCCTTTTCCACGAAGCCTGAATAATTTACCGGTTTGAGTTTCTGAAGGAATTTTTAATTTAACTTTACCTTCCAATGTTGGCACTTCCAACTCGCCGCCAAGCGCAGCATCAGTAAAACTAATCGGAATTTCACAGTATAAGTCACGCCCGTCGCGTTCAAAAATTGCATGCGGTTTGACATTCATCTGGACAAATAAATCGCCGGGTGGACCACCATGCAGACCGGCTTCACCTTCTCCGGACAAACGAATACGATCACCGGTATCAACACCTGCCGGTACTTTTACTGAAAGGGTTTTATTTTCCTGAATGGCGCCACGCCCATGGCAAGTATGACAAGGGTCTTTTATAGTTTTGCCAGCACCCTGACAACGGGGGCAAGTTTGTTGAACTGAAAAAGGTCCCTGACGCATTCTAACCTGCCCCATACCGCCACAGGTAACACAGTCTTCAGGCATAGTGCCTTTCTTTGCGCCAGTTCCATCACAGGTTTTACAGGTCACACTGGTCGGTATACGGATTTTGACACTTGAGCCTTTAACCGCATCTTCCAGACTTAAATCGAGGGTATAACTTAAATCGGCGCCACGTTGAACATGTGAGCGGGAACGTCCTCCGCCACCAAAGATATCACCAAAGATGTCACCAAAAACATCGCCAAAGCCTTGAGCCCCTGCACCACTAAAACCTTGAGGATTGACACCGTCATGACCAAATTGATCATAGGCTGCACGCTTCTCACTATCCGCAAGAATTTCGTAAGCTTCATTTGCTTCTTTGAATCGGGCTTCAGCTTCATCATTATCCGGATTACGATCCGGATGATTTTTCATAGCTATACGCCGATAGGCCTTTTTTATCTCTTGCTCTGTGGCCCCTTTTTCAACACCGAGTACTTCGTAATAATCTCTTTTGCTCATAGCCCGCTCTAAAACCGAAAAAAACTAACGCAGGAATTTCAGGCCCACGTTAGTTTTTTAAAACCTAACAAGAAATAGCTTAAGTGTTTACTTTTCGTCTTCTTTGACTTCTTCAAACTCTGCATCCACTGCATCATCTGAACCGCTAGTTTCTCCGCCTGTTTCGGCAGCGCCTGCTGCTTCACCAGCTGCCTGAGCCTCAGCATACATACGTTCAGCCAAAGAACTGGATGCTTCAGTGAGATCTTTTGTTTTGGCTTCTATTTCTGCCAGATCATCACCTTTCAGTGCTTCTTCAAGTGCAGTAATCGCCGCTTCAATTTTCTCTTTCTCATCCGCTTGAACTTTATCTCCAGCTTCAGTCAATGTTTTCTTGGTGGCGTGTACCAAACCATCGGCTGTGTTTTTAGCGGTAATCAGCGCTTCAAACTTTTTGTCTTCTTCAGCATGTGCCTCGGCATCGTTCACCATTTTTTCAATCTCTTCATCGGATAACCCGCTAGAAGCTTTGATCACAATAGACTGCTGTTTACCGGTAGCGACATCTTTAGCCGACACATTCAAAATACCATCCGCATTCAAGTCAAAACTCACCTCAATCTGAGGCATGCCACGTGGAGAAGGTGGTATATCTGTCAGATCAAAGCGGCCTAATGATTTATTTTGAGCCGCTTGCTTACGCTCACCCTGAACAACATGAATGGTCACAGCGCTCTGGTTATCCTCAGCTGTTGAGAAAGTCTGTTTCTTACTCACCGGAATCGTCGTATTTTTATCAATCAGTGGCGTTGCTACACCACCCAAAGTTTCAATTCCTAAAGACAGGGGAGTCACATCCAGCAACAAGACATCAGTCACATCACCTGCCAATACGGCAGCCTGAATTGATGCACCCATTGCAACAGCTTCGTCTGGGTTTACGTCATGTCTTACTTCTTTACCAAAGAACTCAGTAACTTTTTTCTGCACCAGAGGCATACGTGTCTGACCACCAACCAATATCACATCATTGATATCAGAGGCTGAGAGATTGGCATCTTTCAAGGCAATTTTCAGAGGTTCAATCGTACGATCAACCAGACCCTCTACCAACGACTCAAGTTTTGAGCGAGTCAGTTTCACCACTAAATGCTTAGGACCGCTGGCATCTGCAGTAATATAAGGCAGGTTCACTTCCGTTGACTGTGCAGAAGATAGCTCAATTTTAGCTTTTTCAGCGGCTTCTTTAAGACGCTGCAGCGCTAATGGATCGTTATGCAAATCCATTCCGCTTTCTTTTTTGAACTGATCAGCAAGATAGTCAATCAGACGCAGATCAAAGTCTTCACCGCCGAGGAAGGTATCACCATTGGTAGATAGCACTTCGAAAGAATGTTCGCCATCAGTCTCGGCAATTTCAATGATTGAAATATCAAAAGTACCACCACCCAGGTCATAAACAGCAATGGTGCTATCACCACTTTTCTTGTCCATGCCGTAGGCAAGCGCTGCCGCAGTAGGTTCGTTAATAATACGTTTAACCACAAGGCCAGCGATTTTACCGGCATCTTTAGTGGCCTGACGTTGTGAATCGTTGAAATATGCTGGAACAGTTACCACCGCTTCGGTAACGGGTTCTCCCAGATAATCTTCAGCAGTCTTTTTCATTTTCATTAAGACTTGCGCAGAAATCTGAGGGGGCGCCATTTTCTCGCCACGCACTTCTACCCAGGCGTCACCGTTGTCGGCTTCAACAATTTTATAAGGCACCATTTTAATGTCTTTTTGTACAACTTCATCTTTGAACTGGCGTCCAATCAAACGCTTGATTGCGAACAAGGTGTTGTGCGGATTGGTAACTGCCTGACGTTTGGCAGGCTGGCCAACCAGTGTTTCACCACTTTCTGTGTACGCAATAATAGATGGCGTAGTACGATCACCTTCAGCATTCTCAATAACTTTGGCTTTACCACCTTCCATTACTGACACACAGGAATTGGTAGTACCTAAGTCTATGCCTATAATTTTTCCCATAATTTTATCTCTCCGGTTAATTTATTCAGTGCTTTCCTGAATAAACAGCAATCGCACTTTATCTGTTCTATATATTGGCCCTATCTGCTATTTTTCAAGGACCTGCTTAAATGTTCTTGTTTTAAATCATAAAACCATCTTGCTTCGATCAATCATTTTGAAACCATCACCATAGCCGGGCGAATAACTCTCCCATTCAGGCTGTATCCTTTTTGGACGACGGCTATCACTGTATTCGGCTCTAGATCGGGGTTTTCTAGCATCGACATAGCCTG
>Ga0222714_10006511_pt1 | contig 10889 bp, 13 predicted proteins | sample C33_3DmetaG_FD_165048 | JGI IMG/M metagenome (GOLD analysis project Ga0222714, IMG submission 165048) | Estuarine water microbial communities from San Francisco Bay, California, United States - C33_3D | ecosystem: Environmental > Aquatic > Marine > Unclassified | place: USA: California... | reverse complement strand
GACGATAACTCATTAAGAATAGACGGCGCTTCAGACAGAATCACAAACAGTGTGTTGGACTTTGATGGCAATGTGATCACACTACAATCAGGTGTCACAATTGACATTGGTACTAACAGTTCAGCAAGTGGAGTTGGATTCACAATTTATAACACAGATCACACACAAAGAAATGCATTAAGAATTTATGCAGATGATGCCAACGGTTCAACTGTAAACAGTATTGAAACATTCACATCAAAAGGTTCTATTGTAACGCCAACAGCCAATGCGGCAGATGATGCTTTATTTTCATATGTTCATTATGGACATGACGGCTCACAATACGTACAATCATCTTTAATTTCTGCAGTTGTAGATGCATCTGCCACCGTAGCACCAGGTTCAGTTCCAGGTGCATTAATTTTTGGTACTACACCAGACAATGGTGTAACCTTTAATTTTATGATTTTCGATCAGGATGGAAATGTAGGAATAAACAATCCAACACCTAGTGAAAAACTTGATGTAATAGGAAATGCTAAAGTGTCAGGATCTATGTTGTTAGGTAGATTGGATTCTACTGCAATTGGAAGTTTAACTCCTCAAAACGGAATGATTGTGTACAACACAACCACTAACAAATTCCAAGGTTACGAAAACGGCGGTTGGGCCAACCTAATTTAATCTTATGAAAGTCCGAATAACTGGACATACTAAAGAACTAGAAGATGATCTATGCGGCAGTATTGGATCAAAAATTTACTCATATTATCAGTCTCAAGGTCATGATGTAAAAGGTTTTTCATCTGGAAGTACATTAGAAGAAATCATAGAGCAATCAAAAAATTGTGATATATTTTTTAACAATGCATATTGTGACAGCAATCTTCAACTTAAACTGTTGAATGCTCTGCACGATAAAGTAGGTAAAATGGTGGTGAGTGGTTCAGTGGTTACTGACTATCCAGACCCAAATGATCCAGTTTATACAAATAATAAAAAAATTTTAGAACAAAGATTTATGGAATTGGCAATTAACAAATTACCAAATGTAGCAGATTTACTACTATTAAAATTAACAAGCAGTTCTTATAAAGATCATGAAACTGTTTTAAACGCTGTCGATTTTTGGATTAAAAATCCAACTACAATCAGTTTAACTTTCAATATTACTGATAATATCTAAGACAATGAAATACTATAGGTATTTAGATTTAGACTACCAAAGTGTAGTTAAAAAAGTTTATTCTTATTTAGAAGAATATTTTGATCGAGATAGTTTTTTTGTTCCTTTACCTACTGAAGATATTTTAAGTAAATTTCCAGAAATACAAAAAAGTTTAGATCCATTAAATCTTCATGTGTCGGAATGTGCTATAATAGTTTATAATAATTCCTGGCATAATTTTATTCATATAGACGATCCTACTGATAGCAGTAGAATCAATTTTCCTGTACTTAATTGTGAAAAATCTAAAACTAACTTTTACAAATTAAAAGACGGCAAAACAACTAGAACTGATGCTGAAGGAGAGTTAAGCAACGTTCTATATGCATTACCAGAAGATTGTGATCTTGTTGATAGTTTTTGTCTAAACAAAGCCGCAGTGTTAAGAACTAATGTTCTTCATAATGTTGTGTGTGACCCAGAAATAAAATATAGAATTTCGCTAACTCTAAAATGTAAAGAAAATATTGATTATTTGTTAGAATAATTTCTAAGAAAAGTTTATTGTTGACTGTTGCTTTTTTTTGGAAGTATTCCAACTTTTCCAAGTCCATTCTGTAACAGCATAATCAACCTGCTCAGGTTGAAACAAGTATTTGTTTGGAACAGTATCGTGCAAATTATAGCCTTCATTAACCACAGCATCACGCAACATAATTTGATGTAAGAAATTTGTTACAGGCTTACCTGGCACAAAGTCGCACCATGGACCACACTGTAATTGTTCCATGTCTATGGTTTTAGGATCACTCCACTGTATTATTCTATGAGTTATTCCATTTATCTTAATCATATAATGATACAAGTTATCATCAGCAGGTTCTTTTTCCCAAGTCCAGCCTTTACGATCACATATACTTTTGATCAATTTAACGTGATCACTCAAAAAGAATCTAGGTTCATCTGGTGATCTTCCTATGTCTGATCCTGCTCGTATTCTATACTGCCATGCTTTATTACCCAGGCTCTGAATTTCTTCTAGTACCTCTTCCATATGATCTAAACTTTCCAAAGTATAGCCTACATAATAAACAAATATACCTTCAGCAATGCAATTTTTAATTCCTTCTAATTGTTTATCATGAACTTTTTGACCTTGATACGAGTGGTGATTCATTCCAATCATAACCATGTTTGTGCCTGCTTGAGCGATTTCTTTTACCCATGCTCTGTCAGAAAGTTTTACACCATTGGTAAGAATACACACATCTTCTGGTCTTCCTAGACGTTTTAATAATTGTTTTATTTGAATTATCAATTCAGGCAAATCTTTTCGCACAGTTGGTTCGGCACCTGCCAATATTACTGCTCCAGCATCAGCACTAAATCTGTGCTCTATCTGATACAGAATTTGTTCAATAGGTTTGTCTTGTGTTTTGTTGTCTGGTTTATGATAACAATGAGGACAATTAAGATTACATTTATCAGTAACTTCAACCATGATGCCTTGTGGTATTGAATAACCTGATTTGTCATACATCAGCGATTGATAAAATTCTATGTCATGCTCCACCAAATAACTGGTAGCACCATGTTCTGAACAAGTCTTCACAAGATACACTCCATCAGATTTAGTCACTCGTTCTGCTTCACAATGACGATAGCATATATGACAAAGGCTGGTAGTTTTTGTATCTTGCATTGTATTACTTATAGATTGAGATTGCCTTGTTAATAAAACTGTCTGGATATACATTTCTAAAACTTTCCAAACACAATATCTGTAATTGATCGAATGGGTATGTGTTATGCATATTAATTCCCATCTGTTTCATTTTAGGCAATAATTCTTTCTGTCTTTCTTTTGAAATATGACTCATATGTTCTTGTACTGTTATGGCTGGTTCTGATTCTCTATAAGCAAAGAAATAATTGATATTCTTTAATTCTCCATCTATCACAAAGTAACTGCTGGGATGAAGACTGTATTTGTATATTCCTAATTGCTTGTGAGTTTCTAAAATAGATAACATTTGTTCTTGCCAATTAGGCAGTACATCTTCGTATGTTTTGCCATGACTCTGTTCCCAAAAATCAACACCTTGAATTTCAAAATAAATTTTTTGTTCATCATAATCAAATCTTGTGGTACGAGGAATTAGTTGTTTGTGATCTATATCTAGCCATAGTAAGAATTCTTTTTCTCTATTCCATTTCATCTCCATCAGTGTAGGATCTACCACTTCATTATGACCTTTATGATATTCGCTATCGTTGTGAAACCACATACAAAACTCTGTGGCATCTTCATTGATTAGACTGGTATAGATCAAATTATTTCTACACAGTCCTTTGCCCGGAACATTATTATGGTAGTAGTGAAAATTGGAATTCATTATACTAATATTTATTTGAATTCAAGAGCCGCTTAAAATTAATGAAACCTACAATAAATATCCTTGATGTCAGACAACACAAAACTATTAATCCTGCATTCAATATCATTTATATTTTTATTGATTAGTCCATTTGTGCTTTCAATAATAGAAATATTTTATTTCCTTGCAGTAGGTTATCTTTTATCCGTTTTTGGACACATTATTGGATTGCATAGATACTTTACACACTCTAGTTTTGAAACCAATAAATTTTGGCATTATTTTCTTTTGTTTTGCAGTAGTATAGTAACGTTAGGATCACCAGTTGCTTGGACATCTGTACATCTTAAGCATCATAGATATTCAGACACAGAAAAAGATTCACACTCTCCTAAACATAAAGGACACTTAAAAGTTTTCTTTGGATATTTTTTTGATGTGTATGACGTAGAACCAAGATACGCCATTAGATTATTAAAGTATCCAGAACATAAATTTATTCACAAATATTATTTTAGATTAATATTTTTATATGTGTTGTTACTACTCTTAATTAACCCTATTTTGATTTTTCCACTTTGGGTGTTTCCAACAATATTCAGCATCGTGATGGGAGGTATAGTGAATGTATTCAATCATTGGAACGGTGACGTTTCAGATAATAAATTAATAGCGTGGACTGTTGCAGGAGAAGGTTGGCACAAATATCATCACAGTCATGCAACTGCTTGGAAGAATCCTTTTCCTGATTTAAGTGGTTTTATTATAGGACTAATTAAAAAACCTCAATAGGCCATCTGCCATATTGATTCAACTGTTTATAGAAAACGTCAACATTTACTTTCCACACTGTTTGATTCACTCCTCTATAAAAAATTTCGCCACAATTAGAAAGACATCCAGTTTTGGCAAGTGTAGGTGCCCACGTTCTATGCACTCTTTGTTGTGTGCCCCAACTGTTTTTATTTGATGTAATGTAAAAATTTTTATCTTTGCCTGCCCATTCAATACCTGCTGTCATAAAAAATTGTGGGCTGACGTGTTGGTGCTGTATTATACCCGTTCTAGTTCTTAATCTTTTGATTGGCATTTTGTCAGTAAACGCACACGATCGCACAGCAATTCTGTAACTGTCTTTTCCCATTTCATCAAAACTATGAGCCGCAGTTGTGCCAACAATATCATTATTATGATACAGTATCCATGCCTGCCATTCTCTCTCTTTAGATATACTGTCTATTAATATTTTTTTATTGCTATTGTTTTTAAAACCTCTGTTTTCAGCCTCTGCATAAAAATCAGTGAGATCTATTGAATCGGAAAATGGTACTAATCGAAAATTCATATTAAATTGTTTGTGCTGTATTTAAAAGTAAATACTTTCATGATTAGAGGAATTGGCGGTAAACCATACATCAGTTTAGACGAACACCTAGACATTGACAGTTTTAAACAATTACATCCAGAAATATGTAGAGGTTTTGCTCTCGCACGAGAATATGCCAAAGAAGGCACATGGATGTCACCAGGATTTGATATCAAAGATATGAGTTATACTCTTAATTGGAAGCCAATATACCAAGCACTAGAAGAATATAAAGCACTGCCAAAAGATCATCCTATTAGAAAAAATGGCGATGACTTATACAACAATATTAAAGATTATAAAACACGCAATCAATTTACAAGATACCTTAAATCTGTGTTAGGAGCAAATGATCCTTACATATATTATTTTTTATGGGAAGAAGGAGATTGGGATCATAGAAATGCAGAAAGAAATATCACACAAGAAGCAAAGTATTTTCAAGGCACCGTGGCTTGGATAAAAGAATTAGTTGCCACAGGTGTTATTGAACGTATAGGTAGAGTAATATTTTTTCATTGTGAACACAATGGTAAACCATTCGAACACAGAGATTTAGATGGCAAACACGGCGATAATCAAGGGTACACTGATCATCGCAATGAATTCATACACATTAGGTACAGTACAAAAAGAGGATTTTATATATGGGATCCTGAAGCAAAAAATAAAGTCTATATTAATGCTAATGCGGCATTTTGGAATGACCAAGACTGGCATGGTGGCGATATCAGTAATGAACAAGAGTATGGATTAAGAATTGATTGTGTGTTTACTGATAAATTTAGAAAACTAATTGGTGTTGATCACCTGAATAACTATTAAAAACGTCTAACATCTATTACACCTACATACATAGGTTCATTAATCAAATAATCAATAGTACGAATAATATCTTCGGCTGAACAACTAGGTTCTCCTTCGCGGGTTCCAGTTTTTTTTCCGTAATTTAAAACTCGTACAAGACTGAATTGCAATTGTGCACCAAAAGGCATTTCATTAGCAAGTGAATTACTCACAGCATCAATGTGGTGTTTATCTTTTAGATATTGTTTATCAATACCTACTTGGTCTAATAATTTCTGAGGCAATTTAGTTGCCAAGGATCCTATTGTAATAACTTTCTTTAAAGGTGCTTCTTTAGACCAACGTTGCTTTAATTTTAATAATAATGTAGATTGTGATGAGCCAACGTGTGCTATGTTTAAAAATATATCTCTATCCAATGCTTCTGATACTAACTTATCCTGATCTTGGTTGTTGTTTAAATCATATCCTGTGTTTCTGCTGATTCCTAAACAATCATATGTTTTAGAATAATGTTCGTATACATCTTTGCCCATGGGTGAAGTATGTCCTGTTATAATCAATTTCATTTTATCCCCATATGTTAAAAATATACTTAGGTACCAACCCAGCATTTGATCCAGCGTGATAACTTGTACGACTAGGCCACTTATACACAGCACCTTGTTCTATATTATAAAGACAAGTGTCTTCGACTATCAAAATGTGCCCTGGTTCGGGCGGACTGATATGACAATGATAACGTACAATTTCTTTTTTGGTACGCAGTGTTTGTTCGTCATCAGTTACGTCCCAATGCCATGGAGCAACATCTCCAGGCTTTACTCTGCTGATCCAACAGTTAATATAATCTTTCATGCCAACAAAACGACAAAAATCTTCTGCTATTGACTTATCAAAATTCTTTTCAGGAAGATACATATCCCAACTGGCATTACCACCTTCACTTTTCATTTTGTAGCCTGCGTCTCTTAATGGTTTAGCAACCTCTTCGACTCCTGGCACATTATGCCCTACATCATGTCTTGGACCTATATAAGCAGACTGTTGAGTTTCTAATTTGCGAATAAGTGATGTCCAATCTATCAGTTTATTACAATTACCTATGTATTCAAGCATTTAAAAAATCTCCTGGCCATTCAGCATAGTTTGTACGGATTGTTTCATTATATAATTCATGTGTGTCTAATTGATTGTCCACTATAAATTTATTAAATCTATCAGTTCTAATCAGTGGTTTAAGAAACTCTACATTCAAATATCTAGTTTGTTTATCAGTACAACCATACAGATCCATTATGTGCGCCTCATTTTTGTCATCGAAATAAAATGTGTGCGGGTACATATTAATTTTGTATATGTTTTCTTGTTCTAAATTTTGTTTGATATCTTTTATTTTGTTTTGCCAATTAGGAATTTTATTAATTTCATTGTTTTCGATCAAAGCATTTAAATTTTTATTGTACCACCTAAACTTAATTTTTCTTTTTTTATAGTCTATATCTAAAACTTCAGGGCAGTATGTTTTGTTCTTTAGTTTTAACAAATATTTTACTTCTCTATCAAACCAAAAATTATACAAGTCTTCAGTCATGCTTTCATTTTGAAAATAGTTGTTTGAATTCCAGTTCATACAAAATATATTGCTGTCTTCATTCACAAGAGGTTCATACAACATATTTGCCACAGCAGGACCTTGTTTATATTTGTAAAAATTTTTCCAATCACCCATATATTAAATCTATTTTAAACCCACACAGTTGTTGAGTTGTTAAAAGTTTGTTAAGTTCACTTTTTTCTATAGAGAATTTTATATTAAAATCATTAACTTTAACAAATTTTGATAACTTGTTTTGTTTTTCTAGTTTGTTTAATAGTCTTGAAAACGAACTATCAAACAAATATCTCAAATTATAAACAGGATTAGTTACTGACATAAAAATATTAACAGGATCTTCTAAATTTCTTATTTGAAGTCTTTTGCGAACAACCAATTGATATCTATTCTTGTATCCATAATTAGATGCTGAATGCAATAAACCTGCATTCATTGAGTAAACAGTATTATCTGGTTTAGTAGCATACATCATTTCATTTTCTATATCGTGAAGATAACTCTGTTCAGCATCGAGTGTGACATGATATCTATCATCTATATCAGCATGGGCACTGTAACTTTGTCCTGGCTTTAATACAATCACTCTTGCTTCACCGTGATCGGGTAATTGTTGTAAAAGTTCATCTATAGCAGTGCCTTGATATTCTGGCATTAATTTCCAAGGATCATAAAAGAAATCTCCAGTTGGGCTATTCAAAACATTTTTACCTTCCGGAAGATGTTTTACCAAATCAAATAAAATTTTGGAATCAACTGTGATGTCTAATTTTTCTAACATATTACTGTACTTATCGTGAATTATAATGTGCGTACTTAATAGCGATAAATATCTTTGTCCATAATATGTCTAATTTAGAAGCAATAAAATCAATTTACCAATCTAGTGTCTATCGAGATATTCTCCATGAAATAGATGGAGTAGTATTTCCATTTTCACACAAATGGAAAAATATTGGTATCAGCGTGAGTGGTGGTGCAGACAGTGCCTTGATGAGTGTGCTGTTGTGCAGTATCATATCACAACTACAAACGGATACTAAAGTACACATTATCACCAATGTGAGATGTTGGAAAACCAGACCTTGGCAACATCAGAACAGTTTGGATGTTTACAATTGGTTAACATCAGCATTTCCCAGCATAGATTTTAAAAGACACGAAAACTTTATTGCTCCTGATTTAGAGTGGGGTTCCGTAGGACCTAATATAATAGATGAATATGGCAAATTGAAAAGTGGTAATCAAATAGAATTAAGAGCACACGCAGAATATGTGGCTCACAAAGAAAAGTTAAATGCTTGGTACTGCGGAGTAACCAAGAATCCTGACAAAAAGTTTGATGAACGTTTAGTGGACAGAGATGTTGTCGTAGACAGTCTTTCAGATGCTACACTAGACAGATTAATCAAAGCACACATGGGCGGCTTTGCTTGTCACCCATTCACATATGTACAAAAAGATTGGATAGTTGCCCAATATAAAAAATTAGGCATTATGGACCTATTTGATCTTACACGCAGTTGTGAAGGAGACAAGAACACATATCCTGAAATCTTTGGAAACTTAGATTACATGACATATGAACCAGGGTCGCCTGTGCCAGTGTGTGGCAAATGTTTCTGGTGTAAGGAAAGAGAATGGGGAGTGAGCAAATGTCAAGATTAATCACATTTGGTTGTTCTTACACATATGGTACAGCATTACCTGACTGTAAGAATTGGCTGTTCGATAAAATACACAATTTAAAACCTAGCGAAATGGGTTGGGCATCACTGTTGGCAAAAAAATTAAATGTAGATTGTGTAAATGAATCTTTTCCAGGATCCAGCAATACAGAAATAATGTACAACGTGTTAAAATTCAATTATCAAAAAGATGATACTGTGGTTGTTATGTGGACTCACTACGTTAGAGATATGCTGTTCACAATGTCATACAAATATCCTTTCTTTAGAGATAGATTGGGTCCTTGGGGTAAAACACATCAAGAAAGAAAATGGGCAGAATATTTGAGTGAAAAAGATTATGCTATGAAAAGTTGGCTACATATTCATCACGCAGATTTGCATCTACAAAAACAAGGTGTAAAATATATTCATTATCCCGCAACGCCTAAAGAATTAGACACACACAAATTAGATTTTATAGATATTCAAAATTATTATAACAACGGAATAGAATATGTGGACAAAGCCACAGACGATTTGCACCCTGGTATTGAAAGCAATCGATTGTTGAGTGAAAAAATGTATAGGATTTTAAATGACAGAGCATAACGAATATTGGATGAATCCAGAAGATACCGAACTGGGCAAATGGCAACGTGAATTGGAATCTGTTTCAGGCAGTTCTACTTTCTGCGTATTGCCATGGATACATTTTGCTACACGTCCTAACGGTGATATGAGATTGTGTTGTAATGCTAACTCAAGTGGTGCTGGTTCTGATCACGAAATAGGCTTGGTCAAAAAAGAAAACGGCAAGCCTGCTAACTTTGGCAAAGATACACCTATGGAAGCGTGGAACAATCAATACATGAAATCAGTTCGTACCACAATGTTGAAAGGAGAAATACCTGCTAGTTGCCGCAAGTGTTTTCAAGAAGAAAAGGTTGGAGTGGTTTCAAAACGTATATGGGAAACCGGTACTTGGTATAAAGATGGTGTAGATATTCCTGAACTGATACGTCAAACCAAAGAAGATGGCACTGTGCCTGAACAGTTGATGTACTTGGATTTAAGATTGGGACACACTTGTAATATCAAATGTGTGATGTGTTCTCCACATGACAGTTCCAAGTGGGTTAAGGATTGGGAACAATTGATGCCACAACTTGAAAACAAAGATGTGAAACAACAACTGCAATGGGGTAAAAAAGAATTTAATAATTTTTGGCATGAGAAACCTGAATTTTGGGAGGAGATGTACAGACAGATTCCCAACTTGAAACAGGTTTATTTTGCTGGTGGAGAACCTTTGATGATCAAAGAACACAAAAACTTTATAGAAGAGATCATACGTCAGGGTTTTCAAGACAAGATACTGTTGCGTTACAATTCAAATGGTATACTGGTTGATGAAGATTTAATCAAACTGTGGAGTAAATTTAAAAAAGTTAAGTTTGCTGTGAGTATGGATGCCATGGGCAAACGTGATGAGTATATACGTTTTCCAACCAATTGGGACACTGTGGAAAAGAATTTACATATGCTGGACAACACACCAGACAACATACAAACCAGTCTTGCAACTGCTATACAAATTTTTAACGTGAAACACTTACCTGAATTTATGAAATGGAAAGTGCAGAGTGGATTTAAGAAATTGAATATCGGTACAGTACCTGGTGGAGTACAAATGGGTGGCGGATTGGTCAATATGCACCTACTGTACATTCCTACGTTCTTAAGCATACAGATATTGCCCAAGGAAGACAAACAAGAAGTTGAACAGCGTTTTATGGAATTTAAAGATTGGCTGTGGCAAAACTACAGACAGGATGACAATTTCTGGAAAACAAATCCTTATGGATGGAGACGTTGGGAGGCTGTGTTAAAACACATGAACGAA
>Ga0222714_10006510_pt1 | contig 10890 bp, 15 predicted proteins | sample C33_3DmetaG_FD_165048 | JGI IMG/M metagenome (GOLD analysis project Ga0222714, IMG submission 165048) | Estuarine water microbial communities from San Francisco Bay, California, United States - C33_3D | ecosystem: Environmental > Aquatic > Marine > Unclassified | place: USA: California... | reverse complement strand
TGCAGCAAAAGCAAATAAGAACAAAGACTTTGGTGCTTTATTAGAAATGGCAGATGAATTAGAAATTGACATAGAGTTATCAAATGAATTAATTAATGAGATGACTAAACAATGTACAGCAGTTATACAAAATATCACCAGTATGAAAACTACTACAGCGTGGACTTGGGCACATTCAAAACCACAAGAAAGAGAATCATTAAGATTATATATTTTAGAAACACTTAAACCACCAACAGAATTAAATGACGAACAATAAATTTATTTCTATCAATGATGATAGATATCGTGTTATAGAAGTAGTTCCGATGAACTCTAAGTTTAGTCCAGATAAACTTAAGTCAATGTGGAGACTGGCAGATACAATTGTTAGTGGTAATAACGAATATTATATTTGTTCAAAATTAATACAAAAAGATTTAACAGACAAAAAAACGAAAAACTAAAATTGATATCGTAGGGTTTTCATTCCCAAAACTTCTTGGGTTTAATTTTTGCGGAATATGAGTGAGAGGTTTGGATGAGCGACCAAACAAAAGTCCTTGCGGATAGTATTGGATGATGAAGTAGTTGTAGATGCTTTTGATTTCATATGTATCACCCGACAATGATAAGTTCCGATGGGAACTTTAGTTGGAGTCAATGTAAAGCCAAGAGGAGATGACCCTAACACAAAATGAAATAGAGTATCAGCACTACAAGTTAGGCGGGGTTGTAGACCCGAGAGTAGTAGATACACAATTGAGATTTCGTGATATAGCACGAATCGGAAGACCAATGAAATAATCGACGGATTAGTGTGCGTGGATTATACTTATTATAAAGGTGGGAGAAAAGAATTATGGAAAACTCAAAATATTTTTATATATGGATTGGACTATCAGCGTTGTTGATAGCAGGAAGTGCTGCGGCATTCTCAGTTTATGGATTAGCAAAACTTTTTAGTGGTGCTTTTATATCGGTAGTGATAATGGCAAGTGCATTAGAATTAGGTAAATTAGTTACGGCTTCTTTTTTATATCGTTATTGGAATATGATTAATTACTTCCAAAAAGTTTATATGACGATAGCAACATTGGTATTGATATTCATTACATCAGCAGGTATCTTTGGATATTTGTCAAATGCTTATCAAGGTGCAACATTAGAATTTGAAAAACAATCCACAGAACTTATTGCCGTTGAAGAACGAATAGAACAATTAGAAGAAGACAAAGTTTTTCTAAAAGAAGAATTAGAAGTTGCTATATCAGAACTTCCAGACAACTATATTACTGCTAAAAGAAATTTAAGGGAACAATATAATCCACAAATCGTTAGAGTTAATGAAGAGATATTGGATTACAAAAAGACAAGAGCAGATTTAGAAATAGCATTAGTATCGACTGGTGTTGATGTTGGGCCAGCAATTTACTTAGCAAGAACTTTCGGAACCGATATCGATACCGTAGTAAAGTTCTTTATCTTTATTCTTATCTTTGTGTTTGACCCATTAGCAGTTATGTTAGTCATAGCATATAATCAAGCACTAATGGACAGAAAGAAAGATGAGCCAGTTGTAATAAGTGAACCAATGGGATTCACTGCTTTACAGGAAATGGAAGATGAAGAGGATTTTTCACTTGAAGAAGAAATGATTGAAGAAGATAATGAACGAATGGATATCATTGGTCAAAACGGAAATGACGGATTACATTATGGTGCAACCGACCAAGACTTAATCAATGATGAAGATGTAGAACCAAGAGAGGAAAATGACCCAAAAGAAATTAACCCGCAACCAACCGCAAGAGGTGGTGTACGATTATTATGATGGGATATTTAATTATGAAACAGGAGAATACAATGAGTAAGAAGTTTGAATACAAGTACAAATTATTTGCAAAGATACACCAATTACAAAAACGATTGTATCGAACGGAACAAAATCCTGGACATTCAGAAGATAAAGTGTGGTTTAGAGAAATGAGAATTAAAAAACTTTTAAATAAAGTTAGAGAGAGATAGTGGAACCATTACCGATATTTCAAACCTATCCAATACTAACTACATTAGTAGAATTTGTATTGATAATTGGTCTGATTTATTGGATGGCGACTTCATCAAAATAAAAAAAATAAAAAAAAACTTGACAAACGAAAAATAATGTTGTATATTAAGGGTATATGAAAATGGATATTAGAGAAATAATAAAACGATTAGAAGATATAGAAACTGAAGCTCGTGATGAAAGAGAGTATGGATTAGAAGATTCTATTGGTAGACTGATTGAAGATATTATTGAGTTTGATTTAGAAGAAGAGCGTAAGTTCAGAAATGAAGTATCCAAATATGTAGATGAAAAAATTGAAAACGAGATTGTCGCAAGAGCAATTAAAAACGGGACAATCGCAAAAGCATAGAGAGGTTATATGGAACGATTTCAAAAAAATGGTGGTTATATAGTCAAAAAGGAAACTATATTTCCATTCGCAGAGAATGTAAGATATATGGATTGTAGTTGTGGTAGACAAGTTCGTAATGTCGGTGAAGATTGTGAATCAGTTAGATGTTCGAGATGTGTTGATTCAAATCACTATAAACAATTCGCAGATGAGTATCAAGAAAAGCAACAAAGGAAATCCACAGGTCGTCCGGCAGGTTGGCATTTTATGAATGAGTTCGTTGATAAAGACGGAAATGTATTTCACAAAGGTAAAGAACAACCGAAGTTAAAAGGAACATTAGAACCGACTAAGGTTAAACCTAAAAAGAAAGTTAAACGAAAGACCAGAGATGAAATCTTGGTTGCTCGTCATAAAGAGAAGTTGGCAGCTCAAAGAAAATTAAACAAAGACTTAGAAAAACAAAGAAAATTCTTAATGGGAGATGTAGAAAAATGATGCGTAAAAGGTTACAAATAGGAAAGTTATTAAAAGGCGATAAACGATTAGAAGGAGAATCATTTACAGAATATAAAGAAAGACTTAAATTAGAAAAGTCTTTATTGAATGATTATGGTAAAGGATTATGGGTTACGACTGATGAACATCGTCAAAACAAAGTAAATCCATTCAGAAGAAATAAAAACGCTTGACAAAGCAAAATAAAAAGGTTATATTATAATTATGAAATTAGGTTATGCTTGTATCAATATGCAACTTAGTTATCCGACTAAGTATGGAAAACCAAAAGGTACTAAACCAATCACAACTGGTCGTGGTATGATTAAACGAACTTTTGAATCCAAAGGTGTGGACTACGCGTCTGAAATTACTCTTGCAAACTCAAGAGATTTAAATTCTATTATGACTTGGAATGTTCTGAACAATCATCAGTTCTATCGTATGACAAGTGGATTAGCACCTTGGAAAACTGAGTATGAGTGGAACGACTTAAAAGATATTAAAGAAATCAAACAATGGTTGAGGTCAACCGGAACAATGGCAAACACACACGGAGTTCGTGTTACATCTCATCCAGGCCCTTTCAATGTTTTGGTTTCACCAAATGAAAATGTAGTTGAAAATACATTTGAAGATTTGACTATGCACGGAGAGGTGTTTGATATGATGGGTTTGAGTAGAACTCACTACAACAAAATCAATATACATTGTAATGGTGTGTATGGAGATAAACAATCTGCTATGGATAGATTTTGTAAAAACTTTGAACGACTACCAGAGTCAGTTCAAACAAGACTTACGGTTGAGAACGACGACAAGACATCAATGTATTCAGTAAAAGACTTGATGTATATTCACGAACGAATTGGAATACCGATTGTGTTTGATTATCATCATCACAAATTCTGCACAGGTGATTTATCTGAACAAGAAGCATTGGAGTTGGCAATTTCTACTTGGCCAAAAGATATTGTGCCAGTTGTTCATTATTCTGAAAGTCGTTCCATAGAACAATTAGATGAGTCAATCAAACCACAAGCACACTCAGACCTAATCAAAGAATTACCAAACACTTATGGTAATGATGTAGATATTATGGTTGAGGCAAAACACAAAGAATTAGCTATCAAGGAGTTTATAAATGAGTAATATTAATGGTTGGATAATCCATAAAAAAGAATTAGGAGAAAACTTCGAAGTATCAAGACTTGTAGAAGAATTTAAAAAACAAGATATTAAAGTTCGAGTTATTAATCCACAAGATGTAGATATCTTTGTTGATAGAGATGACAAGAAATCTATATTGGTTAAAGGTGTTCCAAGAAAACTTCCAGACTTTGTATTACCGAGAACAGGTAGTGGAACCACATACTTTATTAAAGCAATTATCAGACACTTAGAAAGATTGGGTGTTACTATGATTAATGGAAGTGATGCGATTGATAATGTTAAAGACAAATTATATTCACAACAAATACTTGGACAATCAAATTTACCTTGTCCAAAAACTATGTTGGTAAAGCATCCGATTGATGTTAAGTTAATTGAAAAAAATATTCCATATCCAATGATTGTAAAAACACTTAGTGGTAGTTATGGTAGTGGAGTGTTTATGGTGGAGAACAGAAAGCAATTTGTTCAAATGATGAAAATGGCAGAAATCACAAGACCAAGTTATAACATTATTATTCAAGAGTGTATTGAAGATTCTTTCGGTAAAGACTTACGAGTATTAGTTGTGAACGGAAAAGTAGTTGGGTGTATGATGAGACAATCAACAGACGGAGACTTTCGTGCAAACTTAACTCGTGGTGGTGAGGCCATTCCTTATCAAGTCGATGATGATATTGAGTGGATTAGTGGTGAGTGTGCAAGACTTTTAGATTTAGACATAGCAGGTGTAGACTTGTTATTTAATGGAGATAGTTATACTATTTGTGAGGTTAATTCAGCGCCAGGATTCGAGGGTATGGAAAAGTATACCAAGATAAACATCGCTGAAAAAATGGTAAACTATATTGTTAAAAAAGTAGGGAGTAGATAGTTATTACTATAAAAGGACGGAAACTATGAAAAGATATTTTTTAATATTCATCACATTATTTACATTACTTAATGGATTAGTTTGGGATAAACTATTCAAAGGGTATCGTGAATATTATATGGCGATGATTGACTCATTGGAAGACGATAGAGTCAGAATGCAATTAAAGATTGATGAATTAACAAACGGAGTTCGTTTAGACGGACTCGATGTTGTGGTTACAATGTATCACCCAGTCAGACATCAGACTGACAGAACACCAAACATATTAGCAGACGGAACTAAAATCACAATACACAAAGCATCAGAATACAAGTATGTTGCGGTTAGTCGTAATTTATTAAAGCGTTGGGGTGGTTGGTTAGATTATGGTGATTTTATTATTTTGACCGGAACAGACGGAAAGGACGGAGTCTATCAAGTCAAAGATACAATGAACAAACGATTTGTAAATCGTATCGATATATTGGAAAGTCCAGGTACTAAACCATATAAGTTTACAGATGCTAAAATTAAAAAAGCAAATCTAAACGAGGATATAAAATTTATTACAAATTAAAAAAAGTTCTTGACAACGGAACAAAAATGTTGTATATTAGTATAAATAAAAGGTTATAGAATTATGAGTAAAAAAGAATATAAAAAATATCAACAATCAATATGGTATAAGATAGAAAGATTTTTTGATAGACACAATCACTTGATGGAATTTATCAGAACACTTCTGGCATTTGTTGTCCTATCTTTACAACTATATATAATAACGAGGTTATAATTGAGTTTCGAAAAATTCACAGGAGAATCAGATTTTGATTTTGAACTAAACAAACAAAAGTTCATTGAGAATTTAGATTACCTAAAAACTATGTCAGTTGAAGAATCCACTCTTTATAAGAAGTGGCAAGAGTTCAATAAAGATGTAGAAAAATCAAGACAATGGGCAACTCAAATAGATACTATCAGAAATAAGTTGTGGACACCAACAGACATTTATAACAAAGAATTAACTATTCAAGAAATAGAAAACCTTGACCCGATTATAGAATTTACCAAAAACGCATCCGAATGGACATTAGTTAGAAAGTTAATTCACACAATGGATTGGAACGCTAACCCAGGTCGTAATCAAAAGTATTATGTTAAAGATAGAACAACAGATAAAATACTTGGGTTGGTATCATTAGGTAGTGATGTCACGAGTATTAAAGTTCGTGATGATTTCTTGGGTTGGAAAAAAGAAGATAAATTTGAAGAACATAAACTAAACAATACAGCTATCGCATCAACGATTGTTTGTGTTCAACCATTAGGTTTTAATATGTTGGGTGGTAAGTTAATTGCATCAATGACAACATCTTCTAATGTTAGAGAACAATGGAAAAAAGATTATGATGATTTATTAGTTGGTATCACAACTACATCTTTGTATGGTATTCATTCTCAATACAATGGAATACCTTTATGGAAAACATTAGGAGAATCCAATGGAAAGATTTTAATTAAACCGGACGATAGTGTTTACTTGGTTTGGAATCAATGGTTAAAAGAAAATCATTATGAAGAACATTTAAAGGCCGTATCCAATACTGGTCCTAAACAAAATGTTATTAATAGAATTTTTAAACACTTAGAAATCAAACCAAAAGAATATGAACACGGATTCAAACGAGGTGTTTACTTTGCAAACATTTATGAAAACGGAAAAGAATTTTTAAGAAGTGAAATCAAAGAAGAAGATTTAATTATGAAACCAAAGTATCAACAAGATACAGATTACATTAACAACTGGTGGAAACCAAAAGCAATCAAACGATATACAAAACTATTGGAACAAAATAGAATTAAACCAGATTCATTATTTTATTCCAATATAATCGGTATGACTTGGGAAGAAGCCAAAGAAACTTATTTAAAGGAAGTCGGTAGATAATGTTAAAAAAATACTTGACTTTTACAAAATTTATTATTAACTTATTGAACAATAAAAACTATGGAGATTAACAAATGAAAAAAGAAAGAAAAATTAAGGCACCATTTAAGGAAACAAAAATTCTTCCTTATACTAACAAACCAGAAGCTTGTTTGTATTTAATAACCAATAAGACCAATGGTAAAAAATATGAGGGTGTACATAAATATAAAAAGAGCGAATATCCTGGAGATGGTACATATTGGCACTCATCAAAAAATAAAGAGTTTATCTCAGTATGTAATAATGCTTCATCTCATCTCGTATATGAAATATTAAGATATGGTTCTTATGATGAAATGACATATTATGAATCTGAAGATTTAAAATCAGTTAATGCTGTGAGTAATGATATGTGGTACAATGATAGTAATGGTTCACCAAAATTCAAACCCGCTCAAATTGAAAAGATTGAAAAACTTCGTGATGAAATCTTACTTTATAGTAAATCATATGGTGACCTGGTAGATTTAGATTTAATTAAAGATTCACCATTTGAAATTTATCTTGAAGATAAAGAAGTGGTTTACAATATGGATAGTATTCAAGCAAGACAAGAAATGGATACGGAATTAATTATTTACATTACTGCAGAAGTAGATAAAAAGATGAGTATTAACAAATGTAAACCAGTCATTATTGTTGATGATAGAGTTTTAGATGGACACCATACAAGAGCTGGTGTTCATAGAGCAAATAAAGTAGACAAAATACCAGTTCTTTTGGTGGACAATTCTATAACAAAGGATTGGACAGAAACAGAAAAACGTATTTTGGCTAATTTGCTAAATCCAAAATCAGAAGTTCGTGAGAATGAGATGTCAGAAAAAGATGCGGTAAAATTGTTAATTACTTACGCAGTTAATGATAAAGTTCCGGTTAGTTTTCCTGGAAATGTAACCACACTTGAAATGATGGGATTCGGTTCAACCGAGATTAGTAGAATCATTAATAAAGCTACAAAAGAAGTCGCTAGACAAACTTATTCTTTAAATGAAACTCATATTCATTGGGGTGGTGAAGTTTGGAAAACACGTATGTTAGACCTTATTTCAAAGGTTAGCGATGACAGCGGTGATGAAACACTCGTAACCTATACATCTACTGAAGCTTTGAGTATGAGAGCTTTAGAATTAGTTCACGAAGCTTTTTATAGTCTTGATAAAAAAAGCTTTTTACAACCTACTGGAAAAAAAGTTAAAGAGCTAATTATATTTGCTCATGCTCCAACACCAGATGCATTAACAACATATCAAAATGGTGAGGGTGATTTATTTAAAAGTAGATTAATGTTATTCTTAAAGGATAAAGGTATTAAAGTTAATGTAATTCTTATGCCATCAACAAGACCAGATACTAATGTAAATCCTGAAGCTTTTTGGAAAACACAACAAGGTCAAGTTTGGATTTCTGACAACAACCTTGAACATCTTGGACTTGGAGATGACAAATAATGTCGTTAAGTAGATTCATATCAGACGACAAAGAATACAAGTATAGAATACTCGTGTATCCAAATATAACTTTCCAAAAAGATTTGGAGAAAGATAGTTATGTAGTTGTGTTGGGTAATATAATTAAAGAACTAAATAAAATCAGAAATGATTTACATTGGACAATTATATCGCCCGAGTTAATATCAAGTTTACAATTTGACAATACAGAACAATTAATAGTTCCACAACTTACATATCCCAATTCAATGAGAATGTCTTTTCCATTCAAAGAAGTTATGACAGCGATTGATTGGACTCGTAATGATTATGATATCGTGTATAGTCATTTACCAGAACACACCGGTCAACTGAAGAATCTACTTTTCAACACAACCAATATTTCACCAACGATAATCGGTTATACTCATTGGACCGAGTTTAAAGAAATAACAAACTACGAATATCAAGTTGGTTTAGCATTTAACATTATTGGTTTATTACAACAAGAGAAATGTGGTATCAATACAGAAGCACAAAAACAACTCGTATTGAAAAATGCAAGGGAACATTTTAATGATGATGTCATTAAACAATTAGATGAAATTCTTGAACCACATTATCTTGGTTGGGAAACACCAAACTATGAAAAACAAACAATAGATAAAAATATAATTGTTTACAATCATAGACCACACACATACAAAAACTATCCTTGGTTCTTACAACAAATGGATAAACTTTGGGAACAAAGACAAGACTTTGAAGTGTGGGTTCCATTAGCAGAATCAAAAGAAAAACAATATATGACGATTGACAAGTATGATAGATATGGATATTTTTCTAAACTATCTTCTTGTAAAGTGGGTGTTTGTTGTAAACAAAAGTATGAAGGTTGGGCAGTATCTGCTACAGACGGAATGTCAGTTGGCGTTCCTTATATGTTTTCAGATGACGGAAGTTATCACGAATTAGCAGATGAAGCTGGAATATATTATAAAGATTCAGATGAGTTTTTAGAGTTAATAAATAAAACATTAGACGACGAAAACTTTAGAAATGAATATTCTGAAAAATCATTACAAAGATTTGAAGATAGTAAATGGGATAAACAGATTTTAAAAATTAACGATATGTTTCAAAATGCTATTGACAACTTACACGAAAGTAAAGAAACTGATTCATATAAACGAATATTAAAATTTATCAGAGATAAAAAATCAGTTACCAAACGAGACATTACTGATGAGCTTGGTTGGGGTATACGAATAGCATTTAATTCATATAGAAATAGATTAAGAAATGAAAAAGATATAAGATTAACAAAAAATAGATACGAGGTTATTGAAAAATGAAGCAATTAACAGAACAACAAATTACAGATAATTGGACAGACTTACGAACAATTATCAACAATACATTTAGTGGAGATAGATTAGAAAAACTAAACAAGATGTATGATGACTTTGAAGATAGAATGATAGTAGCACCAGCTAGTGCTAAAAAAGCATTTCACAACGCAATGGTTGGTGGTTATGTAGAACATATACTACACGTGGTTAATATGTCCAAACAAATTAAAGATGTGTGGGTATCAAATGGAGCGATGATAAACTTCACAGATGAAGAATTAGTATTCGCAGCTCTACACCACGACTTAGGAAAGATTGGAGACTTGGAAGGTAATGATTATTACATTCCACAAGACAATGATTGGAGAGTAAAGAATATGGGTGAAATCTATACTCATAATGAAAACCTTTCGTCTTATATGAATGTTACGGATAGGGCATTATTTATTTTACAACACTACGGAATCAGTATGTCTGAGTTTGAATATCTTGGATTAAAATTAGCTGACGGACTTTATGAAGACGCTAATGAAAAATATCTAAAAGGATATAATCCAGCTTGGAGATTAAAAAGTAATATCGCTTACATTATACACCAAGCAGATATGATGGCTACTCACACTGAATATGACGAGTGGCACAGAGAAGACAAGAAAGAATCTGCTAAGGTTCAGAAGTCAGTAAATAAAATTAAAGATGCGGTTGACACGGAAATAAAAGAAAAGTTCACCAAGTCAACAGACCCTAAAGATATATTTAACGAATTGTTTGGAGAGAAAAAATGATAGGATACATATTACTAAGTATAATTGTTTTGATGTTAGGTTGGACTACATTTAATCTAACGAGAAAAACAGAACGATTAGAAAGTTGGATTGAGGATTATGCACAAAGAATACAAGAAACACAACGAGTATTAAAAGAGATTGATAACAAAGGAACATTTGAAGCAGATGATGAAATAGGTGTAGTGTTTCAATCAATCAAAGAAGCAGTAGACGAGTTAAACGAAATAACAGAAACGGAGATATAATGCCAAGAAAAGCAAAAAAAGGTTCACCAAGATATTACTTTCACCAAGGAACAGAAGACGCAATCATCAGACACAATAAAGAAACTCGTCCACATATGAGAGAACGAATTTATAATGAACACATTAGAGTTCCATTTGAAAAGTTGGCAGAAAATATTATTCATACATTTAAGT
>Ga0222714_10006509_pt1 | contig 10891 bp, 11 predicted proteins | sample C33_3DmetaG_FD_165048 | JGI IMG/M metagenome (GOLD analysis project Ga0222714, IMG submission 165048) | Estuarine water microbial communities from San Francisco Bay, California, United States - C33_3D | ecosystem: Environmental > Aquatic > Marine > Unclassified | place: USA: California... | reverse complement strand
CCTCAAACTTATTTGGAGCCGTTGTGAACGGCATACCCGTGAGCTCAGCAATTTGTGCAGCGACCGCCACGTCGTATCCCTTGGGAGTGTTGAGGCCGGTGCCCACGGCGGTTCCGCCCAAGGCCAACTCGGCGACCATTTCGAGCGCGTTGTTGATAGCGCGGATTCCGTTGTCAAGCTGCTGCACGTAGCCGCTAAATTCCTGTCCGAGGGTCAGGGGAGTAGCGTCCATGAAGTGGGTGCGGCCGGTCTTGACCACATTTTTAAAGGCGTCTGCTTTGGCAGCCAGTGCGTTGCGCAGGTGGCGAATTCCGGGAACCGTAGTGCGCACCGTCTGAAGGTAGGCCGCAATGTGCATCGCCGTCGGGAAGGTGTCGTTCGAGGACTGCGACTTGTTGACGTCGTCGTTGGGGTGAAGCACCTTGTTCGCGTCCAGCAGGCTGCCGCCGCTCAGCACGTGCCCGCGGTAGGCAATGACCTCGTTGACGTTCATGTTGCTTTGGGTTCCGGAACCGGTCTGCCAAATGACCAACGGAAACTCTGCGTCGTGCTGGCCCGTGAGGATTTCGTCGCAGACTTTGCCAATGAGCTCGGCCTTTTCGGCGGACAAAACGCCCAAGTCGCGGTTGGTCAAAGCCGCCGCTTTTTTGAGGTAGGCAAAGGCGTGCACAATCTCTTTGGGCATGCTGCCTTCAGGGCCGATTTTAAAGTTGGTGCGCGAGCGCTCGGTCTGGGCGCCCCAGTAGGCGGTTGCGGGAACGTGGACTTCGCCCATCGTGTCGCGTTCAATGCGGGTTTGTGTGCTCATGGGGCAAAATTACACCCGACACGGGGCGCAAAGAATTGCTCAGTGTCACTTATCTTTGCCCCACTACGAATTCAACGTACCCTTCAACGCAGCGCACTATGAAATTCCTCGGATTCCTCCTCGCCATCATGATCATCCTGACCGGATTCAGCATGCTCGTCTTTCTCGCCTTGTTCGTGGGCTACTGGCTGACCTTGATCGGTTTGGAGCGCGTAATGCCCGAGCGCATCTACAAGTGGCTCGAGGGGGCGAAGCGCTAGACTTCGCACTAAACCAACAAAAAAGGCGCCCATCGGGCGCCTTTTTTTGTGAACTCAGTTACCGACTACACAAAATCTTCGCCACGGCGCATCTTGACGTCGTTCACGAACTGCTTGATTTCTTGCTCTTTACTGCGCGGGCAAATCAAGAGGCGGTTTTCACTCAAAATCACAATGTAGTCCTGCAGTCCGTCGACCACGGCAACCATGTCCTCTGGAATGTGGTAGGTGTTTCCGGTCGCATCGTACGACAGCACGTGGGTGCCTCCTCCGGTGTTTCCATGCATGTCTGCCGCCCGCTGCTCGTGCACCGCACCCCAGCTTCCCAGGTCAGACCATCCGAATTCTGCAGGCATCACTAGAACCTGCTTTGCTTTTTCAAGGATTCCGTAGTCGATGGATTCGTTGGGGCACTCGCCGTACATCGAGCGAATGAACTCAGCCTCTGTCGTGGTTCCGTAGTGCTCCCAACCCGCACTAAATCCAGCGTACATCTCAGGCATGTGCTTTTCAAATGCGCTCAGTATGGCATTCGAGTTCCACACAAAAATTCCGGCGTTCCACAAAAACTCTCCCGTGGCGATAAACTGCTCGGCCATCTCTCGGTTGGGCTTTTCGGTAAACGTTTTAACAGGGTGAACGTCATTCGCGTACTCTGACTTTTCGGGGCGGAACTGAATGTATCCGTAGCCGGTTTCAGGACGTACGGGATTCATGCCGAGTGTCATGAGTACGTTGTGGGTTCCGGTGGTGGCGAGGGCAGAGGTGAGGCGTGCGGTGAATTCCGCTTCGTTGGTGACCAAATGGTCGGCGGGTGTCACGACGAAGTTGGCGAGTGGATCGCGCTTTTTCAAGACAAATGCCGCATAGGCCACGCACGGAGCAGTGTTGCGTCGGGCTGGTTCGGTTAAAATCCGCTGGCGATTGAGTTCCGGAAGTTGCTCCAGGCACGCGTCCGCATAGTCTACGTGGGTCACCACATAAATATGGTCGGCCGGAACGACAGACTTCATGCGTCGAAACGTCTGCTGAAGTAGGGTTTCGCCCGTCCCGAGAATGTCGAGAAACTGCTTGGGTGTTCGCGAAGTAGAGGTTGGCCAAAAGCGCGAACCGACTCCGCCTGCCATGATTACGGCGTAATTGTGTTCCATTGCCCAGTGGGGTTAGGCCGCAAAGGTAGGGAAGTCCCTGAGGTCGTACCTTTGCCGCCTTGATCGTTTTCGGTCATTTACGCACCATCCGCATGAAGAACATTGTACTCTTTGGCCCTCCAGGGGCAGGTAAAGGCACGCAAAGTGCCCTGCTCGTCGATGAATTTGCACTAGTTCACCTCTCTACGGGTGACATTTTTCGCCGCAACATTCGCGAGGCGACCGAGTTAGGTCGGTGGGCTAAGTCATTTATGGACCAGGGGCAATTGGTTCCGGACGACGTGACCATTGCCATGCTTAAGGACGAATGGACCAAGCATCCTGATGCGGCCGGGTTCATTTTTGACGGATTCCCACGCACTTCGGCACAGGCTGCGGCCCTTGACGAAATCCTTGCGGATGCGGGTACTGGCGTCACCGCGATGATCGGTCTCGAAGTTGACGACGAAGAGCTTGTCACTCGTCTTTTGGCACGCGGCGCTACCTCAGGCCGTGCAGATGACGCCAACGAAGATGTGATTCGCCAGCGCCTTGCGGTGTACACCCGCGAAACCGCTCCGGTTCAGTCCTACTACGAGGCCCAGGGCAAGTACCGCGGCCTCAATGGCGTGGGCAGCATTGAGTCCATTACGGACGAATTGCGCAGCCTTATTCAATCTCTATAACTTACGTACCCGTGGCAGATTCTAATTTTATTGACTACGTCAAGGTCTTCTTGCAGTCCGGCCACGGGGGCGGAGGAAGCCGCCACTTCTTTCGTGCCAAGGGCCTGCCAAAAGGTGGTCCCGACGGTGGCGATGGAGGCCGCGGTGGCCACATCATTTTAGAGGCAAATCCCCAAATGTGGACCTTGATTCACCTCAAGTACCGCAAGCACATCAAGGCCGAGCCCGGCGTCAACGGTAGCCGCAACCAGCGCATTGGCGGCAGTGGTGAAGACATCGTTCTGCAGGTTCCGCTCGGAACCGTCGTCAAAGATGCCGAAACCCTTGAAGTGCTCTGCGAGCTCACCGAACCTGGAGAGCGCCGCGTGTTCTTGCCCGGAGGCCGCGGTGGCCGCGGAAACGCCTTCTTCAAAAATTCAGTCAACCAAGCTCCAGAGCACGCCCAGCCCGGTGAAGAAGGCCGCGAAGGCTGGTTCCTTCTCGAGCTCAAGGTCCTCGCGGACGTAGGTCTAGTCGGATTCCCGAACGCAGGTAAATCCACCCTTCTCAGCGCCGTGAGTGCCGCCAAGCCAGAGATCGCCGACTACCCGTTCACGACCCTCGTGCCCAACCTCGGTGTCGTCGCCCACCGCGACTACACGTCGTTTGTAATGGCCGACATTCCGGGACTCATCGAGGGAGCCGCCGAAGGCCGTGGTCTTGGACACCGCTTCTTGAAGCACATTGAACGCAATGCCTTGCTCTTGTTTTTGGTTCCGTGCGATGCCCCCGACGTCGTCGAGCAGTACCACATTTTGCTCGGCGAACTAGAGCGATTCAACCCAGAGTTGCTCACGAAGCGCCGCGTGCTGGCCATTTCAAAGACCGACATGCTCGACGAAGACCTTCTCGGTCAGCTGCTGGATGGCGTGCTTCCACGCCTCCCCAAGGACTTGGCGCTTACCACATTTAGCAGTGTAACGGGTCAAGGGTTGGACCAACTCAAAGATTTGCTGTGGGATTCATTGAATCGCTCGATCGACTAGACCGCTCGGCCTTTCTCGGCGTCGCGGGCCATGGTGGACCCTGGGCAGACTATGCCTTTACTGCAGTTTCAAACATTTGGGTCGCCCTCGCCGTATGGCTCCTCTTTTGGGCGGCACAGCGCCCCAAATTCTCACTGAGCGCCTGGTTTTGGCTATTGATCACTCTTGTGGCGGCCTTTGCCGCTACTGACTGGGTCGCGACCCTTCTCAAAAACAGCATCGAACGCCCTCGGCCGTGCTGGGCCCTCGAAGGTGAATTTCGCGCCGTGGCCACGTGCCGCGGAGCCTTCGGCTTTGTTTCAGGTCATGCGGCGACCACGTGGGCCTTACTTACCGTGTACATGGCGTCGCGTCCCGCACGATGGCTCACGGCGTTGGCCGTGGTGTGGGCGTTGGCGGTCCCATTTTCACGCGTATACCTCGGGGTGCACTACCCGGGCGACGTGCTTGCCGGGGCACTTCTCGGAATCGCAATCGGTCGCCTCGTCCTTCGCCTTCGTCCCCTAACTTCGGGACAATGAATCCGTTTGCTGTAGCCCTCGGCGGAGCCTTGGGAAGCCTTCTTCGCTGGTCCCTGACGGTCCTGCTCAAGCGCGCAGAGGCTCCACTACTCACCGCATCTGCCGCCACCCTAGTGGCCAACGTCGCAGCGGCAGCATTACTTGGCTACCTCATGGCTCGGCCCCACCCCGACGCACGGATTCAGCTTGCTCTCGCCACGGGGCTGTGCGGCGGATTCAGCACCATGAGCACCTTTAGTTGGGAAGCCCTACAGTGGGCCAAAACAGGCTCGTGGCTGATGGCTCTAGGGTACCTCACCGCAACGTTGGTGCTGAGTATCGGCGCTGCCGCCGCAGCCTACGCCTTAGCGAACAAGTAGTACGACGCCCTGCTGCTCGACGGGGGAATCCCCAAAATCAAGCGTAAACAGCGACCAGACATAGGCGCCCTCGGGGCATTCGGCTCCGACGTTATGTACGCGTCCGTTCCATTCCTCAAGTGCATCTTCGGACCGAAAGACCACGTTGCCCCAGCGGTCCATAATGTGAAGGCGGTACTGTGTGATGCCTGTTGCCACGGGACGAAAGCCCTCGTTGCTTCCGTCTCCGTTGGGAGTGAAGGCCGTCGGAGACCACACGTTGTAAATCGGGTTGACGCGAACCGAGTCCACCAGAGTGTCCCAGCACCCAAACTGATTTACGGCGATGCGGCGCACCACAAAGGTTCCGGTATCGCGGTAGAGGTGTACGACAAAGGCCTCTTGGGCGTACAGAGACGAATCACCCATGTCAAACCAGAACTGCTCGTCGGCGTCCACTGAATCAGCACGCACCTGAACCAAAGGCTGGTAAATCGACACCGTCTTGGGCGCAATCGTCATACCCAGTATAGGTCGGGGGTTGACCCGAATGGCTCCCGGGAACACCTTTTCGACTGTATCGCGGCAGCCGGTTTCGGTCCACATCCGCACCCGAACGTCGTAGAGTCCCGGGATCGTGTAGGTATGCACCGGCACGTCCACACTGTCGCCAAAGCCGTCTCCGAAGTCCCATTCCATAAAGTGTGTGCGCCGCGAAAAGGCTCCGGCATCAAACACGACGGTGTAGGGCTCGCAACCTACCCACGGCCCAATGGTGCTGTCAAGGCGTGGCCGCGGGTCGACCACCACTGAATCGAGGTAGGTTTCGTCGCAGGACTTAGACTGAATGCGCAGGGTGACGGGGTAGGTTCCGGGCTGCAAAAATTGAATCAGTGGCGGAAATTCTCCCGACCAATTTGCCAGCGACGCCTCCCCCGGAGCACCAAACGTCCAATCAAACTGTGCGCCGTCAAACCAGGTTCCGAATGCAGTAAACGTGACGGGCTGCTGGTCAAAGCAGGGGCCGCCGTCGTGCGTAAAGCTTGGATTGATGGGCGGGTAAATATGAAACTTGACGCGGTCGGTGTCGGCACAGGGCCAGCCTGGATTGGCCACAAGCGTTACCCAGTACTCGCCGGTATCGCTGAAGGTCCAGGTCGGAAAAGCCAAACGCGACGTATCGTCACTCCGGCTCGGATCGCCAAAATCCCACCAAAACGTCGACGCGTTAATGGACTCGTGAAAAAACGGAACCGTCGCCCCAATGCAAATCTGCTCGGGATCGTCTACTTCTGAAACGATGTCTGCCTTGATGAACGCTTGGCATGAAGTCACATTGAATTGGTAGTCGCGGCGGACCGTATTCAAAAGTGCCCCACTGCGCCATTCCTCTACCTCGATGGCCAGTACGAACTGTCCGGTGACATTGAGAAAACCTGTAAGCAGTCCTGTGGTGCCGCCAATGCTCAATGCAGGCGTTCCAGGTATCGGATTTGCGGCTGTCGACGGGTTCAAAAAAGTAATGGAAACGTAAGGCGGAGGAGCAGGGGGACTGGGCGCAGGGGTGTTGAACCCTGCTCCGTTGTTCTTTCCGCCCCCGTGCAGCGGGTTGACGAGTCGGTAGTACAGCGAGTCGCCGTCGGGATCAGTGGCCGTGGTCGGAATCCGAAGGTTCTCCTGGTTGCACAGTACGATGGGCGGCAAGGTGTTCCATTGCGGGCTGTTGTTGCACTGGTCCATGGGCGGAATCCGCGTCGTCAGCGTCGAGCCCCAGTCGTCCGGAGTGGGGATGTTGCTAATCGTCGCGTTGCGGCAGCAGCGCTGCCAGGTGATGACATAGCCGTTCGTACGCTGCGGAAGCTGAATCACCGTCGTGTAGGTCGCATACTCCGTGCAAATGTTGGGCGGAGCCTGAAGGCATGGATTGCCCGTGTTTGCAGGAACCCCAATCGTGGCGCCCTTGTTGACTTGAAGGTTGTGGAGTAGCAGGTTTTGGATGCCGTCGTAAATTCCGATCGATACGGTGGGGTCGAGTTGGGCACCCGTGGAATTGCAGTCGCGGTAGACCACCAACTTGATTTGGTACTGGTTGTTGCCTATGCAGGTATACGTCAGCTCACCCCCCACAAGGTGGGCAGCCTGAGCTGCGAGCCCCCAAAGGAGCAGCAGTGCTACGGTAAGTGTACGCAGTCGGACCATGGCAGGGTATACAATCCCTTTCGTGAAAAATACGCCAAATCTTTGGGGTCGGGGCAGATGGCGAGGGCAAAGTCCCCTCCCCATGCGCCTAAGCTCTTCAGCGTCGCGGGAGCGTTGGGGAAGCGATCCTGCACTCGAGGGGTGGCGATCCACTCCGCGGTACGTACTTCAAGTTCTTCGACGGTCGCGGACCATTCTGCGGCCGACTTGCCCGCTGCGAGTTGGTGGCTGAGGCGGCTAATAGTGTCAATTTCATCGCGAAGCGGCAGGCGCCTCGCTTTGGCCACCTCGACTTGGCTGTCTTGCTTCGCGCCGAGGTAGACAAGCCCAAAGTGATCTGTGGGCCAATGGCCTGACGCGATGCTGTGCCATTCGGCGGAATCTGTGCCCGTCTTTTGGTACATGAGCGCCCCGTTTGCACGGGCACTCGCCACATCGAATCCTGACCCTTTGGATGTGGCAAAGTGGAGCGCCATGGCGTCCACGCCGGTCCATTGAGCGATCAAGTCGGTGAGGGTGGAGGACGATCCCCATCCCCAGCTCCGTTCAAACTCAAGTCGGGTGGTGACGTGCCCGTGGGATGGCACGCTTCCGCCCAAATTTCGCGCTGCTTCGAGCAACTTCGCGAGGTGTGCGTCGCTCCATGCCTCGGCGTCGAGCCACGCATTCCCATGGACATCCAGGGCCGTCCACCCGAGGGGGAGGTCGGTATCTTGAAATTCAAGTGATTGACCCTTTTGAGTCGGAACCGCAAGCGATTCCGCGCCGTGGAGCACCCAGTATTCGCCGCTCAGCAGCAGCTTACCTGCGCTCCACCATTGGCTCATCGCGCTACGCCTTCTGCGGCCGGAACCGGGATTCCGCGCAACCTGCAAAACGCGGCAACCACTTCAGCATGGTGCGGAACCTTGTCAGTGAAAAATGCCGTCAATTCAGCTTTCTCGGCTTCGGTGGCCTCAAGCTGGTTGAGGATGTTCAGTAGGTGCATCTTCATGTGCCCCTTTTGAATTCCGGTTGTAGTGAGTGCGCGCAGGGCGGCGAAATTCTGTGCCAATCCCGAGGCGGCGATGATTCCCATGAGTTCTTCGGCACCGGGGTTCCCGAGGGACTCGAGTGCCAGCTGCACCAGAGGGTGCAGCTTGGTAAGTCCACCCACGGTTCCGAGTGAAAGCGGAACCTCGATCCAAAAACGGAACTCGCCCTGGTCCACGGAACAGTGCGTAAGCGAGCGGTACTGGCCGTCGCGCGAAGCGTAAGTGTGGCACGCGGCCTCTACGGCACGAAAGTCGTTGCCCGTGGCGAGCACGACGGCGTCAATGCCGTTCATGATGCCTTTGTTGTGCGTGGCCGCACGGTAGGGCTCTACCTCAGCAATGCGCACGGCACGTTGAAACTTCCGGGCAAATTCGTGCACGTCGACACCCGATCCGTCGTCCAAATCTTCGAGGGCGCAGCGAACTTCAGAGCGCACGATGCATTCGGGCGTATAGTTGCTCAGTATGCACATCACCACTTCCAGATCTCCACTGGCGGTTCCCGCGTCGGTGGCTGCTTCGAGGCGGAGCACCTTTGCCATCTCTTCGAGGCAGGAATTGATGAAGTTGGCCCCCATCGAATCGCGGGTTTCAAAGCGCACTTCGAGCTGAAAGTAGTCGTCCATGGCCGTCCGGCGGTCCTTGAGTTCGATGCTCAAGATGCCTCCGCCGCGCGCCCGCATGTTGGCGGTAATGCCTTCAGTTGCTGCGAGCAATTCAGGCTGAATCCGGGCCACCAAGGTGGTAAGGGCCGAAGCGTCGCCGGTAAACGTGAAGTGAATGTGGCCAATCTTCGTCGTGGACAAGACGGTTGACGTGAAGCCTCCGCGGTCCATCCAAAATTGGGCAGATTTCGCTGCAGCCGCGACCACCGAACTTTCTTCAATGGCCATCGGAACCGTGTACACCTGACCGTTAATCAAAAAATTCGGTGCAACCCCCAACGGTAGGAAGTAGTTGGCTACCGTGTTTTCAATGAACTCGTCGTGGCGCTTTTGAACGCTTTCGTCGCCGTGGTTGTACGAAGCGATGAGTGCCTGACCTTGCTCCGGGTTGTTCAGGTGCTGCTCGGTGAGCCAGGTGATTTTGGCGGATTTACTCAGCTTCGAAAAGCCACGAATTTGAAGGTTGCTGCGCTTCATGTCTAAGGTTTAATGCAAAAGTAACCGCTTAACGCCCGAGAGGTTCAACAAAACGCCAAATTCCTGCCCCTGTAAAGTAGGCGACAACGTCTAAAGTGTCGGCTGTAAAGCGAGGGTCAAAGCGCGGAATCCAGAACTCAAATGCAGCGGCAAGGACCGCGGTAAATCCGAGGACTGACCACCAAGACAATAAAAAACCAGGTTGAACTCTCCGTGCTACCATGCTTGGAATTCCTAATGCCACCGGAACCGTACACAATGGATCCATGTACGAATCGGCCCAGATTAGGTGAATGTCTACTGCGAGGAGTGCCTGATGCGCCACAAATGCGCCCAAGGCAATTAGGGCCAGTGGATTTAAACCGCTACCCAGTACGCCATCCAGGCGACGGCGCCCCCCACGGCGAGCACCATCCAGTTCAGTGCCTTTCCGGTGTTGATGAGGCTTCGCTTCCACGAGGGGATCTTTGGGTCGGTGTTCCATTCCATAGCAGGCATTTCAAATGCTTTAAATCGTTCCGGATTGCCTTGATTGGCAAAGGTGCTGTGTACGTTGCGCGGAGTGCGGCACGAGGCGCAGCGGTCTGGGTCCTCGCCCCAATCGCCGCAGTGGGTGCATTTTAGCTGGGTAGCCATGCTGCAAAGTTACGAAACAGCCATGGCGCAGAAGAAAAAAAGCCCCCCAGAAAACTGAGGGGCTTTGCGATTTTGGTGGTTCGGGGCGGAATCGAACCGTCGACACATGGATTTTCAGTCCATTGCTCTACCAACTGAGCTACCGAACCAAAATCGGGAGCGCAAATGTAATGCGCAAATTCGAAATACCTTTGCGTTTGAAGCATGATTTCTGTAGACGCCGGCAACACACGTATCAAAGTATTGATTTTCAATCAAGACGGAAGCGTGCAGTGCCAGAAAACCTGGCCGCGTACTGCGAAAGAAGAGTGTGAAGTCTGGCTTCAGACCCTTGACGATCCCATTTCCATTTGCGATTCATCAGGTGGGCATTGGATCGTGGGAAGCGTCGTTACCTCTCGCGCGGCATGGAGTTTTGAAGTGGACTACTCCGACACTGCGGGGGTGGATCGCCTAGCAGCAATCGAAGGTGCGCGCACACACTACCCTGATCTGCCTTTACTCCTTATCTCACTCGGGACTTGCTTGACCTACAGCTACCTTTCGCACGACGGGCGCTTTCAAGGCGGAGCCATTGCGCCAGGATGGTCCACCCGGCTGAAGGCGATGCACGAGCACACCGGAAGCCTGCCTGATCTAGAGGCTGCAGTTGAACTTGGTTCCGACCCTCGAACCCAATCGACGGCACAAAGCATGCGGCGAGGAGCAGCTCAAGGAATGGTGGATGAAATCAATGCAGAGATCGAGCGCTTTGAAAAAATTAATCCAGAATTAACAGTCCTCGTCACCGGTGGCGATGGCCCAACTTTTGTCAATCATTTGAAAAAGGGCATCTTTGCCGACGAAAATTGGGTTGCCAGAGGACTCTGGGCCCTAGCACAAGAATGAATACTCCACGCTTCCTCACTGCAATAATCCTCGCTACAGCCCTGAGCTTGAGTGCACAACAGCAGTCCGTCAGTCCTTATTCACTGTTCGGAACTGGCTGGTTCGCCGCCCAGGCCAATGCCTACCAGCAGCTTCTTGGTGGCGCGAGCGCTGCCGATCGCAACCCATGGTACGTGAATCCGGACCAGCCAGCGGCCCTTTCGGCATTGAAGTACACCACCTTG
>Ga0222714_10006508_pt1 | contig 10892 bp, 7 predicted proteins | sample C33_3DmetaG_FD_165048 | JGI IMG/M metagenome (GOLD analysis project Ga0222714, IMG submission 165048) | Estuarine water microbial communities from San Francisco Bay, California, United States - C33_3D | ecosystem: Environmental > Aquatic > Marine > Unclassified | place: USA: California... | reverse complement strand
TCGACCTCAACTTCGGCAAATTGCGCGGCAAAACCGTAGGTGGCATACGGAACGCCCTGCCCATTGGTATCCAGCGGGACGGTCGGCGGATCGAAGTAACCGGTTCCGACGGCAAGATCGCCGTGTGCATCGCATGGTAGCGATGCAAGCTCGACCCGGCGAACCTCATCGCCGCGGCGTCCGACCAGCATGCCGTCCTCGATCCGGATGCTGGTGTCTGCATCCATGCCCAGCATGTTCAGCAGTTGGGCACGCAAGTCTTCACCTGCCCCCTTGGCAGCATTGCCCGAGACAAATGTCTGGCGCGAGGCTGAGCTCTTTCCGGCATCCAGCGTCAGATCGGTGTCGGCAGTGATCTGGTCGATCGCGCTGACCGGGACGCCAAGCGCCTGCGCGACGATCTGCGGCATGATCGTGTAGGTGCCCTGACCGATGTCGACTGCACCGTTGTACAGCATGAAGCGACCGTCCTGGCGCAGCGCCACGCTCATCGAAGATGGATTGGCGATCACGGTATTGCCGATCCCGTACCACATGCAGGCGATACCCGTGCCGCGACGCTTGCCCTGGCGATGGCGCCGGTGCGGATCGGCAAGATCCTCGGCAAGGCCAGCGAACCGGCCCGCGCCCTGCTGCGCATCGCGTTGCGCCTGCTCGTTAAAGCGCATCACCCGCTCGCGCGCCTCGCGCCATGCGGGCCTGAGCGCCTCCAGACAAGCCTGTAGCCCGACGCTTGCGTCCAGTCGCTGGCCAGTCGCGGTCTGATCGCCGGCGCGCAGCGCGTTGCGATGTCGGAACTCCAGCGGATCCTCGCCAAGGCGTTCGGCGATCTCGTCGACCAGTCGCTCATTGAGCAAGGTCGACTGCGGCACCCCAAAGCCACGGAACGCGCCGGCAATCGCGTCGTTCGTGAGTACGGCCCGGGTGAGCGCGCGCACATTGGCGATCCGATACGGGCCGCAGGCATGAATCGGAACCCGATTGGCAACCGTCGGTCCCCAGGACGCATAGGCCCCGGTATTGAAGTCGCCAGAAAAATCGTAGGCGAGCAGGCGGCCCTGCAGATCTGCAGCGAGCGTTGCCCGCATCCGGGCCGGATGGCGCTTGGTCGTCGACTGCATCGACTCGGCGCGACGATAGACGATCCGCACTGGTCGGCCGAAACGGATCGCAGCGGCCGCGAGCAGGGGCTGAATCGACAGGTCGAGCTTGCCACCGAAGCCGCCGCCGACCGCCGACGGAATGATCCGCACCCGCGCAGGATCCAGCCCGAACATCCAGGCGAGCTCATCGCGGTCCATGTAGGGCGTCTGCGTGCAGGCGAATACTGTCAGGCGTTCATCGCCCGGCGCACCCCGCCAATCCGCCCAGCCGGCCTCGGGTTCGATGTAGGCATGCTCGACATAGGCGGTCTCGCAATGCGCCTCGCAGCGGATCGCCGCCGACTCGATGGCGGAATCTGGCTCACCGCGCAACAGCCGACCTCGACAAAGCACGTTGTCCGGCCAGCGCGAATGCAGTGCCGGCGCGCCTTCGGCCAGCGCCTGATCGGGATTCGCAACAGCCTGCAGCGCAGTCCAGCGGACCGGAAGCTGCGCCAGATCCAGGCTCTGCAGAGCCTCGAATGTGCCGACCAGCACGAGCACCGCTTCGCCAAGGAAGCGGGTCTGCTCCTCGGCCAGGGCAGGCTGGTCGCGCAGGTCGGGAAAGATCGCGAAGCGATTGTTCGGAATATCGCCAGCGCTCAGAACCCCGTGCAGTCCGAATTTGCTGGCGAACGCGTCCAGATCACCGAACTCGAAGCGGCAACTCGGATGCGGCGATCGCACCACGTGCATCCAGAGCGCATCAGCGGGCGCCTGATCCGCACCGAAAAGCTCGCGTCCGGTCACCTTGGCAAGCGCATCAAAACGCGGTGCGCGCATGCCAACCGGTGACGCATCATCACGCGCAGGCGCCGCGCTGGCGGGGACCGAGCCAGTATCCGGCGAGCCGGCAACCGCCAAAATGGCTTCGACAATCTTCAGATACCCGGTGCACCGGCACAACACGCCGCCAATTCCATCGAGCACCTGCTGGCGAGTCGGCTGCGGATTTGTGCGCAGCAGGTCGGCGGCGGCCATCAGCATGCCGGGCGTGCAGATGCCGCACTGGGCTGCACCGTGATCGATGAAGCTTTGTTGCAGCGCCGAGACTTCGCCGGAGTCGGTGGCAGCCAGGCCCTCGACCGTGGTCACGCTGTGCCCGGCACACTGCCCGAGCGCGACCAGACAGGAGCACACCTGCTCGCCATCGAGCAACACCGTGCAAGCCCCGCAGTCGCCCGCGTCACATCCGACCTTGGTGCCGGTCAGACCGAGTTCGTCGCGCAGCACCCGCGACAGCCGCGTCGACGGGCAGGACGCCGCCTGCACCGTCTCGCCATTGACCTGCAGTGCAATCGGCACGATCACTGGATTGGCAGAAACCGGATTCGCAGACATCAGTCACCTGCCATTTCGAAGAGTCCGCGCGCAAGCAGCCGTCCGGCCAGCTCGCGCCGAAAATTCGCGCTGCCGCGCACGTCATCGATCGGCGCAAGCTCGTCGAGCAGCTTCGCGTCGATCGGCTGGCCCGACATGGCCAGCAAGTCATCGCGCCCGATGCCGACAAGCCGCTGCTCAAGGCCAGGCAGGCGGGTCGGTACAGCCGAACAGGCGCCAACCGCGATCGCGCAATGCTCGAGATGACGCTGCGCATTGAAGCGTGCCGAGATCGCGACGGAAACCGCGGAGATCACCAGATAGCGGCGATGGCCAAACTTCAGGAACAGCGATCGTGTTCGCGGCGCCGGCAGCGGCACGAGCACCGCAGTCAGCAGTTCGTCCGGGGCCAGCACGGTTCGCCGGTTGCCGACGATGAACTCGGAGAGCGCAAGGATTCGCGTGGCCCGGCTGCTGCGAAACTCGACGCTTGCGTCGAGCGCCAGCAGCACCGGCACCGAGTCGGCCGCTGGCGATGCGTTACACAGATTACCGCCGACCGTGCCACGGTTCTGGATCTGAACCCCACCGATCTCGCGCGCCGCCAGGTGCAAGGCCTGCAGCCCATCCGGCAGCGACGCGCGCAACAACTGGCTCCAGGTAACCCCGGCGCCGATCCTCAGACCAGGCACGCTGCGGCTTGCATCGCCGCGTTCCGGAATCTGCGTCATCGACACCTGCTGCAACTGCGCCACCGCGGAGAGATCCAGCACCGGACCGCGCAAACTGCCACCGACCGCAGCCGGATACAGATCGGTACCGCCGGCAAGCACGGTGGCCGGCGCCCGCTGCAAATGCGCAAGCGCCTGGTCCAGATCGACTGGTTGAAGCCAGACTTCGTCGGCCCGCACCCCGGATTGCTCTACCCGCATCGTCGAAAACCCTTATGAAGTGATGACTTCATTAGTGACGCGAAAAAGTACTCCACGGTAGAATTGCCGTCAACAATCCTTCGGCCCCCCGGCAAGCTCCGGGGATTGCCGCCCAAAAATTCCGCGAGTTGCCATGACACACGTCGTTCTTGAATCCTGCATCCGCTGCCGCTACACCGATTGCGTCGATGTCTGCCCGGTCGACTGCTTTCGCGAAGGCCCGAACATGCTGGTGATCGATCCGGACGAGTGCATCGATTGCGCGGTCTGCATCCCCGAATGCCCGGTCGAGGCGATCCAGGCCGAGGATGACGTTCCTGCCGAACAGCAGCAGTTCATTGCGCTGAATGCGGAATTGGCCAAAACCTGGCCGAGCATCACGCGCACCAAGAGCTCGCTGCCTGACGCCGAGCAGTGGAAAGACGTCGGCGACAAGCTGCAATACCTCGAGCGCTGATGTCCGCCGGGCTTGCCAAGTCAGCCGCATCGACGCTGCGGCTGGGGTTCGGGCTGCATTTCGAAGATCTGTATAGGCGCGACGGCCTGGTCGCGCTGGACCGAGCCTACCTCGCCTGGCTGGCGGATCGCGACGCTGCGCTTGCCGGCAGCCTCGAGGCCGCACGGGCGAATCCGACACTGCCGGCGAAGGATGAGGCCACGCTGCTGGTCGCACTGTCGCCACTGCTCGACGACTTCATCGGCGAGCTGTTTGGCATCGCGCAGGAAGTTGCCGAACTGCGCCAGGGCCATGACGCGCTTGCCCCGCTGTTCAAGGTCAAGTGGAAGTTCGTCAAGCGTCAGGCGCTGCTGAAGGTCTCCCCGGAAGAGCTGCAGGATTTCGATGCCGCAGCAGCGCTTGCCGAGCTCGAGCAGGCTCTGGGCCAGCCATTTGAAGAGCTGCAGTTTTCCAATGCGATCCTGGCCTGGCAGCAGGCTGTGGCCGATGAATCCGCCGAGGCGCAGACCGCACAAGAGCGGCTCGCGCTGGCCATGCGCTATTGCGCCTGGGCCACGCTGACCGAGGCTGGCCGCGACGCGCATCCGCGCTCGATCCTGTTCCGCCAGCCGGGCAAGGTCGATCCGCTGGATCTGCTCGAACACGGCCATGCCAGGCGCGAACAAGGTGTGACGATCCACACCATCGACCCGGCGCATATCCGCCGGCGTGAAGGTTTCGCGCTGACCGACGAAGGAACCGACCTGCGCGGCGCGCTTGACCAGGCCAACTACTGCATCTGGTGCCACAACCAGGGCAAGGACTCCTGCTCCAAGGGATTGCGCGAAAAGCCTGACGCGGACGGCAAGGCGGCCTTCAAAAAGACGGTGTTCGGCGTCAAGCAGGCCGGCTGCCCGCTTGAGGAACGAATCTCGGAGTTCCATCTGGTCAAGACCCAAGGCCATGCGATCGCGGCATTGGCGATGATCACGATCGACAATCCGATGGCGGCTGCCACCGGCCACCGGATCTGCAACGACTGCATGAAGGCCTGCATTTACCAAAAGCAGACCCCGGTCGACATTCCGCAGGCCGAGACCCGCTCGCTCAAGGATGTGCTCGAGCTGCCCTGGGGCTTCGAGATCTACAGTCTGCTCACCCGCTGGAATCCGCTGAACATCCGGCGTCCGCTACCTGCAGCCGACACCGGCTACAAGGTTCTGGTTGCTGGCATGGGCCCTGCCGGTTTCACGCTGGCACATCATCTGCTCAATGACGGTCATGCGGTCGTCGGCATCGACGGGCTGAAGATCGAGCCACTTCCCGCGGCCCTTGGCGGATCCGACCCGCTCGGTAAGCCGGTCGCGTTTGAGCCGATCGAGGATGTCGAGACGCTGTTCGAGTCACTGGATGACCGGATCATGGCCGGCTTCGGCGGAGTCGCCGAGTACGGCATCACCGTGCGCTGGAACAAGAATTTCCTGAAGCTGATTCGCCTGCTGCTCGAGCGACGCGACCGCTTTGCGCTGTACGGAGGTGTGCGCCTGGGCAGCACGCTCGCGGTCGACGACGCCTTCGCGCTCGGCTTCGATCACATCGCGCTGGCGATCGGTGCCGGTCGGCCAACAACGCTGGACATCCCGAACGGACTGGCGCGAGGCGTTCGCACGGCCAGTGATTTTCTGATGGCGCTGCAACTCACCGGGGCGGCCAAGGCCGATTCGATTGCGAACATGCAGGTGCGACTGCCCGTGGTGGTGATCGGCGGCGGACTCACTGCGGTGGATACCGCGACCGAGTCGCTGGCGTATTACGTGGTGCAGGTCGAAAAGTTCCTCGCCCGCTATGAAGCGCTGGTTGCGATCGAAGGCGAAGCCGCGGTGCGCTCCGGCTGGCGCCCGGAAGAGCAGGAAACCGGCGATGAGTTCCTTGCACACGCCCGTGCGATCCGTGCCGAGCGTGCCGCGGCGGCCCGTGAATCGCGCGCGCCGAAAATCGTCGAGATGCTGCAGGCCTGGGGCGGAGTCAGTATTGCCTATCGCAAGCGCTTGATCGACAGCCCGTCCTATACGCTGAACCACGAGGAAGTCGAAAAGGCTCTTGAGGAAGGCATCCGATTTGCCGAATGCCTGAGCCCGACCCGCATCGACGTTGACGCCTCGGGCGCGGTCGAATCGATCACCCTGGCCACCCAGGTGCTCGGCGAGGACGGGCGCTGGAGCCAGGGCGACACCGTGTGCTGGCCCGCGCGCAGTGTGTTCATCGCCGCCGGCACGCAGCCGAACACGGTGCTCGCACGCGAAGACGCCACGCACTTCGAACTCGACGGCAAATATTTCCGGGCAATCGACGAGAACGGCGTCCCGGTCAAGCCGGAATATGCGTCCAGCAAACCGGACGAAGCGCGGGTGCTGTTGTCGCGGATCTCCGACGGTCGCCTGGTCTCGTTCTTCGGCGACCTGCATCCGAGCTGGTTTGGCAATGTCGTCAAGGCGATGGGGTCTGCCAAGCAGGGGTACCCGGTGGTCAGCCGGGTGCTGTCGGCGCGCAGTCCGGCGAACCCGCAGCCATTTGCCACCTTGCGCGGCGAACTCGACGGCCTGCTGCGGGCCCGCATCGAGCGTATCGAGCGGCTAACACCGACCATCGTCGAGGTCGTCGTGCGTGCCCCGATGGCGGCCCGCCGCTTTGAGCCCGGACAGTTCTACCGACTGCAGAATTTCGAGGCGCTCGCGCCCATCGCCGACGTGGGCGGACAGCGCACCCGCCTCGCAATGGAGGGCCTGGCGCTGACCGGTGCCTGGGTCGATCGAGATGCCGGCCTGGTCTCAACAATCGTGCTCGAAATGGGCGGATCCTCGAACCTGTGCGATTCGCTACAACCCGGCGAACCGGTGGTGCTGATGGGACCGACCGGCGCGCCGACCGAAATCGAGGCTGGCGAGACCGTGATCCTGGCTGGCGGCGGACTGGGCAATGCGGTGCTGTTCTCGATCGGCGCCGCCTTCCGGGCCCGCGGCTCTCGGGTGCTGTATTTCGCGGGCTACAAGAAACTGATCGATCGCTACAAGGTCGCGGAGATCGAGGCGGCCGCCGACGTCGTGATCTGGTGTAGCGACGAGGCGCCTGGATTTGTGCCGTCGCGCCCCCAGGATCGAAGCTTCGTGGGCAACATCGTCAAGGCGATGGCGGCTTACGGACGAGGCGATCTTGGCGAGATCACGATCCCGATGCGCGAGGCTGACCGGATCATCGCGATCGGCTCTGACAAGATGATGGCCGCTGTCGGGCGGGCTCGTCACGAGGTACTGGCCGGCATGTTGAAAGCCGAACATTTTGCGATCGGCTCGATCAACTCGCCCATGCAATGCATGATGAAGGAGATCTGCGCCCAGTGTCTGCAGGAACAGCGCGATCCGGTCACCGGCGAGACGCGCTACGTGTTCTCCTGCTTTAACCAGGACCAGCCTCTGGATGCGGTCGACTTCCAGGCGCTCGATCAGCGTCTTCGCCAGAACTCGCTGCAGGAAAGGCTGACCACGCGCTGGATTGGCCAGTGCACCCGGGCGGTTTCCAGGCAGGCCGCTGCCGGCTGAGCCGGTCGCGCTGACCCGGGTGTTCCGAAGCCCGGGCGTTTGCGGCAATCCCCCGCGCCGAACGCCGAGGCAAAGATTGTGCGACGCAGCAAACCGGGCTAAACTGCTGGGCACAAAGCAAGCTTCTTGAGAGGACAGCCCCATGCTCTACCAGCTCCGTGAAGCGCAACGCGCGGTGCTCACCCCGCTGTCCGATTGGGCCGAGTCGATGAGCAAGCTGTACGTCAACCCGTACAGTCCGGTCTCGCTGCTGCCCTTCGCGAACCGGATGGCCGCCGGATTCGACCTGCTGCACCGGATGGGCAAGGACTACGAAAAGCCGGAATTCGGTATCAAGTCCACGCTGGTCGATGGGCATGAAGTCACGGTCGCCGAGCGCATCGAGTTGTCCAAACCCTTTTGCCGGCTTCTCAAGTTTGAGCGTCTGTTACCCAAGTCGCTCGCCCATCGCGCTGATGATCCGACGATGCTGGTGTTCGCACCACTATCGGGCCACCACTCGACCCTGCTGCGCGATACGGTCCGGGGCCTGCTTCCCGACCACAATGTCTACATCACCGACTGGATCGATGCCCGCATGGTGCCGATGTCCAGTGGTAACTTTCATCTGGATGACTACATCGCCTACGCGGTCGAGTTCATCCGGCATCTCGGCCCCGACGTGCATGTGATGTCGGTCTGCCAGCCCACGGTGCCGGTGCTGGCTGCGATCTCACTGATGTCTTCCAATGACGACGATCGGCTGCCGCTGACGATGACGATGATGGGCGGCCCGATCGACACGCGGCGCAGCCCCACCGAAGTCAACAACCTGGCGACCAAGCATCCGTTCTCCTGGTTCGAGCGTCATGTGATCTATTCGGTGCCCACCACCTATCCGGGTGCCGGCCGCCGGGTCTATCCAGGCTTTCTGCAACATGCAGGCTTCGTCGCGATGAATCCGGATCGCCACATGACCTCGCACTGGGACTACTACCTGGACCTGGTGCGCGGCGATCTCAATGACGTCGAGAGCCACCGCAAGTTCTATGACGAGTACAACGCGGTACTCGACATGCCTGCGGAGTACTACCTGGACACGATTCGCGTGGTCTTCCAGGAACACTTGCTGCCGCTGGGCCGCTGGGATGTCCGGTATGCGGGCAAGATGCAGCGGGTCAAGCCGGCGGATATCCGGCGGGTGGCGCTGTTCACGGTCGAAGGGGAGCTCGACGATATCTCCGGCTCCGGTCAGACCCGCTCGGCGCATGATCTGTGCGTAAACATCCCGGCTGCCCATCGCAAGCATCTGACCGCGCAGGGAGCGGGTCACTACGGGATCTTCAGTGGACGGCGCTGGCGCGAGAGCATTTATCCCGAGGTGCGACAATTCGTTCGCGACCACGCGACGCGAATCGGTGCGCCGCGTAAGAAAACTCCGGCCTGACTCGCCCGATACTGTCGCCGGCTTCCCGGGCTGCATGGCCCGGGCTGACCACCGCTCTTGAGCGCCTGCGATGCCCGATTCACTGACCGACCAGATCGACGCCATCCTGCCGCAGACGCAGTGCCGACGCTGTGGCTTCGATGCCTGCCTGCCTTACGCGCAGGCGATTGCCGACGGGTCGGCGCCGATCAACCGCTGCCCTCCGGGTGGCCAGCGCGGTATCGAACGCCTGGCCTTGCTGACCGGCCTGGCTGCGGTCGCGCTCGACCCTGAATGCGGCAGCGAAGGTCCGCATCGCAAGGCGATCGTCATCGAGCAGCATTGCATCGGCTGCACCAAGTGCATCGTTGCCTGTCCGGTGGACGCGATCATTGGCGCGCCAAAACGCATGCACACCGTGATCGCGAGCCTTTGCAGCGGTTGCGAGCTTTGCGTGCCGGCCTGCCCGGTCGACTGCATCCGGATGATCGAAGATCCTGCGCATCCGACCTGGGGTGATGACGATATGGGCAAGGCCCGCAATCGCCATCGCCGGCGTGGGCTACGCCTGGAGCGCGAGCGACTGCTCGAACAAAGGCGGCTGGAACGCAAGGCAGTGTCCAAACTCGCCTCGCTCGAGCGAGAACCGACTGACGAGAGCACACAGCGCAAGAAGGCCGTGATCGAAGCGGCAATCCGCAAAGCACGCGAGCGTCTGGCCGCCAGCGCAGCGCCCGACGGCAGCGGTGCGAAGCGAACATGAATCCGCAAAAGCGCCATGCGATTTTTTCCTGCCTGCGCGAGCTGAACCCGGCTCCGACGACCGAGCTCGAGTACTCGACACCGTTTGAGTTGCTGGTGGCGGTACTGCTATCGGCCCAGGCTACCGACCGCAGCGTCAACATCGCGACCCGACGCCTGTTCGCGCGAGCCAATACGCCGCAGGCGATCCTTGAACTCGGGCTGGAAAATCTGACACGCGAGATACAGACCATCGGCCTGTATCGCTCCAAGGCTAGACACCTGATCGAAACCTGCCAGCTGCTGCTCGAGCGACATCAGGGCGAGGTGCCGCGTAGCCGCGAGGCCCTGGAGGCGCTGCCGGGGGTCGGCAGAAAGACCGCCAACGTGGTTCTGAACACCGCATTCGGTGAGCCGACGATCGCCGTCGACACGCATATCTTCCGGGTGTCGAACCGAACCGGGATCGCCCCGGGCAAGACACCCATGCAGGTCGAGCAGCGGCTTGTGAAGCTGGTTCCGGCCGAGTTCCGTCAGGATGCGCATCACTGGCTGATCCTGCACGGGCGTTATGTGTGCAAGGCCCGCAAGCCCGAGTGCTGGCGTTGTCCGATCGCGCAGTGGTGCGAATTCAAACCCAAGAGCCCGGAGCCCAAGCGTGTTTGATCCGTCACAAGCCGACGTACGCCGATTTTTCTGCGAATGCTGGCGCAAGCACCGCGCCGCCGAACCGCTGACCCCGCTGGAGGCGATCGCGCTCGACTGGGTGCTCGAACACCCTGAATATCATCAGGATCTGGCCGACGTGCAGCGTGCGCTCGAGGCCGACTATCAGGTCGAGCAAGGCCGCACCAATCCCTTCCTGCATCTGTCGATGCATCTGGCGATCGCCGAGCAACTGTCGATCGACCAGCCGCCCGGAATCCGCGGGGCGCATGATGCGCTCGCGGCAAGGACCGGCGATCCGCATGCGGCCGCCCACGAGATCATGGAGTGCCTCGGCGAGATCGTCTGGCGCTCACAGCGCGATCGGCTGCCACCGGACTCGGCAGCCTACATCGACTGCATTCGACGCAGAACATCGGCCCGGAGTGGCCGCTGAGCCGGCGCTGACCGACCGCTGCGCGGCAAATCGGCCCCGATTTCCCGCTTCCCCGGGCACCGGTATCTGTTAACCTTCGGGTTCAGCCCGACCACTCTCGCGGTTCCGTGGCAATCGTGTCCCAGCAGTCAGCGATCCGCCCTTCGGCGGGTTCCCGTCAACAAGCTGCAACACCCTTTCAGCCATGTTCCAAAACCTGATTCCGCGCGAAGGAAAAT
>Ga0222714_10006507_pt1 | contig 10893 bp, 8 predicted proteins | sample C33_3DmetaG_FD_165048 | JGI IMG/M metagenome (GOLD analysis project Ga0222714, IMG submission 165048) | Estuarine water microbial communities from San Francisco Bay, California, United States - C33_3D | ecosystem: Environmental > Aquatic > Marine > Unclassified | place: USA: California... | reverse complement strand
TGTCTCCCTTAGGACCAACAGCACCTGTGGCACCAGCAGCACCAGTTGCACCGGCAGCACCTGTGTCTCCCTTAGGACCAGCAGCACCTGTGGCACCAGTAATCAACGCAGCGGCTAAACCAACAATATTGTCCACATGAACCTTCTCAGGGTGTAAGTAATGAACATACAACACGGCACGAGGAGCATCAGCAAGATCAACGTGATTAACAATATATGCTTCGTTATTTTTTGCATCAACCCATGCCTTCATGGCAAGATTCATGTTTCTGTTCTCGTACAAACCAAAACGCATAAAGTGACTGAGAGCACGTGTTGCATCGGGAGTTCCTGTTGCCCAAAGAGCAGCAACATCCGCGTACATCGAAAGATACTCAGCGGAATTAAAGCCATAGGCTAACCAGTTCTGTTCTGTTAAAGCAGACATTATACAATACAATTATAAAATATTTTTGGCATAAAATATTATTCTTAAAGTTTATAAAATCTTGTTTGTAGTTATTTTTATAGTTACAAAAATATACAACATTCATAGTGACGTAAATCAAGTATACACATTTATATTCAATAAAACACAAGATAGATTTCTAAATATGATTATCGATGTTGAAGGAATATTTATAGTCACATAAAAAATTAAAATATATATATATTAGTTATAAGAATCATGAATTCTAATAAATCATTTCAAACAAGAACCACCTCGATTCAATCGAATTCTCCGTCCACACTTAATTTGGGCGATCCCATTTCAGAAAAATTCAATTCGCCTCAATCTTTAAATGAATCGACTCCCATATCTCCGACTACAAAAGGACCGAATTATATATTGTATACACTTATTTTTGCAGTGATTGTCATTTTCGGAGTAAATATTTTTGCTTATTTAGGCATGTTGTCTGAAACAATATTAATGTTATTCCGTCCAATCATCGCCGATATCGCCTATTTTGGTTCCGAAACAATCAAACAAACCGTGAATACATCTGCCGAGGGTTCTAAATTGGGGATAGACGTTGCTGCAGGTACAATCACCGATGCAATCAATCTGGGACAAAAAGCAGCCGGTAGTTTAGAGGAATCGGTTGTACGTAATAAAAAGCTTAAACCAGATGTGAATACGAAAAAAAAACAAGAGGTTCCCCCTCCACCAGTTATACCCGATGATATTGACAGTTCTGCTCAATTATCAAAATCTACAAAAAAAGCCGGGTTTTGTTATATAGGCGAAGATCGCGGGTTTCGTTCATGTATCAAAGTAACAGATAGCGACGTGTGCATGTCAGGCAATATTTTCCCGTCGCAAGAAGTATGTATTAACCCTAGTCTTCGAGAGGGCACAGATTAAACATCGTCTTCGGGAGGGCACAGATTAAACATCGTCTTCGGGAGGGCACAGATTAACGTGGGTTCACTTGGAGTGAAGTAGTGGTGAAATTACTACCAGATGCAACAAAGAACGGTTTTGAAAATATTACTAGAATGTTATCGTCGTTAAATAACGTATCGATCACATTTTTCATTTTCACATATGTTTGATTTTTTAAAATAATTTCAATATCTACTTGAGTGCCGTTTAATTTTACTGTTGCAAATAAGTTGTTTCCTAAACGCTTCCCTAAAAACAATAATTTAAATAATGATTCTATTATGGGTGTATCAAATGATGAAAAAAAACTTGACCCTGTATCCAACGTTAGTGTAAAATTAATGGTTAATGAGTCAGGTAGAATCGGTGTTCTACCACTTTTTCCTACAGGAAATCCTAAGTCACCTTGTTGATAGGCGGTTCGGGGATATTTTTCGGCGGAAGAGTTATATTGTCTACGCACAGGCACAAATCCTACAACAGGAACATGATTATCTATATACATCTGAAATGATTTATTACCAGGAACATCACTTTGTGCTGCCGAGTATTGTTTACAATTCACTCCGGACACCCCACAATTATATGTTGCATATGTTGGTTCAGATGCAGAGCATGTTAATATGAACCCGGAACTGTTGAAGTTATTTACGTTTGAATTTGTATTTAGGATAGACTGTGTCCCCCACTGCTTTTTACGCCCTTGTTTTGAACGGGAATTTTGTGAAATAATCGCCGCTTTTGTATAACCGAATGTTTTATCTTTATATTTTAACGTTTCCACTTTACGTCTCATATCAAGTTGAAACTTTGTAAATTTCGAAGAATCCTCACATTCTTCAGAGGTTCCGCCACATATATAACATGGATACGCGGTTGCTCTTGCCGCGATGGGTTTTTCGTCGGCTCTATTTAAGTTCATCCATTGGAAATCCGATTCAGAATAATTTGACGATTTATATTGTGCAGCTATAGTTTCGTTCGTAAATTTCATAATTAATCCGCTTCCATCCGTTATGTCGATTTCGATGATAAATCTTTCCGCTGGATTACATACATTTGGTAGCGTCTCGTCAATCGACTCGAATACTACAATACCAGAAGGAATAAATGCATTATCTAATGATGTTATTAGTTGAATTTTCATCCAATCTGGTTTCTTAATCACCTTGATGCTAATATTATTTTGATTATATGTGCTTTTAATGAACATATATTTTTCGAAAAAAACGCCTTGAATTGCATTTGTGGTGATATCTGGCAAAAAATAATTTAAACCTGCTGTCTGTATTTTAAATTTATATGGTGGTCCAACGCTACTATTTTTTGTGACATCAAGAATATTTACAGTAATCTCAGACATATCATTACTAGTAGGATAATAAAATGTTAGATTGAATATCCATTTATATTTTATCCTCGAAGTAAATCGATCCGTTGTTTGATAATAATACCCGTTTGAATTATCACCTGATATATTATCATTATTAATTGTATTATTATCTACCTTAAACGATTCTAAACTAATACTACTTGTTATATTCGTATTCGAAGGCGTATTCGAAGGCGTATTAACACTGATACCTAACCGGGGCGATTCATATTTATCGTTAGTATTATTATATATAATTGTAGTGCTCTCAACTTCCAGTTTCAAAGTAAAGTTGGTTTTTGTTTGATATATACCGTATATAAAATTCCCTCCTGTAAGGTCTGCACTTGTTGCCACAGAAGCATACTCAATTGTTTTAATATCTGAGCTATTAGTAACAACTTTATATCCTGTTATAGAATTAAAACTTATATCTGTTATAGCAGTTGGTTCTACTATAATTCTAACAGTATAGCTATATTTAACAACCCCCGATGACTTAAATTCTATGGTCACGTCGTTATTTCCAACATCATACGTGTTAGGCGTGCCGAATAATACCTTATCTTGTAATGTTATCCAGCTAGGTGATGATGTAGAAAGGGATAATGTTAAAGGTGTTATACCATCTATATCTACAATATTACCATCGGATATGGTCGATGTATATTCTGAACCTACTATAGTAGGAGTAGTAAGAGCTCGTATAATTGTCGGTGTTTTTAAAAAATTGTACGATGGATCAAGATTGTAATTAGTATCATTATTATCGGGATCTATCTTAAAATTACTGATAGTTGCTCTATCTGAACCTACATGCACAGATCCATCTTTATAATACTCAAACTTCCACGTCCAATCGCCAGCAAGAAGAATTTTACTGTAAGTTCCGCTACGTGAGCCTGCTTGCAACAAATCTGGAGTGCTCCATTCTTCATGTGTTTTTTTGATATAAAACTTAAGATAGTCATAATTTGATTCTGAATCTACAGTCCAATCAAATGATAGAGTAACTGACATAGTTGCGCTGTATACATCTTTTAAAGTCATACTGGCTATACTACTATTGTCATGGTTTGTAGATACAGCTTTACCATCTTCTATATCCCAATAATTTATTGAGTCCCATTCGTTAAGATTAGTAAAACTATAAATTCTGGGGGGTGTCATAGCAGTAGATTCAGATGAATTAATAATAGTTGTCTTTCCGAATATATCTGTATAAGTATATTCAACACTTATTTGTTTATTCACATCTTCCTCTACAAGAGTATAGTTATCAGTATTTGCAGTAGATATCACAACACCACCGCGATACCATTTATAAGACTGATTTGCTGAACTCAGTACATTTTTTACAAATAGATCCAGACTAACATCCACATCAATTATTGTATTTGTGACGGTTAATGTTTTTCCAGAGACCATATTCTCATAATTTTGATTAGATGTTTTTGTATTACCGTTTGTTAGTGTGTATAGTTCAGTTATATATAAGTTTGAGCCTGTTTTGGGATTATCATCTACGTTAATAATCTGGCTTGTTTTTCCAGATGTAGCGGTATTACTCTCAGTTCCATCAAAATATGTGTAGGTTACATAGATATAATATGATACGTCTGATTGTGTTAATGTATAAGTATTACCCGTTGCATATGAAATCTCAACGCCATCGTAGTTTGAACTACTATTACTTGACCTCCACCACTTGTAAGTTCCATTAGTAGGAAATGTAGCAATATCATTATCTGTTACGTTGCTTATATCTGCCTTTAACGTAATGTTTTGTTTAACAAACTGTGTTACAATATTTCCCGACGCGTTCACATAGACAGTTGAATTAGAAGCATCGATTATTTGTATAAATGGTGATGGTAAAGAGTCTATATTATGAATAGTAATAACTATGGAAGTAGTACTACTTTCAGTTGCTAAATACGGATAATCATTGTATCTTGTAATATTAATTCTTTGTGTAACACTAGTAATCGAACCAAACGCGATAGTTGCAGACGATTGAAATGTGAATGTTTTATTTAACCCATTTGTAGAAATAATAGTTCCATAATTAGTACTCGAATCTAGAGTAAATTTATAGTAAAGATTCGTTCCAGATACACCATCCGATATAGTGAAAGTTTGGGTCGTGTTTTCATCCATTACATATGTCATAATGATATGATAAGTTATATTATAATAATATTATAAATTGTCATACTAATTCTTATAAACTGCCTCTGCCATGCTCATTTTTATAATCCGCCGAATCCGCTATCGGTGGTGTCCATATTTCGGAAAAACCATCGTAATGAGAAATACTTGGGAACACCGTCCATCATCGAGTCTGTTAATAATTTCATGTTTGGTCCCTTGTCAACGATGGACTGAAGTTCGCTAGTAGATAATGCATAGTCATAATACCACAAATCGGATGTATAACCGGCGAAACCGCCATTCATCGACATGTATACCTTGTCGTAATTTTGACGAACCACATTTTTCAACACATGTCTATTTACGATGGTTCCGTTCACATAAATATCCACATTTTGCCCTTCCACACGAATCACCACGTTGTACCACTTATTCATCGGAATATCTTCAATCGTGATTCTTTCAACAATATCATTAAATGTATTCATTATTACAACCATGTTATTATCCTTTGGCATAAAATACAAACCAGGAGCATTATTTGGATAATTCAATCCCTTCATGTCTCCAGTAGTTTGAAAGGAATCATTTCCTTTGTGAAAAACATGTTTGTAGCTACCCTTCATATAATCTAAATCACTTACAAATAGCCATACAGACCAGGTAAATTCTATACCACCATTTTCATTCACAGATCGCACGATGGGTTTGGCTCCTTTTATATTTGGGTCGACATCAATCACCATCATTTGTTTTGCATCAATCATACCATCTAGCAAATGTGGCGAAGCGGTTGGTTTAAGAAAATAGCTTACTACATATGTCAAACCACGTAAAACAACTACAAATAGAACAACAATCAATAATAAAAATGCTACTTTTGCCACTAAACTATTTGATTCTAAAAATTCTCTGGAACCAAAATTGGATGGTGCACTAAATGACCCTGATATACTTCCTAATCCTAAATTATTCATATCTATTATAATAATAATAGATAAGAATTTATTTCTTCTATGTTTGATTTGATTCTATCTTTTTCTTAGAAGCTCACCTCGCCTTCCTTTTTATTATCATCGTAAAAAGATACTACTACTTTGTATTTATCAAATATACTTAACCCACTACTCCATCCAGCGGCATATACATTCCATGCTTGTTGTGGATTGGTTGCATTATCCCAATATTGGAATTTGGCGGTACTACCTGAAAATCCACCGGCGGGCGTGATATATACATCGGTAGATTTATCTATTTTGGCAACACCAGGTAACACACACGTGCGTACAAGTTTACCGTCAATATATACATCTAATGATTTACCATATACACTCATTAACAAGTGAGTCCATTTTTGGATGGGTATATTTTGAATACGACACTTGTGAATTTCAGAACTGACACTCGAATCCGTATTATCTGAACCAGGATAGCATGTCAGCGAAATGGTCAAATCATTTTGCATCGCGCCCAAAACCACAGATGGGCATGGGTCTTTGTTTGTATCCAAACGACCGAATACAATTTTGGGTTGTCCATATCTGTAATTCCATGTGTCAATATTAAACCAAATCGCATAAGTGAAATTCGAGGCAGGACTAGAATCGCTCGATTCTAAACTATCTTTACTTACTAATACAGCGTCTTTGGCATTTTCTAGCCCAGATAAGCTACCAGGAATTGTCATATATCGAACAACAAAATATAGTAATAATATCACAACGATTGCTAATATAATTGTTTTTAAATCCATGATATAATATAGTATTAGAAATTTTCTAAATGATTGGTGGATTTTTCCCGTTAAATGAATTATATAACTTTTCAATCTCATGTTTCATTAGCGGTTGTTTAATATATTTCACATTACATAATCCACCATATATACCATTCACTTCCCCACTAGAAATCTCATCATGTGTCATATACGGAATAGTTTCGATTTTAGCGCCAACCAACTTATTATTCAAAAATACATCTAAAGTTCCACCCGAATAATTTATCACAAAATGATTCCATTTTTGAAGTGGCAGCGGTTCTTCCACAAATATTTTCCTTTCCCTTATGTGTCCTTGTTTCATTTTAATCATAATTTTATTTTCATCCGCCTTATATAAAATATTCGGTTTATTTCCGTAATTGAATATAGACGTATATTTACTATAGTTGCCATTTGTAGACGGTGGTTGCGGATTTACATAGAACCAAAAAGAAAGGCTATATCTGTAATTATATTTCGTCGTTTCTTTATCTGTAATGACCCCAGATAAATCTTCGTATGAACCGAGTGAAGTAAATACATTTGTATAGATTGGTTTGGAAACCAGTTGCGTACCATCATTATCATATAAAAAAGATTGACTATACGGTAGCAAGAAATTCATACTAATAATAAACACCATCGCGAATAAAATAATTACCGAAGACGATGTTGTAATATCATACTCATGTTTTGCCCAATCAACAAAATCATTCATCAAGCACGGAATGTAAAATAAAATATTAAACACGAGTCCCATCACACCTGTACCTTTTGAAACAGATACGAGTGGGTTTTTATGGAATATCTTTAATAATAATGCAATAAAAAGAAAGGCAAGTAAAGTGGTTATGATACCCGACACTACCGGGCTCCAGTAGACAGCCTTTAAAAAGTATTCTAATCCAAAACTCGCCCAAACCGCCAATACAAGAAAGGCGAGGAATCCAACGAGTTTAATCATAAGACCTATCGTGTCGAACATATCCCTACTCGACGGTGCCCCAATACTAATTAAATGGTCTCGCTTTTTTGTAAAATAAATCGCCATGATAAATACAAAGGCAATCGTCAACCAAAGAAAATACGCTGGTCCGGGATGATTTTTCGTAAATTCGGGGAGAAAGTTGCTATTGAATAGATTATTCATGAAAATATAAAACCCGGCATTCGGATTGTAAAAAAATACGTATATTGTAAATACCAAACATATAACTAGTAGAGCAATCAAGATACTCTGAATCATTTGAAATGCTGATAGATAATATATCATACTCATTAAAATGCCTGATGTAGCTGCCACAATAAGATAGAAATATTTGGCATGTGCATGTATATAATCCATGATTTTCCGGGAATTAAATATAGAATCGACGAATTTATAGAAGGGTGTAGATGGGTTATACAACAATATATATATTACTAAAAGTATGTATATGAGAAATGTTAGATATAATATTGTAATCGTATTCATATATAAAATTAATAGAAATTAAATAAAATAATTCCTATTAATTTGTCGTTTATAAATTTTCCGGCAGCATTTACAGATTTTCCATTGTCGTTTTTTTTCCATGACAATCACGACATAGTGCAACCAAATTGGATATATGATTCGAACCTCCATGTTCTAGTTTAATCTTGTGATCAACTTCAAACCATGCCGGTAATTGTATATGACAAGAACCACATTTCCACTGTTGTTGAGAAGCGACGAATTTCTTTTTCGTTTCACTAACAGAGCGTTTGGTTGCTCTAGATTCCGTAGCCGACTCTGTCGTTCCCGAATTCATCATACGTTTAAATTGCGGCGTTTGTTGATATCCATTATGAGATGATGATGATAATAATGATGCCGATTGTTGCCCACCTGAGGCACTAGTAAAATCCAATACAGGTGTTAAAATATCCATCGCTTCTTTATCGATTGGCATATACTTTATAAGATTATTTGCATGCGCCATCATCGTGCGTGAATCCGATGGATTGCGTTTTATAAATAGATAAGCGCATAATCCGGCGAATATGTAACCTCCGATTAAGTAATATTTCTTCCAGGATTGCACTAATCTCAAATAATATCCGTCATAATATGTATTGAATGCTAAAAATGCGGTACATGCAATAATTAATAGTTCGAATTTCATGATTATATATATATTGAAGTGATTATTTATCGTAGAAATAATTAGCGATTAACATTAATAACACAATAAGACCGACATATATTAGTTTCTCTCTGAATTTTATGGCATGTATATCAATAATATGTTTCGGTCTGTAATGTGTATAATATTTATCTATTGCCTCATAATAATCTATCGGTGGTTTATTTAATGTTTTATTGATATGATTATGAATAAAATGCATCCATTTCATAAATGATTTCTTATTATCTAAATAAGGAGTAAGCGGGTATTTATCCAATATGTCTGCAAACGTATTACTAATATCTCGATGTGGAATAAATAGCGGCATATTGTATATGAAATCATAAAACTTCTTTTTCGTAGCGGCATTCGGATTTTGTGGATAGTTTAACGCAATCGTATGCAACGTAAACCAATAATGTGGACCCCATACTGACGGATCTAATTCCATATCGATTACAAATTATATTTATCGAATATTATAGTTGTGTAGTTTAAACACATAAAAAAACAAAATAGTCTCTTATACTAAATAATATAAATACATTACGTAATATATTCAATAAATAGGCAAGATGAATACGACAAATAATATAAAGAGTTTTACTTTCTGTAATAATTGCGGAAAAGCTGGTCACCTGTATCACCAATGCAAAATACCCATTACAAGTATCGGCATTATTACCGTACGACGAGGGAAAAATAATCATATCGAATATCTACTTGTTCGTAGGAAAGATTCACTCGGTTACGTAGATTTTCTTCGAGGAAAATACAGTTTGTATAGTAAAACTCATTTAATGAATATATTGAATGAAATGACTATCCATGAAAAGGCGCATATATTGACAAAAGATTTCGCAACGCTTTGGAGTAACCTATGGGGAAATGATGTTGGAATTCAATATAGAAACGAAGAAGTCGTTTCCTACGATAAATTCATGATGTTAAAAACCGGCGTTATGATAGACGGTGAAGTATATAATCTTGAAAAATTAGTTGCGGAATCTACTACAGCATGGGATGAACCTGAATGGGGGTTTCCAAAAGGGCGTCGTAATTATCAGGAGAAGGACTACGATTGTGCTATTCGTGAGTGGGAGGAAGAAACAGGATATAGTAAATATAATATTAAAATTCTAACAAATGTCTTGCCATATGAGGAAATATTTACGGGGTCGAATTATAAATCATATAAACATAAATATTATTTGTCTATCTTTTTCGGAGATAATGATTTATCTGATCCAATACATTATCAAGAAAGTGAGATAAGCGCGGCAAAATGGATGACATTCGACGATTGTATTGCACATATTCGAAGTTATAATTTAGAAAAAATAGAAATGTTTAAAAAAATCAATAATGTATTTAATAAATATAGAATATATTAACTGTATATATTAATGGCATCAAAACAAAAGAAAGTATCAGTTGCTTATACCAATACACCATATGATTTTTTATATCCACATCTCGATGACCCTGAATTCAATATAAAGATCGCACAAAAAAAAGAATTCAGCGATACAAAATACGATGGAGAAATCGATAAAAATATGACGATAGAAGAGCAAGCAGAAAAAATGTGTAAATTAGAGTTCGAATTGGCTCCTCATCAATTATTTGTGCGAAATTTTCTATCCTTCAATACGCCATATAATAGTTTATTATTATACCATGGTTTAGGAACCGGAAAAACATGCTCGGCAATCACCATCGCCGAAGAAATGCGCGAATATTTAAACCAATTAGGAATTACCCAACGAATACTTATCGTTGCATCTCCAAATGTACAGGATAATTTCAAAACACAATTATTCGACGAATCCAAGTTGGAACTGGAAAATGGTTTCTGGAAAATGAATACTTGTGTCGGATATAAATTATTGCGAGAAGTGAATCCTACAAATATGAAGAATATGGATCGTAAAAAAATTGTTGCACAAATTAAACGTATAATCGCCAATTCGTATTTATTTCTAGGATATAGAGAATTTAATGGATGGGTTTCCAAAAAAATACATCCTGAGAATGCTGCTTCCATGACCGATACACAGATTACTCAATATCAGAATGAACAAATTCA
>Ga0222714_10006506_pt1 | contig 10893 bp, 9 predicted proteins | sample C33_3DmetaG_FD_165048 | JGI IMG/M metagenome (GOLD analysis project Ga0222714, IMG submission 165048) | Estuarine water microbial communities from San Francisco Bay, California, United States - C33_3D | ecosystem: Environmental > Aquatic > Marine > Unclassified | place: USA: California... | reverse complement strand
CGAAAAACAGTCCGTGAAAGTAGGGCGCATCCTTCACCCTAGCCCTGCCAGTCCTGCTGCGAACAAGGATTGGGCCGGTAGTGCTACAAGGGGCTTGGTGAAGCTGGGTGTTTGGCCGACTTGAATGGTCGAATAAGTTGAGGAAGGAGAACGCTGTTTGACTTCTTTCGCCCCTAACGGGGCCGGGTTTTTTTGATGGCTTTTCCCACCGTTAAAACGGTGGGCTATATTCTTGTCGTCCCTAGCGGGACTAAAAACAGGCTTAGTCCTGATACTTGCGCGTTTTCAAAATACTCAGCCCGGAGGGCGAAAGAGAATAGCCCAGCGATTCATCGCTGGGTGGTTTAGTAGAAGAAACTAGTCCCGACAGGGACGGCAGAGGTTGGAAATCTATCGCTAATCAGGAAGGATGCGGACCTTCATTCAAAACGACGACGTAGCTCCTTCTTGGCTTCTGACCAGTCCAGAGTTTCTACTTTGCCCGCATCATACTCGGCCCCGGTTTCCTTCAGCACGGCCTCATGCCAAGCCGGGCTGGGAACGGAATCCTCATCTGCCGCCAGATCGGACCACAGGGTCTCGATGATCCGCAGCTTTTCCTCAGCTGGCAATTTGCGCAATTCGGCAATGCTCATGTTGCAAAGATACACGAGCGCAAGGCAGCGGCAAGGCCCTTTGAAACCAAGCTAGGTAAACTTTGGGCTTTGAACTTTAAGGAATTCCGCGCCATCCTTACGGTGTTTCTATGACTGTGACTTTGTTTGTGCCGTGTTTCGTGGATGCGTTGTTCCCGCAGGTCGGGATCAACATGGTCCGCATCCTCGAGAAGCTCGGCCACCGGGTGGAGTGCCCGGAAGAGATTGCCTGCTGCGGCCAGCCCGCTTTCAACTCTGGCTATTGGGATGAGGCCCGCTGTGTCGCGGAGCCGACGCTCAAGCGCCTGAAGAACGCCGAGGCTGTGGTCATCGCTTCCGGTTCCTGCGGGGCGATGCTCAAGGTGTTCTATCCCCAGCTGTTTGAGAACAAACCCGAGGCAGCGGCGGCTCATGAGCTTTCGCACAAGGTGTGGGAGTTTTCTGATTTCCTCGTGAAGAAACTCGGTGTGACGGATCTTGGGGCCAAGTTCCCGGCGAAAGTCACTTTCCACGATGGCTGCCACGGTTTGCGTGAGTTGGGCATCAAGTCTTCCCCGCGCAAACTGCTGGAGAAGGTCGAGGGGCTTGAGCTCGTCGAGATGCAGGATGCGGAAACATGCTGCGGCTTTGGTGGCACGTTCTCAGCCAAGTTCCCCATGATCTCCACCGCGATGGGTGAAGTGAAATGCACGAGTGCCAAGCAAACGGGCGCGGACTACATCGTCTCGAACGATTCGAGCTGCCTGATGCATGTGCAGGGTTTGTTGAGTCGCGAAGGCAGTCCGTTGAAGACGATCCACCTCGCTGAGATTCTCGGAGGCAACCAACAGTCATGAGCACGGAATCGAAAGTCATCAACGATCCGCTGGGCGAACAGCTCGCATATTACTGCGCTCGTGCCAGCGAGTATGATGAATGGTGGTTCCGGCTGGGCCGTTATGATCGTGGCGAAGCGGCGAACGTTCAGTGGTTCAGCGAAGGAGCTGAAGTCGCGGCAGCGCTGGAAGCATTCGAAGCCAGCGGTGATGTTTTGGAATTTGCGGGCGGCACGGGCATCTGGAGCGAAAAGCTGGAAGTCACGGCGACCAGCCTGACGGTGCTGGACGGTTCACCAGAGATGTTGGAGCTGAATGCAGCCCGGGTGCCGTCCCCGAAGGTCGCTCGTATCGCGGCGGATATCTTCGAGTGGGAGCCGAAGGAGCAATACGATGCGGTATTCTTTGGGTTCTGGCTCTCACATGTACCGCCGGAGAAGTTCGATTATTTTTGGGATCTCGTCCGCAAATGTCTGAAGCCCGGTGGACGATTCTTCTTCGTGGATTCGCGGCATGCGAGTTCATCGATGGCGGCGGACCATAAGTTGCCAGACAAAGATTCCACCACGCATATCCGCCGACTAAATGACGGGCGCACCTTCCAGATCTACAAAGTGTTCTACGAGTCGACGGAGCTGGCCGCGCGGTTGCAGCAGCTTGGCTGGACAACGGATATCCGCCAGACCGACAACTATTTCCTTTATGGCTCGGGTTCGCTCGCGCAGACCAATTAAACCATGAGCAGTCACTCACAAGAATTTCTCGACCAGGCCAGCGTCATCACGCGGGATTTGCGTCATCGTGGGCTCATCCAGACGGCGCTGAAGAAATACGAAGTGGCCCGCGACAAGCGGAAGTCCGCCTTCGGCGACTGGCAATCTGCACGACAGGCAGCCGCCGAGACGAAATGGGAGGCCATCAATCATCTCGACAAGTATCTTACGGAATTCGCGGACAAGCTGGAGGCGCGCGGCACGAAGGTGCACTGGGCCAGCACGGGTGAGCAGGCACGCGATATCATCGTGAAACTGATCGCGGAGAAGAAGGCGAAGTGCGTCATCAAATCGAAGGCGATGACCTCGGAGGAGATCCATCTGAACGACGCGATGGAAAAAGCGGGCTTCGAAGTGGTGGAGAGCGACTTGGGCGAATACATCGTGCAGCTCCGCAAAGAGCCGCCGTATCACATCGTGTTCCCGGCGATGCATCTCACGCGCGATGAGATCAGCGATCTTTTCCAGAGGGAACTGGGCAGCGCGCCCACGCAAGAGCCGGAAGAGCTCACGATGATCGCACGGCGGGCGCTCAGAAAGAAATACATCGAGGCGGATATCGGTATCACGGGTGCGAACTTCGCCGTGGCCGAGACGGGCATGATCTCCCTCACGGAGAATGAGGGTAACGCGCGTCTCACCGCCGCTTTGCCAAAGACGATGATCACGCTGTTGGGCATTGAGAAGGTTTTACCGAAGATGGAAGACCTCGCGCTCTTTCTGCCCATGCTCGCCACGGCAGGTGCGGGGCAGGCAGTGACGGGTTACAACACGCTTTATGGCGGGCCGAAGCAGGCAGACGAAGCAGACGGCCCGGAGGAATGGCATGTGGTGCTGCTCGATAATCGTCGCAGCCTGCTGCTGGCCGATCCGGAACAGCGCGATGCCCTGCACTGCATCCGTTGCGGTGCATGCCTGAATGTGTGTCCCATCTTCCGCAACGTCGGTGGTCACACGTATGGCACCACGTACAGCGGCCCGATCGGCAGCGTCATCACGCCGCATCTGCGTGGGTTGCAGAACTGGAAGCATCTTAGCGGATCCTCCTCGTTGTGCGGGGCGTGCACGGAGACGTGCCCAGTGAAGATCGACCTGCATCATCATCTCTTGCAGAACCGGCGAAACGCCAGCCAGGAGGAGCCATCGGCACTGGAGCAGTTCGCTTACAAGGTGTTCGGTTTCGTGGCGAACCGCCCCGGTATGTGGCAAGTGGGCAAGGAACTCGCCCGTATGTTCCAGCCGCTGCACAAGTTCGTGCTGGGCTCCAAGCTTGATCCGGCGCGCACATGGACGGCGACACGTGATGTGCAGCCGGTCGCGCCTGAGAGCTTCAAAGAATGGTGGCGCAAAAACAAATCTGGGAAATGAGCATGACCGAGCGCGAAAAGATTTTAGGCCGCATCCGCGAAGCGTTGACGCTGACCGCGCCGCATCCCGGCACACATGGTAGACATGAGCCCGCCCAAACGTTCCCCGGTCGCCCCGTGCAATCCGCGAAACCGTGGTTGCCGGACGGGGGCGAGACACCCGAAGAGCAGATCGCCCATTTCCGTGCCGCCTCGACTGATCTCAAGACTGATTTCCGCGAGGCAGCCGATGAAGCCGCGGCCATGGCCATCTTGAAAGAGATCGCCCAGGCGGAAGGCTGGAAGAAGATCGCGACGCATCGCAGTGAATTGACGGACAAGGCCGCATCCGCACTGGGCTTGCCCAAGCTGCTCACGGGGGGCGGATACGACAAGAACGAGATGGAAGCATGCGATGCGGGCATCACCGAGTGCGATGTGCTGATCGCGCAGACTGGCAGCCTCATCGTCACCAGCCGCAGTTCGGGTGGACGTGCCTTGAGCGTCTTGCCGCCACATCATGTGGTCATCGCCCGGCGCGAGCAGCTCGTGCGCGATCTCACGGCGGGCTTTGCGTTCATCCAGCGAAAATACGACGGCAATTATCCCAGCATGATCTCGCTTGTGACCGGTCCCAGCCGCACGGGCGATATCGAGCGCATCCTGGTGCTCGGCGCGCATGGGCCGAAGAAGCTGACGGTCATCTTGTGGTGAGTATGGCTGGCTTGATGATTACGCCAGCAGCTTCGTAACGATCTCGCCGTGCACATCTGTGAGACGGAAATCGCGGCCTTGGAAGCGGTAAGTCAGTTTTTTGTGATCGAAGCCGAGCAGGTGCAAGAGCGTGGCGTGCAGGTCATGCACATGGACCTTGTCCACCGTAGCGTTGAAGCCCAGCTCGTCGGATTCGCCGAGCGTGATGCCCGGCTTGATGCCGCCGCCGGCCATCCACATCGTGAACGCGTTCGGATGATGATCGCGACCGTCATTGCCGCCTTGCACCATCGGCGTGCGGCCGAATTCGCCACCCCAGATGACTAGGGTGTCTTCCAGCAAGCCGCGTTGTTTGAGATCCATCACGAGCGCGGCACTGGCTTGATCGGTGTTCTTGCAATTCTTCTTCAGGCCGTTCACCAGATTTCCGTGCTGATCCCATGCCTCGTGGAAGATCTCCACGAAACGCACGCCTCGCTCGATGAGTCGTCGTGCGAGCAGGCAGTTGTTCGCAAAAGAGGCCTTGCCCGGCTCGGCACCATACATGTCCAAGATGTGTTGCGGCTCTTTCGCGATGTCCACGACATCCGGCGCGCTGAGTTGCATGCGATACGCCATCTCAAAGGAGTTGATGCGCGTGGCGATCTCGGGATCTCCCGTGGCGGCGAGACGCATGCTGTTCAGCTTGTTCAAGGTGTCGAGTGATTCGCGCTGAAGCGATTCATCCACGCCCTTCGGGTTGTTCAGATAAAGGACGGGTTCGCCGCTGTTCCGGAATTGCACGCCCTGATAGACACTGGGCAGGAAGCCGCTGCCGTAATTGGAGCTGCCGCCACTGGGGCCTTTGTCACCCGAGCTGAACACTACAAAGCCCGGCAGATCATTCGCCTCGCTACCAAGACCATAGCAGGACCACGCACCGAAGCTCGGACGGCCGAACTGCTGTGAGCCCGTGTTCATCATGATCTGGCCGGGCGCGTGATTGAACGCATCCGTGACCATGGATTTCACGATGGCGATGTCATCCGCGATCTTGGCCGTGTAGGGCAGAATCTCCGACAGCTCCGCGCCGCTGCGACCGTATTTCGCGAACCTGAATTTCGGCCCGAGCAATTTCGACTCCGGGTTGATGAACGCGGAGCGATAGCCCTTCAGCAACTCGGCAGGTGGCAAAGTGCCGTCGAACTTCGCCAGTTGCGGTTTGTTATCGAACAGTTCGAGATGGCTAGGGGCGCCGGCCATGAAGAGATAGATGACGCGCTTGGCCTTCGCGGCGTGATGCGGTGCACGCACGGCGAGAGGATTCGTCGCATCCGCCTGGCTCATGGCGTTGGCATTGGGAGCGAGGAGCTGGTTCAAGGCGATGGAACCCAGACCCACACCGCACTGCTGCAAGAACCAACGGCGGCTGACCGCCTGTGGGTCTTGTCCGCGATAAAGATGTGATTGGCAATTCATACGGCTATTCCTTCGTGATCGTTTCGTCCAGGTTCAGCAGCACGCGCGAGACTGCAGTCCACGCGGCCAGGCGGGCATCACTGATGTCTTTGGGTGCGGCAGGCAGTTTGATCTCATCGCTCGCCGCCAGCTCCAGAGGCTTGGCGTCTTTGTCATTGAAGCGTGCCACCTGGTTATCCAGCAAAGCTTCGAGTTCTTTCAGTTCCTCTTTCGTCGGCTTGCGCGAGACGCAGCAGCGGAAGGCGTATTCGAGGCGGCTGATTTCGGTTGAGCCACCATCACGCAAGACGCGGCGGGCGAGGGCTTGCGCGGCCTCCATGGAGATGGGGTCGTTCAAGGTCATGAGTGCTTGAAGCGGCGTGTTGGAGCGACCACGCCGTACGCAGGAGAAATCGCCGTTCGGGGCATCAAATGCCTGTAAGATGGGATACGGCACCGAGCGATAGCGGAACGTATAGAGCGAGCGGCGGTAGCGGTTGTCGCCCTTCTCTTCATCCCAAACTTTTTCACCATAGCTGGCGGGTGGCAGGATGAGAAATTCCGGGATGGGCGGATACACACTTGGTCCACCCACTTTGTGATTCAACAGGCCGCTGGCAGTGAGAGCGATATCCCGCACGAGTTCGGCCTCCACGCGGAAACGAGCGCCACGCGCCAGCAAACGGTTGTTCGGGTCCAACGCGTATTGCTCCGGGGTGACTTTGGATGACTGACGATAGGTGGCCGAGGTGACAATGAGCTGGTGCAACTTCTTCAAGCTCCACTCTTCATCCATGAACGTCACGGAGAGCCAGTCGAGCAATTCGGGATGAGACGGCGCGGGGGATTGCACACCGAGGTCTTCGCTCGTCTCCACGATGCCGATGCCGAAATAGGTCTGCCACACGCGGTTCACGATGGAGCGGGCGGCGGTGGGAGATTTCGGATCCACCAGCCAACGCGCAAGCGTGAGGCGGCTGCCATCGGCATTCCTTGGCAGCGGATTCAACACTGCGGGCACACCGGGCTGCACCTTACGGTCCGGCTTCATGATGTCGCCGCGCTTGAGCAGGAAAGTGTCACGCGGATCATCCATGCGCTGGAGCACCATCTGAGTGGAGCTGTCCGGATGTTGTTTCCACAGGGCGGCGATGCGTTCATTCGTCGCCTGCCACTCGGGTACTTGCTGGCGCCAGTAGCTGAAGAGATCGGCCTGTTGGAGGCGCGTGCGTTTCTCACGCGGCGTATCGAGTATCTTGGCGATGTGATTCGGCAACGGCGCGGGCTCTTCTTTGATTTCACCCGCGAACGACACGCGGAACTTGCCCACGTTCAGGTTCTGGTTCTGGTTGCTGTTCTTGCCGCCGTGTTGTTGCACCAGTTGCACGGTGAACTTGGTGCCTTTCGGGAAAGCGACATTGTCCTCCGCGATGAAGATGGCGGTGCGATCCTGATTGCGTTGGCCGGGTCCGGCATCGATGCCCCATGCGGTTTTGTTGTCGCCGTCGATGGCGTAGCTGGCCGGACCCGTCACGCGCAGTTCATTTGTCTTGTAGCCACCCTGGTAGATCTCCGGCAGGGTCTGCTTGTCGTTGCTGTAATCGGCGACTGCATTCACGAACTTCACCGCTTTTTTCTTGCCGGGATTCGCGGCGTCTTCGGCTTCCACTTTGAATTCAGTGAGAGCGAAGAGCCCATCCACAGAGCGGCCGGGGCCTTGAGCAGGGAGATTCTTGTCCGTCATCATCTCAAGACGGAAAGCGCGGATTTCCCTAGCAGTCACGGTGTTGGTGAAGACGGAGGAGAAACGCGTGGGGGCATAACCGGAGGCCATAAGCGAGCCGTCCGGGAAATCATAATAGCGCTGGGCGTTGTCGCCGGAATTACCCAGCGGCAGTACGGTCCATTGCGGGGCTTTGGCTTTGGTCTGCGTTTCCCAGGCGGCCAGTTTCTTTTCCCAATCCGGAGTGCGGTGCTTGAGGTCTTCCTCCAGCTTCGCGATCTCGCCGAGGAGCTGCGCACGCTGCATATTCTGCTCGGGTGAATAGACGTTGATACTGCCCTCGGCACTGTCATTGATGAAGGCGAAGAGCTGGTAATACTCTGATTGCGCGATGGGGTCGTACTTGTGGTCGTGGCACTGCGCGCACTGGATGGTCAGGCCGAGCATGCTCTTGCCGATGGCGTCGAGCCGGTCGAACATCGCCTCCATGCGGAACTGTTCAGGATGCACGCCGCCTTCCTCATTGATCATGGAGTTGCGCAGGAAGCCGGTGGCCACGCGTTGATCCTGGGTCGCGTTCGGCAGCAGGTCGCCCGCTAGCTGTTCGATGACGAACTCGTTGTATGGCAGATCGCGGTTGAAGGCGTTGATGACCCAATCACGGTAGAACCACACATCACGCGGCTTGTCTTTCTCGAAGCCGTCGGAATCTGCATAGCGCGCGCCATCCAGCCACACGCGGGCCCAGCGTTCGCCGTAGTGCGGTGAGTTCAGCAAACGCTCGACCTGTTTCTCGTAAGCATCCTTGGAACGGTCGGCGAGAAAAGCATCCACTTCGGCAGGCGTCGGCGGCAAGCCGATGAGGTCCAGTGAAAGACGGCGCAGCAAAGTGACCTTGTCGGCCTCGAGCGAGGGCTTAATCCTCTCATGCTCCAGCTTGGCGAGCACGAAGCGATCGATGGGATTCTCCACCCAGCGTTTGTTTTTCACCTTGGGCAAGGCGGGTAACTCGGGGGCTTTGAAGGCCCAGTGCTCTTTGCTGGTGGAAGCCACTTTTACCGAGGCGGATTCCGGCCAGACGGCGCCTTGATCGATCCACGTCTTGATGAGCGCCACTTGCTGTTCGCTTAGGCGGCCGCCCTTTTTGGGCATCGGGTCGAGTTCCTTGTGCGTGGCGGTGATGACCTGATAGAGCACGCTCTTGGCGCTGTCACCGGGGACGACGGCAGGGCCGTGGTAGCCGCCTTTGAAGGTGTTCTCGCGGCTGTCCAGGCGCAGGGAAGACTCTTGCTTGGCCTCACCGTGGCAATCATAGCAGCGCGCGGCAAAGATGGGTTGAACCTCGCGGACGAAGTCCACCGGAGCCGCCGAGAGGCTCCACGCACCCACGAGCCAGAGCAGGGCGGCGCTGGTTAAGCGGGCGATTTTTTCAGGCAACAAAATCATAATCAGGCGAATACCAGACATACTAACGCATCCGGTCCGCTTCGGAATGGAGAAAATTCTTTGTGAACATGGAGGATTATGGCGGGTGGCAGCCCACCCTTCCTGGTTTCCTCCGGCCTTGGCCTTGTCGGCTATGTCTATTTCCTGCTTCAACATGCCCGCAGCCTGACATCCTTTTCGGTCATCCGTTAGCCTTCTATCGGCTCCATCGGCTGCATCGGCACAAAATGTGGAAGCACCCACCTTTTTTCAGCGTTTGAGCGCTTTGGCCGGTATTCCCCGTTCGCGACGACGGAATTCAGTGGGTGTGAAGCCGGTCACCTGCTTGAAATCGCGGCTGAAGAAAAACTGGTCGCTGTAACCGCATTGGCTGGCGACCTGTTTGATGGCTTCATCCGTCTCGATGAGGCGGCGCTTGGCGTGCGTGATGCGCTCACGGCGGAGCCATTCATGCGGGCTCGTGCCGAGGTGTTGCTTGAAGACGCGGAAGAAATGCGAGGGGCTCATGCCCGCCATCGTGGCCAGCTCGGGCACTCGCCACGGCTGAAAGAATTTCAGGCGCATCGTCTCGATCGGTTTGCGCAAGCGCTCCGGGATGGTGTGATCACCGCCGGAGAGGAGACCGCTGGCCTGACGGGATTCGGTGAGCCAGGCGACGAGTTCCGCGATGTCACTGTTCAGCCACGCTTCGGTGGCGGGATCCGTTTCTGCGAGACGACGGAATATGCGTTCGAAGATGACGCGGTAGGTGCGCAAGGGCAGTTCGCTGAAGACGGGGTGCGACTTGACGGCGAGGTTGGTCGCCCAGCGTGCGCCTTGGGGTCCATCGAAGCGCAGCCAGTAAACCTCCCACGGATCGTTTTTCACCGCCCAGTAGGCATGAGGCAGCGAGCAATCTACCCAAGCGAGATCGCCGGGTTTGACGAGCCAGGTCTTGCCCTGCACTTGCACCTCGCCCTGACCACGCAGGCAGAGGATGAGCTCGTGACCGGGGTATTGGTCGCGGGCGATGTGATGCTCGGGACCGGCGGTGAGATGCCCGGCGCGCATCACGCTGTGATGACAGGTGAACGTCTCCGCTGCAGGAGTGTGGAACAGCGAGAGCAGGAAACGCGTTGGTGCCGCCGGTTTGGTCACACCCGTAAGATGCGGGGAAAAAGGGCGGATGTCCAATCTGGAGGGGGAGTGCTTCGCTTGGTCGCTTTTCAACTTTGTTCCTTGCCCGGCCCGCCTTATAAATCTGGTCATCAGACCTGTGTTGAACATGAAGCCCAGAACCTTTTTCTCTTTGCTCCTCCTTACGTTGCTGGTTCCCGGCAGCGTTCGCGCCCAACTGGTTGCCCGGCCAGCGGAGTATGAGTATGTCATCCGCACGAATGTGATGGTGGCGATGCGGGATGGGGTAAAGCTGGCTACGGACATCTATCTACCCGCAAAGGATGGGGCGGCGGTGGCGGAGAAGTTCCCGGTGATCCTGACACGCACACCTTACAACAAGGGTGGTAACGCGACGCCGGGCAAGTTTTATGCGGCGCGCGGTTATGTCTTCATCGCACAGGACACACGCGGGCGCTATGGCTCGGAGGGCGTGTGGCACATGATCACGGATGACGGGCGGGATGGGGTGGATTGCGCGGCATGGATCGGAAAGCAACCGTGGTCGGATGGCAAGATCGGCATGCTTGGTACATCCTACGTCGGCGGCACGCAGCATGCATTGGCGCTGGAGCACGCGCCGGAGCTGGCGACGGTCATCCCGGTGGATGCGATGTCCAATCTCGGCCGCCAGAGCATGCGGCATGCGGGGGCGTTCGAGCTGCGGTTCTGGAACTGGATCATGCTCAATGCGGGTCGGGGCAGCAGCGCCTCGCGCGACCCGGCGAAGGCGGCGGTCCTGAAAGAGATGGCCGAGAACCGGCTGGATTACCTGAAGCTCCTGCCCTTGCGCAAAGGGATGACTCCGCTGCGGCTCGCGCCGGAATTTGAGGACTGGCTGGTGGAGGC
>Ga0222714_10006505_pt1 | contig 10893 bp, 15 predicted proteins | sample C33_3DmetaG_FD_165048 | JGI IMG/M metagenome (GOLD analysis project Ga0222714, IMG submission 165048) | Estuarine water microbial communities from San Francisco Bay, California, United States - C33_3D | ecosystem: Environmental > Aquatic > Marine > Unclassified | place: USA: California... | reverse complement strand
ATGGCACAAGGCCAAGGCGTGGCTTGAGGCGCGGGACTGCTGGATGCCAAAGGATGAGCTATTGGTGGCCGAGTTGGCGACTGTGAGATACAGCTTCACCAGCAGCGGGAAGATCCAGATTGAGGGCAAGGACGAGATCAGGAAGCGCGGCCTGGCCTCGCCTGATCGTGCTGATGCGTTTTGTTTGACGTTTGCGGGTGACGCGGTGATCGGGGCATATGGCTCGAGCGCGAGCAGCAAGTGGAGTCAACCTTTACGGCGAAATATTCCGCGTGTAGCATGACCACAAATTAAGGAGTAACCCTATGAAGATGACCAAGGCTGAGAAGAAGATTGGCAAGGTGTACAGCGAGTACAAGTCTGGCAAGCTGCACAGCGGGTCTAAGAAGGGGCCGGTTGTGAAGAGTCCGAAGCAGGCGATTGCCATTGCGTTATCCGAGGCCGGCAAGAGCAAACCAGCAAAGCGAGGCAAATGATGGCTGAGATGGAAAAAGAGGGCGAGGAGATGTCCTGCCCGATGGCGACGCAGGATATTACGCTGAACCTGAAGAACCGTGGCAAGGCGATTGACTCTGCCAATTACGGTCCTGAGAACCCGAATCTGCCGAACACGGGTTACTGGCGCGAGATGGCGAGCCAGTGGGATGTGACGCCGAAAGAGGCGAAGATGTCGCGCTGCGGCAACTGCGCGGCGTTTAATCAGCAGCCGCAGATGATTCAGTGCATCGCCAAGGGTTTAGGCCCGGAGGGTGATCCTTGGGCGACGATTGAGGCTGGCGATCTGGGGTACTGCGAGATCTTTGACTTCAAATGCGCCGCCTCGCGTACCTGCTCGGCGTGGGTCGCCAAGGAGGAGGGCGAGGACGAGGAGTACGAGGAAGAGGGCGAAGAGGAAGAGTACAAGGGCCAGGTTAACGCTCAGATGGAGGGTGAGGAATATGAAAGCTAAACCAGCGGGTTTGTATGCCAACATCGCGGCCAAGCGCGAGCGCATTAAGGCTGGCAGCGGCGAGAAGATGAGAAAGCCTGGCTCGCCTGGTGCGCCGACATCTAAATCGTTCAAGCTGGCTGCGAAGACGGCCAAGGGTGCGAAGAAGTAATGAATGCGGCGATTGCTGTTGCGAGCGTGAAGGGGCGGTGCTTGCCGGTGATGCTGGCAAGCTGCCGCGAATACGCGCCGACGGCCAGGGTGTACCTGAGGACGCCTGTTGATGCCCCGCGCCGTGAGGTGTATAGACAACTGCGCGGCGTGCCAAGGAATTTCGGCGAGGACTACAACGAGGTCATTGATGCGGTGTTTGCTGATGGGTATGACTTTGCCATCGTGGCAAATGATGATGTGGTGCTGACCCCGACGAGCGTTGAGATGCTGGTTGAGGATTACAGGATGGTTGAGGATGAGTATGGTGACCTGGTTGGCTGGGTCTGCTCGAGGTGCGACGCGGCCAGGCCGATGCAAAATGTTCGCAGCAACCCGTTTGACGAGTCGATGAATTACTTTCGTTTTCCGTGGGAGTCTTGCATCTTGCCGATGGATGTGATCTCGCCCATCTTTGGGATCATCTCGCGTGATGCGTGGCGGCAGTCCAAGTTTCCACCACTGAACTGGTACTCTGACGATGTTCATTGCCAGGATTTGGGTGCCAAAGGGTACAAGCATTTTCTCTCGCGGTCATATGTTCACCATGTCGGGTCTGACACGACGGGGATGGACGGCGAGAAGCTGACACTGGCATCTGTTCCTTGGATTCGGGAAAATAGGCCGCAGTATGCAAATCAATGGTTTGGGGTGGAGCAATGACTATTAAGCGTGGCTCAGAGACTTTTAGCGGGTACAACAAACCGAAGAAGACGCCGAGCCACCCGACCAAGAGTCATGCTGTGCTGGCGAAGTCTGGTGAGCAGGTCAAGCTCATTCGTTTCGGCCAGCAGGGTGTCAGTGGTTCACCTGACGGGTCAAAGCGCAACGAGGCATTTAAGGCGAGGCACGCGCAGAACATTGCCAAGGGCAAGATGTCTGCGGCTTACTGGGCAAATAAAGTGAAATGGTGAAATCATGAACATGACCGATCTCCCCCTCAATGTTGACGTTGCGGCGCCCGAGCCGATGGACGATGCCGAGCTAGAGGCCATTGTCAATGGTGAGTTGCAGGACGCGGTGTCCTACATTGACTCGGATATCTCGCCTATCCGTGCCAAGGGCACTGAGTACTATCGCGGTGACCCGTTTGGCAATGAGGAGGATGGCCGCTCGCAGGTTGTGGCGATGGAGGTGCGCGACACGGTTTCGGCCATGATGCCATCGCTGATGAAGGTGTTCTTCTCCAGCGAGAATGTGGTTGAGTTTGTACCTCGCGGCCCGGAGGACGAGGCCAATGCCCAGCAGGCTACGGACTACGCCAATCTGGTGTTTTCTGCTGACAACAATGGGTTTATGCAGTCCTACGCGATCTTCAAGGATGCGCTGGTGCGCAAATGCGGGATTGCAAAGTACTGGTGGGAGGAGACTGAGGACGTCAGGATTGAGGACTACTCGGGTCTGGATGACCAGACTGTGCAGGTCTTGATGCAGGAGGATGCGCAGGTCACGATTGTGATGTCGTATCCTGACCCTGCGATCTCGCAGGAGCAGGTGGCGATGTTGCAGCAGCAAGCTGCGATGGCCGGTGTCGAGGCGCCGCCTCCTCCGATGCTGCACGATGTGCAGATCAAGCGGATCAACCGCGATGGCCGCATTCGGATCATGGCGGTGCCGCCCGAGGAGTTGATTATTGACCGGCGTGCGCGTTCCTTTGAGGATGCCGGGATCATTGCTCATCGTCAGATGCTGACCGTGGGCAAGTTAATTGAGATGGGTTACGACCTCGAGGAGATCGAGCCGAATTTGTCTTCGACCGATCTGGAGACCAATGACGAGTATCTGGCGCGTCAGCCTTTGTCTACTGGTCTGGGCGCCAATGACTCCATGAATCCGATGCAAAGGAGCCTGCTGTACGTTGAGGCGTATCTGCGGGTTGACTATGACGGCGACGGGTTGCCCGAGTTGCGCAAGATCTGCTGCATGGGGTCTGGCTACAAGATGATGCGAAACCTGCCAGCGTCATATATTCCTTTTGTCGATTTCCCGTTTGACCCTGAGCCGCACACCTCGCCCATTGAGGCGATGAGCGTGTTTGACATCACGCACGACATACAGGAGATCAAGTCGCAGGTGTTGAGGAATACGCTGGACTCTCTGGCGCAGTCTATTCACCCGCGCACCGCGGTGGTTGAGGGGCAGGTCAACATTGACGATGTTCTGAACAACGAGACGGGTGCTGTCATTCGGATGCGTGCCCCTGGCATGGTTCAGCCTCTGGCGCAGCCCTTCGTGGGCCAGGCTGGGTATTCGATGCTTGAATACATGGATCAGGTCAAGGAGGATCGCACTGGCATGAGCAAGGCCGCGATGGGATTGAATGCTGATGCCTTGCAGTCAAGTACCAAGGCTGCGGTTGCGGCGACGATCAGCGCCTCGCAGTCGCGGTTGGAGTTGACTGCTCGGATCATGGCCGAAGGGATGAAGAAGCTCTTTAAGGGCATCTTGTTTTTGCTGACCACGCATCAGGATAAGCCTCGCATGGTGCGGCTGCGCAATCAGTGGGTTGCGATTGATCCTCGGGCGTGGGATGCCTCGATGGATGTCGCGGTGAATATTGGCCTGGGCAACGGTGATACGAATGAGCGGCTGCAAGCCTTGATGATGATCTTGCAGAAGCAGGAGCAGATGATTGCTCAGTTTGGTTTTAGCAATCAGGTTGTGACGCCTGCGATGTATACGCGCACGCTGCAAAAGGTTGTCGAGTTGTCTGGGATGAAGGATGCATCGCAGTATTTCCAGATGCTGCCGCCTGACTTTCAGGTGCCGCAGGCGCCGCCTAAGCCGACTCCAGAGGAGGTGCTGGCGCAGGTGCAGGCCGAGTCGATTCAGGCAGATATTCAGAAGAAGGCGGCAGAGTTGGAGCTACAGCGCCAGAAGATGATGCGCGATGATGATTTCAGGCGCGATCAAATGGCGCAGGACTACCTCTTGAAAAAATACGAGTTGGAATTAAAGTATGGCACCCAGATCAGCAACGCCGAGTTGGCGGCGGTGCAGAATCTGGACCGTGAGGCAATGCGTCAGCAGACTGCGATGGTGCAGTCTGCGATGCAGGCAGCGCAGGCACCTCAAATGCCTGTACCCATCAACCTTAATGGAATGGCTCAATGAGTGATGAAGAAGCGGTAAGGAAAGGAAGGAAGGCGCAGCAGGTACTGGAGGACGAGACTTTAGTTGCTGCATTGACGAAGTTGGAGAACGATCAGCTTTGGGTGTTCAAGTCAACGCGAGCAGATGAAACAGCAAAGCGCGAGCAGTGCTGGGCGATGCTTAGGGCGATTGAGAATTTGAAGACTGAGCTTACAAAGGTGATCGATAACGGCAAGGTGGCGCAACGCGCCATCGAGCGTGTACAAAAACAGTGAAGGAATTTGACCAATGAATGCACCTACGCCACAGGCAAGTGCGCCATCTGGCCCCCTAAATATGGACCAAGCGGTCCAAGCACTCGCAGCAATACTGCCTGAAGAAGGACAACAGGACGGCGGCGAGACGCAAGAACAACCATCCGAGGAGGAGGTTGTTGCGGCATCTGACGATGAATCTGAAAGCGGTGCAGACGAGCTTTCTGATGAGTTGACAGATGAACAGTCGGAGTCGGAAGAAGACACCCAGGAGGAAGAAAAGCCCTCGACGTTCACCATCAAGGTTGATGGCAAGGATGTTGAGGTTACTTTGGATGAACTCCAGAAGGGCTATTCAAGGACTCAAGACTACACCCGAAAGACGCAGCAGGTCGCGGAGATGCGAAAGCAGACCGAGGCTCAGTTAGCTGCAATTCGGGCCGAGCGCGAGCAATATGCTCAATTGTTGGGCGCGTTAAGTGAGCAAGTGAAGGCGGCTGCTGAACCGCAAATTGATTGGGATCGTCTTTATCAAGAAGACCCCATCGAGTATGTGCGTCAGCGTGAGGTAATGCGAGAGAACCGGGAAAAGGCTGCGGCTATTCAGGCCGAACAGCAGCGGCTGGCCGAGATCTCGCAGCAAGAGCAGATGCAAAAGCTCCAGACCCATAAGGCGAAGGAGTCACAGGCGCTGCTCGAGGCGATCCCGACATGGAAAGATCCTGCCAAGGCCAAGGCAGAAAAGGCCATGCTGATCGAGTTTGGTCAGAAGATGGGATTTACACCGCAAGAGCTTGGCAACATTTACGACCACCGGGTGGTTTTGGCGCTGCGTAAAGCGGCGCTCTATGACCAGATGCAGGCCAAGCGCCAAGGCATCAAGCCGGTGACCAACAACGGACCCAAACCTGCCAAGCCTGGTGCAGCGGGTAGGGTTTCACAGATGAGCGATACCGTTCGTGCAAAACAGCGTCTTGCAAAAACTGGTCGCGTCGATGACGCGGCTTCCGCAATTGAACTTCTATTGAGGTGAAAAAATGGCTATCGTGACCAATACGTTCACGACTTACTCTGCAAAGGGTATTCGTGAAGATCTGAGCAATGTGATTACAAACATTGCCCCGGAGGAAACTCCGTTCATGAGCAACATCGGCAAAGAGAATGTGTCCAACACTCTGTATGAGTGGCAGACCGACACTCTGGCCGCTGCTGCTGCAAATGCCCAGCTTGAGGGCGATGACGTCACTTCGTTTGACGCGGTGACTGCTACTGTGCGCTTGCAGAACTATGCGCAAATCTCGCGTAAGACGATCATCTTGTCTCAGACCGAAGAGGTTGTGAACAAGGCTGGCCGTCGCTCTGAGGTGGCGTTAACTTTGCATTGAAAAGCGCCCGTATTCGGTAACGAATATTGAAAAACTAGGTGAATTGCTGGAAACCCCTTAGAGCCTCTGACACCACAGCGTAATTGGAAACGATAAGCGCGAAGGTTTGAAAAGACAGAGGATTGGGCAATCAGCAGCCAAGCACCGTATAAGGTGAAGGTTCAACGACTAGGGAGTAATCCCGTAGGATCAAGTGATCCGAAGTGCCTAGCCCCAGAAATGGGTGAAGATATAGTCTGATCTTGCATGAGAATGCAAGCCTCGAAAGAGGGTCAGGAAGGTAACGAGTCCTGGCAAACAAAATGACCAAATTGCAAAGCGCAGTGCCGAGTTGAAGCGTGACCAAGAGTTTGCGATGCTGAACAACGCTGGCACCACCAGCGGCAGCACCACCGCTGCTCGCACGTCTGCCTCTCTGGGCGCCTTCGTCAAGACCAACGTGGACTATGACACCACCAACGGCGGCAACCCGTCCTATACGACCCTGCCTACGCTGGGACGTACTGACGGAACCGTTCGTACCTTCACGGAAACCATTCTCAAGAATGTGATTCAGAAGGTGTGGACTCAGGGTGGCAATCCGAAGATCCTGATGACCGGCCCGATCAACAAGCAGCGCGTGTCTGGCTTTGCCGGCATCGCTTCTTCGCGGTTCAACATCGACGGCGGTGCGCGTCCTGCCACCATCATCGGTGCGGCTGACATCTATGTGTCGGACTTTGGCAACGTGCAAGTGGTCCCCAACCGCTTCCAGCGCGAGCGTGATGCATGGGTCTTGGATCCCGATTACGCGAAGATGGTTGTGCTGCGTCCTTACCAGCAGGTCGAACTCGCTAAGACCGGCGACGCTGAGAAGCGTATGCTGATCGTCGAGTGGGGTCTGAAGGTTATGGCAGAAAACGCGCACGGTCTGGCAGCAGACCTTGTGACTTCTTAATGTAAAGAAGGGAAGGGGTCGGAGAAATCTGACCCCTTTTAACATGACAGACAAAAAAATATTTGATGTGAACCCTGAGCTTGGGATCACGCGCACATGGCACTACGACGCAGAAAAAGATGAGGCGACCATCCAGACTCAGCAGGATGTCAGCGCAATCATCGAGGAGAACAAGGATGAATTCAATCAGGTCGATGAGCGTGCTCGCTGGGGCGAGTGGTCGCGTGTCGCATCCATACCTCTGAGCCTGTATTTCCAGTTGAAGGCCGAGGGCAAGCTCGACGATGAAGCGTACATGAAGCGCTGGTTAAACGACAGTGCCAATGTTCACTTTCGCACAAGGCCGGGGAAAGTATGACGCCCAACTACATCGCGGTATGCACCCCTGCGCGTGACATGGTTCACACCATGTTCACCTACGATCTGGTCAATATGGTGTGCTATCACACCTTGAATACGCCAGATGCCATCTCGCTCAAGATCAGCGAGGGCACACTGATCGCCAACCAGCGAGCAGAGTTGACGCTAGACGCTATGCGCGAGGGATGCTCGCACATCCTCTTTATCGACTCAGATATGCGCTTTCCGCAGGACTTGATCTCGCGGCTATTGGCGCACGATCTGGACATTGTGGCGACCAACTGCGCTCGCAGGCGTATGCCTACCGGGCCAACGGCTCAGGTCTACAGGCCCGATGGAGAGCGCGAGTTGGTGTGGTCTATGCCAGAGAGCAAAGGCTTGCAGGAGGTGCATTCTGTGGGCATGGGAGTGATGATGATTAAGTCAAGCGTCTTCAAGGCGCTGGCCGAGCCTTGGTACGAGACGCCTTGGCGGCACGACAAGCGCGGCTACATTGGTGAGGATGTCTACTTCTGTAGGAAAGCGCGGGATGCTGGATTTAAAATCTGGATTGACCACGATGTGTCTAAAGAGATTGGTCACATCGGGATGTTCGAGTTTAGGCATGACCACACCTGGGCCATTAAAGACCTAGAGAAAGAGAAGGTGACCTGATGGCACTGACCACCTACAACGAGTTGAAGACCTCGGTTGCTGACTGGCTAAACCGCACCGACTTGACGGCGGTGGTGCCTGACTTCATCTCTCTGGCCGAGGCGCAGATTGAGAGGACGCTGCGCACCCGGCAGATGATTGTGCGAGCCACTGCCTCAATCGATACAGAGTACAGCGCGGTGCCATCTGACTTCCTTGAAACAAAGTCTATCAAGCTCAACACATCGCCGGTTACTGCTCTGGCCTTTGAGTCGATTGACGCCTTGGATCAGATGAAGGCGACGATGTACATCTCGCCAGGCAAGCCTAAGAACTTCAGCATTGTTGGTGGTCAGATCAGGGTTTTGCCTGTGCCAGACTCAACCTACACCGCAGAACTGATCTATTACGCCAAGTTGACTAAGCTATCAAGTAGCGTTGCAACGAATTGGCTTTTGACTCAGGCGCCTGATGTCTACCTTTACGGTGCGTTGCTGCAAGCCTCGCCTTATTTGAAGGATGATGCCAGAATCACTGTATGGTCATCTCTATATCAGCGCGGCCTTGATGAGATCCAGATCGCTGATGATCGCGGCGCGACATCTGGAGGGGTTATCATGATGCGATCTAAAACTTTTGGATAGAAGGAGTATTTTTCATGTCATCGTTCACCGATTACACAGAGAACCTGGTTCTCAATTGGTTGCTGACAACCAATAGCGCCACCCGTCCTACTGCTTGGTATGTTGGATTGTTCACCGCGGCGCCGAGTGACACTGGTGGCGGGACTGAGGTTGTTGGCAATGGCTACGCACGCGCCGCAACAGGGACCATCACTGTCTCTGGGACCTCTCCAACGCTTGCGACCAATTCCGCAGCCATTGAGTTTGCTGCTGCTTCTGGCGGCAACTGGGGAACCATTACTCATGCAGGGATCTTTGACGCGCTGACTACGGGGAATTTGTTGGCGTGGGCGCCACTAACGACATCTCGCACGATCAACAATGGCGATGTCTTGCGTATTCCTGCTGGCGACCTTGATGTAACCTTGACTTAATCATGGCGGCTTACGGCGGCGGCCCGTATGGGCTGGGTAATTACTCGTATGGGATTACCCTCGCCGCCGTAAATATATCCGCATCATCGACAGTTTCTTTTGATGCAAGACGGATAGTCTTAGCATCGTTTAGTGTCGCAGCAGAATCGTCTGTCTCTGTTTCTGCGCTGCGCTATGCTGTTGGATCGTTCACTGCTGCTTCTTCATCTGCTCTAAGCGTAAGCGCAGTTCGTTATGCTTTTGCGGCATTCACGGTATCGTCAGAGTCTGCTCTAAGCGTAAGCGCGCTGCGCTACGCTGTAGGATCGTTTACTGCTGCTTCTTCATCGTCCCTAAGCGTCAACGCAGTTCGCTATGCTGTTGGATCGTTTACTGTTGCTTCTGAATCGACTTTAAGCGTAAGTGCAGTTCGCTATGCTGTTGCATCGTTTACTGCGGCTTCAGAGTCTGTTCTAAGCGTCAATGCAGTTCGCTACGCTGTTGGATCGTTTACTGCGGCTTCAGAGTCTGCTCTAAGCGTAAGCGCACTGCGTTACGCTGTTGCATCGTTTACTGCTGCTTCTTCATCGTCCCTAAGCGTCAACGCAGTTAGGTATGCGGTTGCATCATTTACCGCCTCCTCAAGTTCTTCGCTTGTTGTCGCTGCGAATGTTGTCAGAAGCACCTCGCTTGCAATATCGGCTGAGTCTTCTGTGTCTGTTGCGGCGCAGCGTATTGCTGTTGCTGCATTTAACTCTGCATCCAGTTCATCAGTCAGCATAAGCGCGCTGCGCTATGCGATTGGTTCTTTTACATCTGCGAGCGTTTCTTCGCTCAGTGTTGCTGCTGTTCGTTATGCGATTGCATCTTTTAGCAGCAATTCAACTTCTTCGGTGGCTATAGCGGCCAATGTATTAAAGAGTGCAGCCGTAGAAATATCAAGTTCGTCTGCTGTTTCTTTCGCGGCGCAACGCTTGGCGATAGCAAGCTCGTCAGTTGTTTGCGCCTCAGACTTTTCTGTCGCTGCTGTTCGATATGTCAGCGGGGCGTTTACTGCGTCAAGTGGGTCAAGCGTAAGCATTTCTGCAATTGTCTATTTGACGGCCAGCTTTGCCATCAATGACGAAAGCGCGATGACGGTCAACGCCGTCAGGGTGCCGCTGATAAACATCGTCATTGATGCATGGGCAGATATGACGGTTGGCACCAGCGTGGTTGTGAATCAGTCTGTCCTGATCGCGGCTGAGTCAAGCGTGTCTATCTCTGCAACCAGGGTGCAGTTTGGTCTGACTGCGATTGAATGTACCTCTGGCATGAGCGTGTCTGCTACCCTAAAATGGACGCCAGAATCCGACACGCCAGAGACATGGACAAGCATCCCAGACACATCAGAGGTCTGGACTGCGGTTTCTGATGCATCGACAAGCTGGGCCGCGCAGAGCGACACCCCCGAGACTTGGACTCCGATTTCTGATAACTCCGAAACCTGGCAAATTGCCGCATGAGGTGAAACATGGCCGATTCCACGACTTCAAACCTTCTTTTGACCAAACCCGAGGTAGGTGCCTCAACCGACACCTGGGGCGGCAAGATCAACACCGACCTAGATACGATTGACGCGATCTTTACTGCAAACGGCACTGGCACCAGCGTCGGCTTGAATGTCGGATCTGGCAAGACTTTGAGTGTGGCCGGCACCTTGGTGGTTACTGGTTCTGCCAGCACGATTGATGCTACTGCGATTGGCGCAACAACGCCTGATAGCGGTGCGTTTACGACTCTCTCATCTACTGGCAACACGACACTGGGCGATGCGTCAGGCGATGCTGTGACGATCAATGGCGCAACCACATTCGCCAATGTTAGCCCGACGATTACACCGGGCACAGCCAACGGCGTGGCCTACCTCAACGGCAGCAAAGTCCTGACCACGGGGAGTGCGCTGACGTTTGATGGGAGCAATTTAACGCTAACTGGTAACCTGTACATGACAGGCGGCTCTATTGCGTTTGATGATGAGCGTTTTGTTTATTCGTATGCAGGTGGCAGTCTTGGTC
>Ga0222714_10006503_pt1 | contig 10894 bp, 16 predicted proteins | sample C33_3DmetaG_FD_165048 | JGI IMG/M metagenome (GOLD analysis project Ga0222714, IMG submission 165048) | Estuarine water microbial communities from San Francisco Bay, California, United States - C33_3D | ecosystem: Environmental > Aquatic > Marine > Unclassified | place: USA: California... | reverse complement strand
GCAAACAATGCTTAATATGTATGCGTTAGGTGTGACGGCTACGCCAGATCGCCATTGGGTTACGCCCGCAAAACCACGAATTTTTTAGGTACTGACTCATGGCGACTCTTCGCTCTGATGTCATCATCCCTGAGATTTTCACGCCCTACGTTATTGAACAAACCACCCAGCGGAACGCGTTTCTTGCTAGCGGTGTTGTTCAGCCTCTCGCGGCGCTGAATACCTCTGAAGATGGTGGCGATTTCGTCAACATTCCCTTCTGGAAAGCCAACCTGTCTGGTGATCTGGAAGTCCTGTCTGATTCTTCCAGCCTGACCCCTGGCAAGATCACCGCTGACAAGCAAGTTGGCGTGGTTCTGCACCGCGGTCGCGCTTTTGAAGCTCGTGACCTGGCTGCCCTGGCCGCTGGTTCTGACCCCATGGCCGCTATCGGTCAAAAGGTTGGTGCCTACCTGGCTAACCAGCAGCAAGCTGACCTGCTCAAGTGTCTGGAAGGTGTGTTCGGCGCCCTGACTGGTGGCGACTCCCCTGCCTTCAGCGCTCTGCGTTTTGACACCAGCGGTGCTACCGCCCTTGGCCCCCGTCAAGTGGCTAAAGCCCGTGCCGTTCTGGGCGATCAAGGCGACAAGCTGAACGCCGTGGCAATGCACTCCGCTTGCTACTACGATCTCCTGGAAAGGAAAGCCATCGACTATGTGCTTGCTAGCGAAATCGCTGGTGGCATTTCTGTCGATAGCGCACAGCCCGACGCTTTCGCCGGCAGCGTTGCTGCTTCCTACGGCGATGTTCGCATTCCTACTTACATGGGTATGCGCGTGATCGTCTCTGATGACGTGACCAACAGCGGTGGCAATTACGCCTGCTATTTCTTCACCGATGGCGCTGTTGCCTCTGGTGAGCAGGCTGCACTTCGCACTGAAGTTGATCGTGACATCCTCGCTAAGAGCGATGCCATGTCGGTGGACATGCACTACATCTATCACCCTGTGGGTGCTAAGTGGGCTGTGACCACCACCAACCCGACCCGCGCTCAGCTGGCCACCGTTGGTAACTGGTCGAAGGTGTACGAAACCAAGAACATTGGCATCGTGCGCGCCACCATCACTTCCAACTACGACTGATAGGAGGAACTAACGATGGCATCCATTTTTGAAGCAACTGCTGGAAAGCTTGTTGGCCCCGCCACTGGCGGTACCGTCACTCAAGCTGATACCAGTGGCAAGGCAACCGGTGTGACTCTGAACGCTGCTTCGGGTCAAATCACCATGGACGACGATGCGCTTGCCGCAGGCGTTGAGGTTTCCTTCACCGTCACTAACAGCCTCGTTGCTGCTACTGACGTTGTGGTGGTCAACCACGGCTCCGCTGGCACTGCTGGCGCTTACCTCGTGCAAGCCAACACCATCGCCGCAGGATCTTTCAAGATCACTGTCAGCAACGTGTCTGGCGGCTCACTGGGCGAAGCAATCGTTCTGAACTTCGTTGCTCTGAAGGGCGCTAGCTCCTGATGGGCATGTTCGCCTTTAGGCGACTGCGTGAACTGGAGGTCTCGGCTTCGGCTGGGGCCTCTTTTTCTAATGCAGAGCCGACCCCTAAACTTGAATCAACACCTGAAAAACCGGCGCCTAGAAAACGTCGGACGGTAAAGCCCAAGGCGGAGCCTGCTGATGGCAATCACGATTGACGCCACTGTTGGCGGTGCCAGCGCAAATAGCTATCTCACCCTGGCAGATGCTCAGGCGTTGATTGATGGCATGGTCGAAAACGACGACGTAACCGCATGGGCGTCGGCTACTACTGACCAGAAAAACCGTGCGCTGTATTCCGCCACGCAACGGCTTGATCGTGAACGCTTCTTAGGCGCAAGGGCTACTGACACCCAAGCTCTGCAGTGGCCCCGCACTGGCGTCCGTAAGCCCGACACCTACATCAACACCTACGCGGTCGGGTTCCCGTTCAAGATCACTACTGACTATTTCACCGATACTGAGATTCCTGATCAGATCAAGCAGGCTCAGGTCGTGTTGGCCGTTTACCTCAACAACAACAAAGACGGCATGGGCCTCAGCGGCCTTGAGGATTACAAGTCCGTCACCATTGGCAGCCTGAGCGTCACCAGTGCAGGGGCCAGCAGCATGGCAACCGGTGCTGATCGTGTGCCGCCGATCTTTGAAAGATATTTGACCGGCCTTAGAATCAGTGGACCGGGGAACTTTGCCATTAAGCGGAGCTGATCAATGGGTTACAACTCAGGTATTGACCCCGCTTACAGCATCGGCGGGACGTTTGTGAATAGCACCGATGCCCAGACGGGTCGGTGGAATCGCATCGTGATTTCCAAGAACAACACGAGCTTTAGCGCGATCACCGCTCAGAATTACACCGGCAATAGCCTGGCTGGTGAATCCTTCCCTGCTGGCTTTGAGCTTCAAGGCGTGTTCACCGCCTTCACCCTGAACAGCAGCGGTGCTGTCATCGCTTACAACATCTGATCATGGCTAAATCACACGGCGGCGCTTCTGCAGTTAATTACGCCTTGGGTGCGGAGGTCATTACTGACACCGTGGCTCATACCGGCAAGTTTCACCACATCGACTTTTACGAGAACAGCACGATCACCGCGATTGTGTCCACCAATATCACTGACAACAACTTTGCTAGTGCCACCGTTGATCAAGGTGCTCACTTGACTGGCTATTTCACCAGCATCAGACTCCAGAACGGAGCCTGTATCGCCTACAAGATCTGATGGCGCTTTCTGGTTCGCTACGCAAGGTCGCTAGCAAGCTGATCAAAAAGTTTGGCGGCACTGTCACCTATCGGCAGGTTGCGGGCGGGAGTTACAACGCCACGACGGGCACGATCACTGAGACTGAAACCAACACCACGATCAAGGGCGTTGTTGATGCAGTCCAGAAGCAGGAGCTGAACGAACTGATCCACGAATCAGACAAAAAGCTCACGATTGCAGCAGCTGATCTGACAATCACACCCAGCCTGTCTGACCGTGTGGTGATCAGCAGTGTTGTGCATCAGATCGTCAAAATCAACGTGATCGAGCAGGACAACACAGCCATTGCGGTTGAGCTGTTCTTGAGGGCTTGACGATGGCTAGGCGTATCAGGCTGGATCAGATCGGGGACTACGCCGAAGACAAGCTGAATCGGCTTATGCGCGTCGTGATACTGGAAACGGACGCTGAGCTGAAAGCCCGTAGCCCAGTGGATACAGGCCGCTTCCGCGCTAGCTGGGCGATTGGTGAAAACTTCATTGGTGATTACGACGGTGGGGCGAAGCAGTCCGCCACTGGTGCAAATCGTGAGAAATCCAGCCCGCCAGGTAGTCCTTCGCCGGGTCCGCCGGTCGCCTTGAATTACACACTTGGTAGTGAAAAAATCACAAAGGTCTACAACATTCACAACAGCCTGTCCTACGCCGAGCCTTTGGCAAACGGCAGTTCTAAGCAAGCAAGCGCAGGTTGGGTTGATCTTGTCGCCAAGCAAATGACCAGACGGGCGCGACAATTGGCTAACAGCATTGGGAGGCAAGACTGATGGCCGCGCTTGATCTGAACACTGTTCGAGCCACTATCGAAGGCCGTTTAGCCACAGAGCTTGCCGAAAGCCCTGCCATCCCGGTCGTGTTTCACAACATGGCCTTTTCGCCCACGCCAAATTCAAGTTGGGTTCAATGCCTTACCAGCTTTGGCACCAATGAATACTTGAGCCAAGGCGGCACGAGTAATTCGCAAAACCGCGTCAATGGCGTTGTTGTTATCAATATTTTCACCGCTGTAGGCGTAGGGCCTGGAGCCAACTACGTCATCGGCAAGAGGATTCGAGATCTCTACAATAGAGTGAATGTGTCGGGGGTTTTCTTCGACGCTGCAACAGGCCCAGAGGCTCTGGCTTCACCAGTTCCCGAGGGTTATTTCCAAACCCAGGTCCGTGTGACCTTTGAATCCATCGAGGGACTCTGACCCATGGCAATTCTCCGAGGCGAACAAGGTTCTGTTCAGTTCGACGCAGCTGGCAGCACTAACGCCACCATCGTTGGCACCCGCAGCTGGAGCCTGACCACCACCAAGGAAACCTTGGATGTCACCGATCATGGCGACACCTTCCGTTCCTTTGTTGGCAGCCTGATCTCCGGTTCTGGCACCGTTGAGCTGGTCTACGACCCTGACGCAACTGGCCAAGCTGGTTTTCTGGAAGACGTGCTGACCACTGCTGACCCGGCAGACGCCACCTTTGAGCTGTTCACCACTGGCTCAACTTCTGGCACTGATTCGATCAGCTTTGCCGGCATCATCACTGACATGGAGATCAGCTCCACTGTTGGCGAACTCGTCGTTGTCAGCTGCAACTTCATCACCAGCGGCGCCATTACCGGCAACCTTGAGTGATAAGGGGTATATTTGGGGCGGTTTACTCGCCCCTTTAAGTGCCCGTGGCTAAACGTCTTGTCGATGAACTGGTCGAGGCATTTGACCTAAACCAGCGTCGCAAGTTTGTTTTGAAGCATCCCAGTGGTAAATCCTGGGATCTGTTTTTCAAGCCGATCACCCGCGCTGACCGTAAAAAGGCTCAGTCATTGGCTGGCACTGATGATGCGCTGGACATCAGCACTCAGATGCTTTGTCAAATGGCTGAGCTGGAAGATGGCTCCAAGCCTTTTGCCGCTGCAGACACGGCCAAGCTTCAGCGCATGTTGCCTGAGTCGGTATTGAATGAGCTTGAGCTGTTCCTGTTTGGACTGGGCAATGCAGGATCGCTTGAGGAAGCAAAAAACGACTAAAGGAAGACTCTTGGCTCTTCTTTGAGTTCTTCCTAGCAACTGAACTGGGCAAAACCGTCAGTGAATTGCGCGGTGAGCTGACGGACGCTGAGTTTTTGATGTTTGCGGCTTATTACGAGGTCAAGGGTGATCGCGACAAAGCAGAGATGGCGAAGGCGAAAGCAAGGAGTCGATAAAACGTCGGTAGACTGAATCAAAGGATTAGGTCGGGCCGTGGCTGTTGCCGTTGTTGACGTACAGGTAAATGGCTCAAACGCGGTCAATCAGCTGCGTCAAATCAGCCGTGCCTCACAGGCCACTGAAGCTGGAATCAAAAGTCTCAAGGGTGCGGTCACAGGTCTTGTTGGTGCGTTTTCTGCTGTTCAGGCACTCAAGTTTGTCGTAGCCAAAACCTCTGAATTAGAAACGCAAACCAGGAGTCTGCAAACGCTTACTGGCAGTGTTGAAAAAGCAAAGCAGATCATTTCTGAACTTCAGCAGATTGGCGCGGTTACACCGTTCACCAGTACGGAGCTGATTGAGTCTGCGAAACGTTTGCAGGCATTTGGGGTTGAAGCTGACAAGGTTGTTGAAACAACCCGACGCTTAGCGGATGTCAGCGGCGCGACTGGAGCAGAACTACAAGGTTTGGTTACTGCTTACGGTCAAGTTCAAGCCAAGGGCAGGCTGCAAGGCGAAGAGCTTCTGCAGTTCCAAGAACGAGGGATCGCGCTGCAAACTGAATTGCGGCGGATGTATGGCCTAACTGGCGAAGAGTTCCAAAAGGCACTCAGCAAAGGCCAGATCAGCGCCGAAGCGGTTCAAGTCGCCATTGTCAATCTGACTAATGCAGGCGGTAAATATGCGAATGGTGCAATCGCGCAGTCAACAACACTGGCCGGTAAGTTCAGCACCCTTCAAGACAATATTGAGCAAATTGCCAGGGTCTTAGGCCAAAAATTACAGCCCATCCTTAGCAGCATTCTTGATACAGCAAACAGGACGGTCGGTGCAATCTCCCAAGTTCTTAGCGGTGGTTTGGCGGCTGAATTTGCGAAACTCAGGGTTGCACTAGTCACGCCCGGCGGAACAGTTGGCGATCTCCAGAAAATACTAGAGCTAACCAAAAGCATTTCAGCCAGTGGATTAGACAAAGGCGGTTTGACGGCTGCTGCTGATCAGATCAAAGCCAATCAACAATTAGTAGCCGATGTTTTAACCCGCATTAATCAAACTAGACCTCTTGGTGCTACAAAGGAAGAACAGAAATTAGCTTTAGCAATCCAAGGCGCATCCCAGCAGAAAATCAAGGAACTGGATATTGCTTACAAGGCTTTAAGCAAAGTGACTGCGGCACCTCCCGCTAATGTGCCACAACTGCTTGGCGGCAATGGTAAAGACAAAGGCAGGGCAAAATCTGTTGATGAATTATTAGGCGGTCAAATTAAGCGAACTCTTGAGCTGAAAAAGGCTCAGCTTGAAACCGTAACCGCTGCCCGAATGAATACCGCGGCGTTGCAGGGCAATGCTGAACAAGCCAAGCGAATGGTCGAATATGCCAGCAAGTATCAAGGCATTCAACTGGAAATTAGTTCGCTTGAGGAAACCCTCGCTGGCCTAAACGCTGTCAAGCCTCAAATTCTGGCAAGCGCAGCCGACAAACAAGCGGCGGCCATGATGATTGACGAGCGCACCTTAGACCTACAAAACGCGATTGCAGCCAAACGACAAGAAATCAGCACTCTTGCCACACAACATGTAGGCGAAGTCAATCAAGTTGCCATAGCAGAAAGCAAAAAACTTGAATCATTAACTGAGCAAACCAAATACCTGCAAGATGTTTTGAAATATGGCGAAAGCGAAGCAAATATCAAACGTCAGATTGAAAGCGTGATGAAGAGTACTAGCACCCTTGACCGTGAAAAAACCGAAGCAATTATTCGCCAAAATCAAGGCTTGCAACAACAGATCACTGATGCCCAACGCCTTGATCAGATTTATTCGGGTTTAGGGCAAACCATTGCCACTGGCGTGACTGACATGATTGGTGCAGCGGTTGATAAGACCAAATCCTTGGCGGATGTTGCATCGAACATGCTCCGCAATCTTGCTAATCAACTGCTTCAAGTCGCTGTCAATACTGCTTTGTTCAGTTTGTTCCCTGGCTCTTCACTGTTTAAGGGTTTGCCGCGTTTTGCTGATGGTGGTTCCATCTCTGGTGGGAAGCCAGCAATCGTTGGTGAGCGCGGTCCTGAGCTGTTCATGCCGGGCCGTAGTGGCAGCATCGTTCCAAACAACGCCTTAGGCGGTGCCAACATCGTCGTTAATGTGGATGCAAGCGGTAGCAGTGTTCAAGGCGATGCCAACGACTCCAAGCGCCTGGGTGAAGCCATCGGCGTTGCTGTACGCCAAGAACTGATCAAACAGAAGCGCCCCGGAGGCTTGCTCGCATAATGGCCACCTTCCCTTCAATCACACCGGCATACGGCGCACAGAAGACCAGCCGCCCAAATACCCGAACGGTGCAGTTTGGCGATGGCTACCAGCAGCGCTTGCTATACGGGATCCCTTCGCACATGAACCCGAAAGAATGGAATTTGACTTGGAACGTGTCAGAGACTGATGCCGACACCATCGAAACCTTCTTGAACGCCCGCGCCGAGGATTCCGCCAGCTTCGACTGGACACCACTAGATGAAACCACGGCGTATAAGTGGATTTGCCCGGAGTGGAGCAAGACCATTCCCTATAACAACCGCGCCACGATCACAGCCACCTTCCGCCAGGTCTTTGAGCCCTAATGGCGATCCCAGTCTCCGAACTACAGAAGATCAACCCAAGCAGCATCATCGAGCTGTTTGAGCTTGAGCTGTTCGCCAATATCCACGGCAGCGCCTTTACCTACCGCTTTCACGCTGGCACCAACGCACTGACGACAAACGGCGACATTGTTTGGGACAGCAATACCTACAGCAGATTGCCTATTGAGGCTGAGGGATTTGAGTACAACGCTGAAAGCGGCAGCCTGCCCCGCCCAACAATCCGAGTCGCCAACCTGCTGGGCAGCATCACGACAATTCTGCTTGACGTAAATACCACCACGGCAGGCAACGATCTGACTGGCGCCAAGCTGACCCGCATTCGCACTTTGGTGCGTTATATCGACGGCGCAAACTTTACTGGCGGCACCAATCCTTACGGCACGCCAGACACCACCGCCAAACTGCCTTCTGAGATTTATTACGTTGCTCGTAAGGTCACAGAAACAAGAGACCTTGTTGAGTTTGAACTAGCTGCGGCTTTTGACCTTGCTGGTGTTCGCGCCCCCAAACGTCAGTGCAGCGCCAATCTTTGCCCGTGGATTTACAAGGGTTCGGAGTGCGGCTACAGCGGCAGCAGCTATTTCGACGAGAACGACAAAGCGGTCACGGATTCTGCTGATGACAAATGCGGCAAACGCTTAAGCAGCTGCCAAGCACGGTTTGGCTCTACAGCTGAATTGCCTTTTGGCGGCTACCCCGGCATTGGAGCATTCAACGGATGAACCCGACCGCTAAGACAGCAGCATTGGAACACGCCAAGGCGGAAGATCCACGCGAAGCCTGCGGTTTGCTGGTGGTCATCAAAGGTCGCAAACGATATGTGCCATGCCGAAATTTGGCAGAGGGCAATGAGTTTTTCATCCTTGACCCTGTTGATTACGCCGCCGCCGAAGACAAGGGCGAGGTTGTTGGCGTCGTCCATAGCCATCCCGTCACTCCACCGATTCCAAGCGAAGCCGACAAGGTTGCTTGTGAGAAATCCGGTCTGCCTTGGTACATCGTCAACCCCAAGACTGAGCAATGGGGTCAGGTGTCGCCTGAAGGCTACAAAGCGCCGCTGATTGGGCGGTCATGGGTCTGGGGCGTTAGCGATTGCTGGACGCTTGTGCGGGACTGGTACGGCGAGCAGGGAATTGAACTGCCGGACTGGGATCGCCCGACGACGCCCGAGGAGTTCAACCAAAACCCGATGTTTGATGATTGCTGGCATGAGGCTGGCTTCTATGAGGTGGACATTGCCGAAATGCAAGCTGGCGACGCGATGCTGATGGCGATTGACTCCGGCAAGCTGAATCACGTTGGCGTCTACATCGGTGACCAGCTGGTGCTGCATCACTTGCGTGGTCGCTTGTCCAGCCGTGATTTGCTGGGAGAATGGCTCTTAAAATGCACTGGTAGGGTCTTGCGTTATGGAAAAGGAAATTAGGCTCTACGGACCACTGGCTAAGTTCATTGGTCAGCGCAAATTTTTAGCGGAAATCAGCAGCGCAGGTGAAGCGGTCAGGATGCTGCTTGCTAATTTCCCCGGACTGGAACGCCACATGGCAGACCAGCATTACAAGGTGATAGTTGACGGTTATGAATCCTCACTAGATCAGATCCACTATCCCGCTAGCGAAACCATAAAAATTGTTCCCGTAATAGGAGGTGCTGGCGGGCCTACGGGTCAAATTCTTGCCGGAATTGGTTTGATAGCAGCAGCAATTATTACTGGCGGTATTGCTTCTGCGGGCGTAACTTTGGGCGGCTTTATGGGCATTGGCACAGTTGGTACGGCTGTGGCTGCGATTGGTGCATCGCTGGTTCTTGGCGGTGTCGCTCAGCTTTTGTCGCCAACGCCGCAAATCGCACAAATCGGTCCTGCTTCCATGAATCCCGGAGGCGGCAGAAATACCACCAGCGAAGGCACCGAAATGGACCCGCAAGAGTCCTACAGCTTTAGCGGGATTCAAAACACCAGCCGTCAAGGGACTCCCGTGCCTGTGGTGTATGGCGAAACTATCGTGGGTTCGGTGGTGATCTCCGCTGGCATCGACGTTGACACGATCTGACATGGCGAAGAAAAAGCAGAATCAGATCATCGGTGCCGGTGGTGGCGGTGGTGGTGGCGGCGGTCAAACAGTCGTCCAGCAGACCGTTGTTGTTCAGCAATCAGCGCCACCAGCTGTCAGAACGCCAATCCGCACGGCGGACAATCTGGCGTCCACTGCCTTTGGCAACATTCTTGACCTGCTTTGCGAAGGCGAGATTGAAGGATTCCCTTCTGCGCGTGATTACACCCGTGGCACGGATAATTACAACAAAGCACTGCTGAAAGATGTTTATTTGACTGATACGCCAATCCTGCGATCTGGCGCTGATGTAACCAACCTTACGGAAGCAGATTACAACTTCAAAGGTGTCACCGTTGAAGCAAGGTATGGCACCAACGCGCAAACCTATATTCCCAAATTTGGTGATACAACTGAAGACATCAAGAGCGTCAACGTAGAGATCGTTCAAGCGACACCCGTCACCCGTCAGATCACTGACACCAACGTTGATGCAGTGCGCGTCAGCATTGCAATTCCGCGCCTAGAGCGTGGCACGGCTGAAGGCGACGTGCTTGGCACTAGCGTCACGATCAGCATCCAACTGCAATACAACGGCGGCGGTTATACCACCGTCAAGACTGACACGATCAGCGGACGCACGGCGGATAAATACGAACGCGACTATCTGGTCGATATTGATGGCGCATTTCCTGTTGATTTGCGCGTGGTGCGTGATTCAGCAGATAGCACCGATACCAACGTAAGTCCGACCTACTTCACGGCTTACACCGAACTGATCTACCAAAAACTGCGCTACCCCAACAGTGCGTTGGCGGCGGTCAGATTCCAAGCAGAGCAATTCAATAACATCCCTGCGCGGGCATATCGAATCCGTGGCATCAAGGTCAAGATCCCAAACAACGCCACTGTCGATGCAGCTACTGGGCGGCTGACCTATAGCGGCACTTGGACCGGCACGTTTGGCGCTGCGCAATGGACCACCTGCCCGGCGTGGATTCTGTATGACCTGCTGATCAGCAAGCGTTACGGCTTTGGTGACCATGTTGCCGAGGCGCAGCTAGACAAATTCGCCTTCTATTCCGCGTCCCAGTACGCCAACGAACTTGTAGATGATGGCACTGGCGCTGGCACTAAAGAAGCGCGTTTTAGTTGCAATGCGCTAATCCAGAATCAATACGAGGCATACAAGCTGATCAATGACCTTTGCTCGGTCATGCGTTGTCAGCCGTATTGGGCGACTGG
>Ga0222714_10006502_pt1 | contig 10896 bp, 21 predicted proteins | sample C33_3DmetaG_FD_165048 | JGI IMG/M metagenome (GOLD analysis project Ga0222714, IMG submission 165048) | Estuarine water microbial communities from San Francisco Bay, California, United States - C33_3D | ecosystem: Environmental > Aquatic > Marine > Unclassified | place: USA: California... | reverse complement strand
AGCATATTATTGATAATATGTTGTATGCTGTAGAGTTGATGGAGGACAATCATAAGGAATTGTGTAGGAGACTAGACATTCCAACTGATCACCCCCATTATGTCTGCGCTAACGCTCTTGAATATCACTACCGATTCGATGGGACTAAGGGACCTGTGACCTTAGACCAGTTCTTGGATTGACACCTCCACATGGGGGACTTTTTGCTGTATAATATTTCTATCGTTATGACACCAATGCAACTTCGACCTCATCAGTCAGAATCGCTTGCCATCATGGACCACACCCCCAAGGGCATGATTGTGGTTCCGACTGGTGGTGGCAAGTCCTTGATTGCCATTATGGATGCCGTGCGTCAGTTTATGCATGGTAACAAAACTATCGTGGTGGTTGCTCCTCGCCTCATGCTTGCTCGTCAGTTGTCTGCCGAGTTTATGGAGCATATCACTAATGCTTCTGTGATGCATGTTCACTCTGGTAACGATCTTCCTTACTTCACTACCACAAAACCTAATGAGATCTTCTCTTGGTGTTATCACACTAAGGGTAATAAGTTGATCTTTACCACTTATCAGTCTCTGCGTCGCATTGAGCAAGCAAATATTGCCGTTGATACAATTTATTATGACGAAGCACACAACTCAGTCAAGAAGAGTTTTTATCCTACCGTCAAGTATTTCTCTTCTAATGCTAACCGCAGTTATTTCTTCACTGCTACTCCTAAGTATTCTGCCACTGCTTCCAAACCTGGAATGAATGACGTGGATGTGTACGGCAACATTATTTACAATGTGCCTGCTCCACGCCTCGTCAACAATGGTTCTATCCTTCCTCCTAAGATCAATGCCATTAACATCGGTGGCATCCGTCTGAAGGGCGAGGAGGCGGCAGAGAGGGACTGTATGACCCTTCTAGATACCCTGTACAATGAGGAGCACATGGAGAAGGTTCTAGTTGCCGCTCCCAACACCAAAGTGATGATCCGTATGCTTGCAGAGACTGACTTCATGAAGGAAGTTCAGTCGATGGGTTACGATCTTCTCTGGATCACCAGCAAGCACGGTGCATTCCTTAACGACAAGAAGATCACTCGTGAGCACTTCTTCAACCTTGTGCGCGAGTTTGGTGCTGATCCTGATAAGAAGTTCATTGTTCTTCACTATTCTATCCTTAGTGAAGGGATCTCTGTTCCTGGTTTGACTTCTCTGGTGCTCATGCGCCAGATGAATGTCATTGAGATGTGTCAGTCTGTTGGTCGCGTTATTCGTCTCCATCTTGATGATGTAAAGCGCATCCAAGAAGGCACTCTTACTCCTGGTAACCTTCAGGAGTATACGAAGTCCTTCGGTCTAGTTCATGTCCCTGTCTACAGTAATGTAGGCATCTCCACAGTTAAGCGCCTTCAGAACGTTGTAGACACTGTGTTTATTCAAGGTCAACCCGCTATCTCTACTATCAAACGATGATACCTACAATTGAAAACGAATACTACAAGTTTTATCCCAAACAATTTAATTTTGTTAAGGGAATTACTTGGAAGCACGTAGATGATCAGATTGCTTATGAAAAGCAAACTGGAACCTATAGGGCAATTAGTGATGACACTGATCTTGTAATTGATTGTGCAGCAAAACCTGGACTACTGCAAAATATTACCGAGCAGTTTTACAGACTTCTTAGTATGGACACAATGCATATTTTTTCCTCTAAGTGTAGGCAAAGTGCTGAGACTTTGGGAAGACATAATGACGATCAGAATGTTCTCATTACACAGTCAATGGGTCGAATGGTTTATCTTTTTGATAATGGTGATGAAGTTATTTTGAACCCAGGAGATGGATTGTATATTCCTAGATTTGTTTATCACAATCCAGTCCACATTGAACCAAGAATTACTGTTAGTATGTCGGGCAATCCTTCATTAGAACTATGAACGAAAAAGAACTTAGAGACGTTTACAATTTTTACAAAGATTGTAAAGATGGATTTGTAACCAAGGATGGTTACGCTGCCGTTCCCATCATAGGTGCAAAATCTCTTATGGTGGTGTATAATGGAGAGCAGTTGCAGGAATGCAAAACAAAAAGATCCGCACAGACTTTTATTAAAAATCATCGGACTCAAGCAAAATCAGGCACCGTATTTGTGGAGAATTAATCATGTTAGACGCAAGCACAGATCCTAAAACTTTAGTAAAGATCACATGTGATCAAGAGGGTCTTAAAACTATGATCAATGCAGCAATCTCTGCTATTAGGTATGCGGATGATTGGAATACTGGTGACGAATATGATTTTGATGTCACTCCATACCATGAAATGCGCGATTCCTTGATTGCAAAATACAAAGAGGTATATGGTAATGAAGATTTCTACTGCTGAACTTAAGCATCAACGACTTCAAGCATGGTTGCGAGAGCATTCGTGTGATGATATTGAATATTTGGGTGAGAGGGACAATCAGTATTGGTATCGGATTGGTCCTCATGAGGTAACATCAGATCAATTTGAAGATATTGAGTTTGTTGGATACGTAGATGATTAAAGAATTTTTCGTATCAGAAAAAATTGTAAGATATTGTTTATCTTTACTTCAACTTACTTTGAGTTCTCCTTCTATTTTTAAGGATGAGAAGCAAAGTTGTTTAAGTTCAAATTGTTTTGCTACTTTAAACCTCCTTGATTTTCCGCATTCAAATATCTTTTATAACTATATTGATACTTTAAGAATAAAGTGTGAGGAATTTGTTGGACAAAATTTAGAGTATGCCTACCTTCATATGGTAGATTATTCTAATGGTGGAACGATGGGTGAGCATAAACATAGTCACAACGAAGACTATAGTTTTATACTTTATCTTAATACTTGCAATGATGGTCAAACAGTTCTACTCTTAAGAGAACCTTATGAAATCCTACCTCAGGCAAATAAGGTGATATTATTCTCCTCGTACATCTCACATATGTCAGAATACTCTGATAGTAAGAAGATACTGGTGGGTGGACTCAAACTAAAGCAAATGGAGATCTAAATGGATTTAGAAAAACATGAGAAGCGTCGTGACGCACTTGGTCTTTTTTATGAGAGTGTTTTAAAACCAGATAGCGAATTGCGCCAATGTGCTCACAACCAAAAATGTTTTAACGAATTAATGGAATGGAGAAGTGAAATTATAGAATATTTGGACCGCCGACGAAATGAAGAATTTAACTGACAACTATATTAAAGATTGGGTGATTCCCTTTTATCAGGGTAAAATCGCCCAATGGGAACTAAAGAGTCAAAAACTGATTCAAATTTATGACAGGTTTAGTAAACCAGTCATGGAGAGTGGAGACCAAATCACTGATTTTGACACTAATAATTCCCAGTATGATATGTTGATTCAGAACATCTTGTTAGATGATTTGAGAACAGCAACCAAAGAAATGGGATTTGATAGAATACCAATAATCCAAAATTCTTGGTTCCAAATATATAATAAAGCCCATTCACATGCTATTCACAATCATGGGATGGGTTCTCTTAGTGTAGTTTGTTATATAAAGTACGATAGTACAGTTCATAAACCAACAACTTTTATCAGTCCATTTTTAAATCTTGAAGATGGAAATGTGATGGAATATCAACCAAGTGATGTTGAAGAGGGAACTTTTGTTGTATTTCCATCTGCTCTTGCACATTATGTTCCCACAAATCAATCTGATGTTGAGAGAATGATACTAGCATTTAATATGAAGTAATATGTTAAAAGTACCTCACGAAATACAGATACACCTCACGCATTCATGTAATTTGACATGCGAGGGGTGTACTCATTATATGAACCAAGGTCACTCTGGTTCTGTTACTTTGGAGCAAGCAGAAGAGTGGTTTGATGTTTGGAGTCAAAGAGTTGCTCCTAATAGAGTTACTCTTATGGGAGGAGAACCATCTTTACACAAAGATCTTACTGAATTTGTATATTTGACAAGAAAAAAGTGGAAATATTCTGAAATTGATATTGTATCAAATGGATTCTTTTTAGATAAGCATCCAAATCTTTGGAAGGCATTGATTGATACTAATACAACTCTTGGGGTATCTGTTCACTCTGATGGAGATCCAGAGTACAGAAAAAAGTTTGAACCAATCTATGCTTTAATGAAAGATTGGATTGCAAAGGGTGCTCCAGTGGAGATGAGACCTTCAATTATTCATTGGATTCGCCAATATAAGGGATTTGGCGACAAGATGGAACCATATGAGGACAATGATCCCAAAAATAGTTGGAAGATCTGTGTGTCTAAAATGTGCGTTCAGTTGCATCAAGGAAAACTTTGGAAGTGTCCTGCCCTAGCATACTTGCCAATGCAAGCAGAGAAATATAACCTCTCAGATAAATGGGAACCATATTTAAAATATACTCCTCTCAGTCCTGATTGTAGTAAAGAAGAGTTGAAGGATTTCTTTATGCGAAGGGAGGAGACATTCTGCAAAATGTGTCCTGCTAAGGAGGAGTATTTTACACCAGAAAATCCCCTGTTACCCGTTAGTTATTGGAAGAAGAAATATGACACTTAATTTGACAAAAGATCAAGAAGATCTTTTAAATAAACTTGCTGACAAGGCGGGGGTATCATCAAAAAAGCGATTAGATGAACTAATTAAAGACGAGTATTATCGGTCATTCAGAGTTGTACAACCAACAGGAAGTAAAGATCCATATTGGGATGATATGAGAGACTTTGAATACTTTGATTTTTGTGGCAATACCATTTATAGAGCATATAATATGCTTAGTCGCCACCATATGGATAACTTATTGGAAGAAATAGATGATGAGTTGAGAGTTACAGATGATAAATGGGACAGATCTGTAGAGGCAACCAATCAATTGCCAAAGAGAAAATTATGGCATAAACCCAGTTGGATGACATTCTTTAAACTTGTTAAAAAGCATCTTTACAATTACGCGGAAATAACAAAAGATCCTAGAGTAAAAGAGTATAAAGTTCAGTCATACTGGGCAAAACGTATGAAGGGAACCAATGAGGAAGACTATAAAAATGAACTCTATATAAACTATAGGAATAGTCATAGTCATGAAAATTTTGATCTTGGAATGATATACTATCTTAATAATCCTTCTAGGATTTATGGAACCCTGATTGAAAACGATGATCGTGAGATTATTATTCCTGGAGATGAGAACTCACTTTTAATACACCACTCGCATATTAATCATCAACCAGTAATGCCTCCTCCAATTGTAGCAAATAAGTATTATCGATGTGTGATTGTTGTTGACTTTATGCATCCCTCTAAAGTATGAACGCCACCGATAGAATTAGATACTTTAGTATCGTCACCAAATTAAATAAAGGTTTATTCGATGACATTACGGAAGATGAATATCACTGGTTGCAGAAAAATCCAACAGTTTTAAAGAACATAAACAATTCAAGGAAAAAACAAGAGATTTTAAACAAAAGCGAAGGATCGCAGGACACAATAGAGGAAATTCTCTTTGTTTTGGACTTGTCAGATAGGATGTATCGGTGATATAATGTCCCAACACCTAGTAACTTGTATGGACCATCTCAAGATTAAACCACACCAAACGGTTTTAGTTCTGAATTCAAGTTATGAACCTATTAACTTTACAAATTGGAAGAGAGCAGTTGTTTTAGTTTTAAAAGAAAAAGTACAAGTTTTATCTTCTAGGGTTATTAGACTTCTGACTTATATTAAAGTTCCTGTAAATTACATTGCTCGTAGTCGCCCTTCTAGATCAATGATTTATAAAAGAGATCGGAATTGCTGTCAATATTGTGGTGCTACTAGTCGTCTCACAATTGATCATGTAATGCCTAAAAGTAAGGGAGGGGATGATACCTGGGAGAATCTAGTAGTCGCCTGTTCAAAATGTAACACTCTAAAGGGAGATAAATTACTAGAGCACACAAAATTAAAACTTACCAGGCAACCTAGAGCGCCATGGAGCGCAGTTGCATTTGATCTTGCAAATTGCAACGTTCCTGAATGGAGAGAGTATAGTTACGCATAGGAGATTTTAAATGTTTTTTCGTAAATTGAATACAAAATTTATTGTTGACCATTACAATAAAAAGGGAAAAAAGATTGAGTATGGTTTGGATACTCCCATCGGGTTTATGGGAATTAAGTATTCATATGTTCATACTACTAGCGATGAGGAACTTCTCAGAGTAATTCCAGAAAAGCATAGGGATAATTGTACGTTGTCTTTAATGGAGTTGAACTATCAAATTCCTCCTCATACTGATAGTGATATTGAAGCGATTGTAAATTTTTACATTAAAACAGATGAGTGTATCACTCAATTTTATTATCCCCCTCCAGCAAGTGTTGAGGCAACACAGATTGGCAATCAGACCGATGGTGCAATCTTCCATGAGGGTCACTTGAAGAAGTCTGTTAGATTCATGGCACATCCTGGTGATGCATATCTTCTGGATGTATCTAAACCACATTCTGTTATTCCTACTCAACCTGGACTGACTGATCGTAAATGTATTTGTTTGCAAATTCTTTATAAGTCATTTGACCAGGCGGTAGAGATGCTAAAAGAGACGGGGTACATTGATGATTGAAGTTATTGATAATTACCTACCTCAGGAATCTCATGAGGTAATCTATAAGTATTTCATGGGTCACTTTGACAATGGGGATATTGCTAACTCTTGTGTATGGACATTCCATGATGGGATTAGTCTTCCTGGGGATGGATACTTTCAGTTTGTCCAACAAATATTTTGCAATCATACTGTAATCAGTCCAGCATTTGGTCTTATAAAAGAGATCATAGACAAGGAAGACGTGATGGCAATAGTGAGGATCAAAGCAAATCTTGTTACTGCCACTGAAGATATAAAAGTTTTTGACTGGGCATATCATTGTGATGTTCCAATTGAAAATACTAATGGTCTGATAACGGCAATCTATTATATTAATGATAATGATGGTTATACTATCTTTGAAGATGGGACAAAAGTAGATAGTGTTGCAAATAGACTTGTAAGATTTTCTGCATCTTTAAAGCATACTGGAACAACATGTACTAATACTAGTCGTAGGTTACTTATTAACTTTAACTATTATGCGTGATACAAAACAAGTAGAATTGCATATTACTCACGCATGTAATTTTACTTGTGAGGGGTGTTCTCACTACTCTAATCACGGTCATTCTGGTAACTTATCTTTAGAAACTGCAAGAGAATGGCTATATACATGGGGTCAGAGAATACGACCCAAAACATTTGTTATTCTTGGTGGTGAACCAACCTTAAATAAAGAGTTGGTTGACATTGTGTATTTGGTCAGGATGATCTATCCAGATCCTTATACACAAATTGATCTGGTATCTAATGCTAGTTTTTTGCACAATCATCCAAATCTTCCGAAGGCATTAATAGCAACACAGACGAACTTAGCAATATCAATTCACAGCACCAAACACAAGGATTATGTAAAACGCTTCAAAAGGGGTTATCAACTTGCCAAATCATGGAGACATGAACTTGGGGTGCATGTGGAATTCTGGGACTTTACGAACACTCACTGGATACCTCAATATAAAGGATTTGGTAATACGATGATGCCTTACGAGGACAATAATCCTCGTAAAAGTTGGGAGAAGTGTGTATCAAAACATGCATTACAGATACATGAGGGTAAACTCTGGAAGTGCCCTGCATTGGCGTATCTTCCAATGCAAGCAAACAAATACAATTTAAACGAAAAATGGGATCCATATCTAAAATATGAACCATTGGATGTCAGTTGTACGGATGAAGAACTTGAAGAGTTCTTGAATAGAGAGGATGAATCCTTCTGTTCAATGTGTCCAGCAAATAAGGTAGAACCTTACATCAAACAAGACCCAACATTACCAGTAAGTTATTGGGAGAAACGCTATGATAACATGGGGGATCTCAGCGAATAGTCATAACGCCGCTTTAGCGATATTTTCTAACAATAACTTAGTCTTTGCTAGTGAGAGTGAAAGATTCAGTAAAATAAAAAATGATCCAGATATAAATGATAATCTTCTTTCCCATGCAATGTTGTATGGGGAACCAGAATTAATTTGCTGGTATGAAGACCCACTTAAAAAAAGGATGCGTCAAGTATTGGCGGGACAAGGACCATTCTTATACAACTTTACAAAATATTTTAACTGTAGACATAGATTTGTGAATCATCACTACAGTCATGCATGTGCGGGGCATTTTACGAGTAAGTTTATACACTCCGCAATAGTGGTTATAGATGCCATTGGCGAATTTACAACGCTTAGTATTTGGGATGCACATGGATCCGATGTAACGTTGAAATGGAAGTTAAGGTATCCAAATAGTATTGGATTGTGGTATTCTGCCATGACTCAGCGTTGTGGATTTAAACCAAATGAAGAAGAGTATATACTCATGGGTTTATCTGCTTATGGGGATAAGAATAAACTGAAGGATGATATACTAGAAGAATTGATTGATACTGATTTTAATTGCAAGATGAACTTCCACAAAGGATGTGGTAATTGGAGACCAGAAGAATCTATTGAAGATATTGCTGCTGGAACTCAAGAAGTATATGAGATATTGTTTGAGAGAGTAATGTTAATGGCAAAAAGGTTGGTTCGATCTGATAATCTTACTCTAGTTGGTGGTTGTGCATTGAATTGTGTGGCAAATAAAAGAGCATATGATTATTTTAAGAATGTATGGATAATTCCTGCTCCAGGAGATGCTGGGTCTTCAATTGGTGCAGTTCTAGCACATAAAAAAGTTAAGATACCTTTTACTCCATATTTGGGATACAAGATACTTCAAAAAGATCAGAATACTTCCATTGTAAATCATTTACTTGAACACAAAGTATGTGGACTTGCTAGAGGTAGGGCAGAGTTTGGACCTAGAGCATTGGGTGCAAGGAGTTTGATAGCAGATCCAACTTGTGAAGGGATTAAAGATAAAGTTAATGAGATAAAAAAGAGACAACCTTTTAGACCATTCTCACCAATGGTTCCCATTGAATATTCTGCAAAATATTTTGACATGCATAATGATAGGGTCGAAAGTCCCTACATGCAATATGCTGTAAAATGTAAAATGCCAGAACTTTTACATGGAGTTGTTCATGTTGATGGAACTAGTAGAGTTCAAACAGTGAAGAAGTGTGATGCTCCAAGGCTACATGATCTCCTTTTACGTTGGGGCAAAGCTACAGGACACCCAGTTCTGTTAAACACCAGTTTAAATGTAAAAGGAGAACCGATACTCAATGATGAAGATGATTGTGTACGATGGTCCAAACAACATAATGTTAGAATATTCTCATGAACTTCTTTCCTTTAGATGATAGACCACATGGAAATGCTTGGTTTGATCAAGACAGCAGAGAGTTATTTAAAAAGAATTTGAAGTCCCAACCTTTGGATTGGAGATATAGAAATATGAATGTAACTTATCGTGTCAATTCTTTAGGATACAGAACTCAGGAATTTAATATGATACCCTGGCATAAAAGTATTGTTTTATTTGGTTGTTCATATGTATTTGGGGTTGGATGTTCTTTGAAAGAGACTATAGCAGCACATCTGTCTGTATTGACAAAAGTTCCTGTTATCAATATGGGTGCTCCAGGATCTTCTCCGATGTTCTCCCTTCACAATTCTGCAATTCTTAGTGCAATCTATCCAAAACCATTAGCAGTTATATTTGGTTGGTCTTCTGCTCAAAGATGTCCGCTGTACTTATCGGATTCTACAGTGCATTGTGGGCAATGGAAGGAAGATATTTCTGGTTTGGGCAAATCTTGGAGAAGATTTGACTCTCACATGAATACTCATTTGAAGATGACTAGATTGACCGCTCAACAAATGTGGGAAAGAACTAAGTATTATGACTTCACTCTATACTCATCGAATAGGAGTTCTATAGATTGTGATTATATTAAACAAATTGATTACAGCAGAGATCTGGTGCATTCTGGAACAGAGACCAATCAACTGGTTGCTCAGAAGATTGCAGAATCTCTGAATCTGTGATACAATACCGTCAGTCGGAAACAAACTATGGCAACCCGCACGTTCATCTCTAAGTCTGGAGACACTTGGGAATGGGAAGAAACTCCAGAGACTATCGAAGCATTTAAGCAACTTCATAACTCTATTGTAAATTCCAAACTTGTAAAACCAAACAAAATTCAAAATGATATCCAAACCACTAACTGAAGACGAAGTACAAAGAGCGGCAGAGCAATTCTTCCCTCTATTTACTATTGTTCGTAACCGTATGCCTGCAAATTCCACAACAGAAGACACATTAAAGGTAATGGAAACTGTCTGTGGTCTTGCACATAAACTTCGTGCAGAAAATGAAGCAAAACTAGCATTTGGATTTAATAAAAAGAATGACACGATCAAACCAGACGAATGTTGAACCTAAACTAATTGATGATTGCTTCTATGTTGAAGAGAAACCTTATGGACTCTGGCACTCTTGGGATAAAGATGGTAAAGGATTAATCACCGCTCTTACTGAGGATTCATGTATCTCAGGAACTAGATTCTATCTTAAGGGAATTCAGGAGGGTTGGCCCGATAATAACGCCGCTACATATGATGGTACTGTTGGAGGTAAATTGTGAAACCTGTTGAGAGTTATGAACAATTGATTGAGCGGTTTACTAAGCGAACTGCTCAACTCACTGCTAGGGCAGATGAGTTGTATGATGCATATTCTGAATATGTAAAGATTCAGGAAGATCTGGCAAGACTGCAAGGATCTCTTCAGGCAGTTGAGTATCTTGCATACGGTAAACTTCCTGGTGATGGTAATCATGATGGAATGAAAAATCATCAACCATGAG
>Ga0222714_10006500_pt1 | contig 10898 bp, 10 predicted proteins | sample C33_3DmetaG_FD_165048 | JGI IMG/M metagenome (GOLD analysis project Ga0222714, IMG submission 165048) | Estuarine water microbial communities from San Francisco Bay, California, United States - C33_3D | ecosystem: Environmental > Aquatic > Marine > Unclassified | place: USA: California... | reverse complement strand
ACTTTTGGCTTTGCATCATCTAGACGTAAAGCAAGCTCAGGGGGGGCAAAGCCACCAAATACAACAGAATGAATGGCTCCAAGTCTGGCACAGGCCAACATGGATATTGCTGCTTCCGGAATCATTGGCAAATAAATAATGACACGATCGCCTTTGCCAACCCCTAATGCCTTCAACATCCCTGCACATCGGGCTACTTCATCGCGCAGTTGTCCATAGCTATAGTTTTTCTTCTGACCAGTAACCGGAGAATCATAGATAAGCGCTAATTGCTCTGCGCGGCCGTTTTCAACATGATAATCAAGAGCCAGATAGCAGGTGTTCAGTTCACCATCAGCGTACCAGCGTTCAATGCCCTGTTCGTCGACACTAAGAATATTTTCAGGAAATTTGTACCAATCAATCAGCTTGGCTTTTTCAGCCCAAAAACTGGCTGGATCGTCAATCGAAGATTGGTACTCTTGCAGGTATGACATTAACTTCCTCTTTATTTACTGAGCGTCCATTTATAGAACGTCAGCTTATTGCGGCAAACCTGCTTAGCTTGTTCGAACTGGGCAAGAACATGAACTTATTCTGCTTCATTGTTTTAAGCACGGCGCCTGATTTGGATTTTAAATAGGCTGACACACTGTTGAGAATCTAAGACTATAGCAAAGAAAGACTTTGAGAAGAAAATAATACAAATACTTTTATTACACGCTCAATCTCACTAAAACTAAAGCACTTAAGCCTTGGGAATTTGTTAGTGGTCGCTCAAATTGACGTGTTAGCATGTCTAACATTTGTCGGCTAGTGTAAGCCTTATCAACATTAATTCCCAAGATGCATAAACCTAAACAAAAACATGTCGCCGGCTTTTTCCTGTCCCTAACCGCCGCTTTTTTATGGGGTGTACTGCCTATCGCCTTAAAAGAATTATTGGCGGGCATGGATGCTACTACTGTTGTCTGGTACAGATTTATAATTGCCGGAGTAGTCCTTTGGTTTTGGTTGGCTGCCAGCAACAAACTTCCTAAAAAAATATATTTTAATAAGCAGACCGTCTTTTTTCTTATTCTCGCAACCCTGGGTCTAAGCTGTAATTATTTCTTTTTCGCCTACAGCCTCTATTTTGTTAATGCAGAAACCAGTGAAGCTGTCATTCAACTATCTACTCTATTCCTCATTCTTGGTGGAGTATTAATCTACAAGGAAAGCTTTATTCCTTTACAAAAAATTGGCGCCTGCCTCTTAATCATGGGTTTAGCCCTGTTTTTCAATGATCGTCTTCAAGAGTTTGTACACTTTAGTAACCGTGAAACAATAGGTGTTTTGCTTTTATTAATAGCAGCTATAAGCTGGACAGTTTATGCATTGATTCAAAAGCAGTTATTAGTTTCTTTTTCGTCTGTGCAAATTTTATCCTTAATATATTTATTTTCCGCACTGATATTACTGCCCTTTACTTCACCTTTAAGTATTTTCCAATTATCCCAAACGGAAATCGTTTTATTACTATTTTGCGGCCTGAATACACTGGTTGCTTATGGCTGTTTTGCCGAGGCTCTCAATTGCTGGGATGCATCCAGAGTCAGTGCGGTACTGACACTCGCACCATTATTCACTATTGCCTCACTGAAAATACTTGTCATTGTATACCCTACTTACCAACATACTGATCGACTGGGTTTAATCTCAATAATAGGGGCGTTGTTACTAGTGATAGGATCAATACTCACTGCACTGGCTCCTTCTATAAAAATTGCCTGGAAAAATAGCTCATCCAGTGTTTCTAAAAATTAGGCTTCATGCTATTTTTCTGAAATAAAATTTGTTGTTTGTTATGGCACCTCAACGCCTTCCAATAAAAGCTTAAAATAAATATAAAATATAGACTGTTATATAAAGAGACTTTATGGCCGAACCAGTAAAAAGAAAGATAGCTTTCAGCACTAGCACCAATCATAAGGCAGATGTTGTAATAGCTGGCGCAGGAATATCTGGCATAGTCGCTGCATTGGAATTACTCGAATCTGATCTGAAAGTTATTATCGTGGATCGTGATGAAAAAAATAAGATTGGCGGCCTGGCAAAAGAATCCTTTGGTGCAATGTTTTTTGTTAACTCGCCTCAACAGCGTTGGACAGGCATAAAAGATAGCCCAGAACTCGCCCTTAGCGATTGGCTTGCCAATGCTGAATTCGGTGAAGCAGACATATGGCCTCGTCAGTGGGCTGAATTTTATGTCAACAACTGCACCCAGCTTGGCTACAAATGGCTACGCAAACAAGGCGTTCAATTTTTACCTGTCGTCAATTGGGTCGAACGAATTTCCGATAAAAATCCAGGCAACTCTGTTCCAAGATTTCACATCGTTTGGGGCAGTGGTAAAGGCCTATCTGACACATTGGCCAATAGACTTTTAAGCCATCGAAACATCGGCAACTTACGAATTTTATTTGAACATAAAGTGACAGAAATTATTAAGCATGATGGGAAAATTACCGGTCTGTCAGGTATTAACGAAAAAACTGGCAATCGTTTCACCGTTGAGGCTGATAATACCGTGATTGCTTCTGGTGGGATATGCGGAAGTATCGAAAAGGTCAAAGCTAATTGGTATAAACCATGGGGAGAACCGCCAGAAATAATTCTTAATGGCGCTCATAAATATGCACAAGGAATATTACATGATGCCGCCTCGGAGATTGGTGCAAATATCACTCATATGGATAAATTATGGTTATATCCAGGCGGTGTTAGTCATCCCAAGCCAAGACATCCACAGCACGGCTTAAGTATTTTGCCCTGTAAATCAGCACTTTGGCTAGACAGCCATGGCCGACGGTTTGGACCCGAACCGCTTGTTGCCGGCTTTGATGCACGTCACCAGGTTGAAACGGTCTGCAATCAAGAACACAAATATTCCTGGCAGGTGATGAATATGAAAATTGCCATACGAGAACTGTCAATTTCAGGCTCTGAACATAACCCGTCCATAAGAGATAGAAAACTGTTTCGTTTTCTCAAAGGTATTTTATTTGGCGCAAAGGGTCTGGTCGATGACATGCTCACGAACTGTGAAAACTTTGTCACAGCAAACTCCGTTTCTGAACTGGCTGATAAAATGCAGGCACTTTCGGGTGATGTCGAAATTGACAGAGCCGCCATGGAAGCAGCAATCCAGCAATTTGATATTGCTGCGGACCCCAAAAGCGGAACCTATGACAGGCAAAGAGAACTTATTCGTCAAGTCAGAAAGTATCCTCTTGATGGTATACGCACCTGCAAGGATCAGAAGATTGATGATAAGTCGGCATATCCTTTAATTGCCGTCAAAGAGCATATTCTGTCTCGAAAAACCATGGGAGGCATACAGACAAATCTGGAATCACGTGTACTGACTGCGACAGGTGAAACAATACCCAATCTATACGCTATCGGGGAAGTGGCAGGTTACGGCGGCGGCGGTGTTCATGGTTTAAGATCACTTGAAGGAACTTTTTTAGGAGGTTGTGTCATGTCCAGCCGTTTAGCAGCAGCCGATATACTAAATATAAACCTGCACTAAATGTAACCCCTGTGATAGTTTATACAGCAACTCTCCAGGATGATTGATATAAAGGCAAACAATAATAATAAGGAAATAACCTTCGATGTTTAATTATATTAAAACCAATCTTGGGCCGGGGTTAATCTTTGCTGCTGTCGCTGTTGGCACATCACATGTTGTGCAATCCACTCGAGCAGGTGCTACCTATGGCTTGAGCATGATTTTCCTTGTTGTACTTGTCTGTCTTGTAAAATACCCAACCTATTTGTTCAGTTCACGCTATGCAGCAATAACTGGCGAGACTGTTATAGATGGTTATGCCAAGAGAGGGAAATGGTTCCTCTACATTTTCCTGGCGCTTATTATGATTGAATTATCAGTCGCAACATCTGCAGCCTCACTGGTCACGAGTGGCATTATAAAAAGCGTATTCAATATCCCCATGGAAACAACTGTGTTATCCATGGTTCTGTTGTTCCTTACGATTGCCATTCTGGCAGTAGGCAAATACAAGGCGCTGGAGTCATTTTGTAAAATATTGGTCATTGGCTTTTGTATCACCACACTTATTACGACTTTTATAGCTCTGGTTGGTTTTGAATCATCCACGATGGAACCCATCAGCCAATTAGCATTTGATCGCCCTACCACTTTATTTTTAGTCAGTATTGCCGGTTGGATGCCAACTGGAATTTTAGGTGCGGTCATGCTTTCGAATTGGGTACTGGCGAGAAAAAATAATAGCAACGGGATGCCCTTCACCCGAAAAGAAGCTGATTTCGACTTCCATGTTGGTTATGGCTCTTCAATATTTTTAGCCGCTTGTTTTGTTATTCTGGGCTATATTGTTATTCGCGGAGCAGGAGAGACTATTGCCAATGATAGTGCAGGTTTCTCGGTTCAAATCATTAGCTTATTTACCAGTACAATAGGCAACTGGGTATTCATTTTAATCGCCGCCACGATTGTGGCTGTAATGTACTCTACATTATTAGCACTGGTTGATGGTTTCCCCCGCCTGACAGTCGATGTGCTAAACACCCTTTGGCCAGACATAACTAAAGCCATAAAAGAAACCAATCTATATTTTATTCTATTCGGTCTCTTATTCATTCTGGTGGGCTCAGTATTTTTTCTATTTATGAATTCATTTACTCAATTTATTGATTTTGTCACCGCTACTGGGTTTATCATCACACCGATTATAGCGACATTTAACCACGTCATTATTTTCTCTGAAGATATACGACCAGAAGAAAGACCAGGTCAGGCCCTCAAATTATGGAGTTATTCAACCATAGCAATATTTACTACTGTCACCCTGCTATGGATATATTTCCAGATAACTTCTTGAGTCGACAAGTCTTAAGGCAAATTAAGCCTTAACTTGTTGAACTCTGACCAAGATCAATTTCAAAATAAGCTACTCCTAATAGAATCGACCGAAGCTAGGAATAAACACTTACATAAGAAAACCCAAAATCTATTGCGAAACTTCGGTTTGCTGCTTACGCCCTATGATAGGATAAAGTTATCACTATTTAAGTTTATTTGATATTTTATTTCCATATAATGCCCCACATATTTAGAAGGCATAGCTTGCTTAAAACCAACGCTTATTAACAACGCTTAGAGATTAAATGAAGCCGAGCGCGATATGCGATCTGCCCTGGTTAACTTGCGAGCGACCACAGAGCTTAAGAACGTTGCTTTAAGAGAGCTGGATGTCGCTCAGGCACTCGCTGATGCAGAAGCCAGACGTTTTGAAGCAGGAACCAGTGATTTTTTCTTGCTGAATGTGCGTGAACGCATGTTAGCGGAAGCGCAATTAAGGCGTTGGCAAGCCGAGCTTAATCACCAAATAGCCCTGGCCAATTATTATGGAATCAGTCTGGATTTGCCTGATATTTATTGAGCCAGATCAGTTGCTACACTCATGCTTCAGTTAGAAGCCCTCTAAAACAATTTTCCCAATTGCCCTGTTGCTTTCAATTTGCGCATGAGCTCTTTTTAGATTATGTGCATTAATGCTGCCAAAGTTTTCACCCAGAGTCGTTTTAATTTCCCCGGCATCAATGAGCTCGGAGACTTTATTCAGAAGTACTCTTTGCTCTTCAATATCCGCTGTCTGAAACATTGATCTGGTGAACATAAATTCCCAGTGTATGGAAACAGATTTCTGTTTCAGTTTCATAATATCCAGCCCGCCTTCAGGATCATCGATCAAGGCAAGCTTGCCTTGAGGCGCAATAACTTCAAGCAACTGGTTATAGTGCTGGCCTGTATGAGTGAGCGAGGTAATGTGTGTCACATTACTGATCCCCAAACTATCTAGCTGTTCTCTGAATGATTGGTGATGGTCAATGATGTAATCAGCGCCTAACTCTTTCGCCCAGGCCCGGCTTTCGGGTCGAGATGCGGTGCCAATAATGGTTGCATTTGTAAGCTGAGCAGCTAGTTGTACTAAAATTGATCCAACGCCACCTGCTGCGCCAACCACCAGCAGGAGCTCATCAAAAGAAGCTGTATGATCTTTGGTTTTTAAGGCTATCCTGTCGAACAATAATTCCCAGGCAGTAATTGCTGTTAATGGGACTGCTGCAGCTTCTGCATTACTTAAGGATTGGGGTGCCTTGCCTGCAATTCTTTCATCAACTAAATGATATTCTGCATTGGTTCCACTGCGCGTAATGTCTCCGGCATACCAGACTCGATCGCCAACCTTATACGATAATACTTCATCCCCAACTTCTACTACTTCTCCAACCGCATCATAGCCTAAAACTTTATATTCGCCTTCCGGTGGCGCTGCTCGCATCCGAACTTTAGTATCAACCGGATTAACGGAAACAGCGCTGACTTTAATTAGCAAATCACGTGCACCAGGCGTCGGTGTTGGCAACTCAATATCTTCGAGGGATTTTGGATCATTAATATCTAAAGATTGAGCGTATCCTACTGCTTTCATTTTTTATCCATTGTAGAGTAATTCTGCTTTTACATTTAAGTATTGCAGCGATGTCTTTGTAAAAGAGTATTGCTGTTCTCGTTCCTGAATAAGCTTTCAGCATATATAGATCAATTCTTTTATGGGCTGTCTTGAGGCTCTATTGGCAAAGAAGCTATATAAGCTGTGAGATTAATGATGTCATCGCCACTTAGATTCTTAACGACAGCATCCATCAAGGGAGACCATGCTCCATCTCTAGTGCCTTGCTGGAAATCAAATAATTGTCGAGCCAGGTAACTTGGTGACCGACCTCTTATAGGAGGCACAAGCCCCAACCCTTGCAATTCCTCGCCGTGACAAACTGCACATGCGATAGTTTTATCTCCGCCGGTTGTTGCCAACAATTCTCCAGCGCTGACAGCTCCAGTTGGCACATATGCTCGAAATCCTGCGCGTGGGTTACGCCACAATTCTGTACCTTCGGGATCCACGGGCATTTCGATGATTCTTCTACCGATTGGCTCTTCGCCAGCTTCATCCCCTTCAAGCGGGATATGCAAACCACCACGCCTAAAGGTCAGAGGAACTATGTCAGTCTCTACTACTTCGATCCATTGATCCCAATTCATTGCTCCATAATATTCAGCTGCTTGCCGAATTTCTTCATCTGTCATATTGACCGCAAAGGCAATCATATTGAAGGTATTGGCTTTTGCCGTATTTGCACTACTGCGCAGCCCAGCCCTCATGTCATGCAATTGTTGGATGAAATATTCCGGCGCCAAGGCCACCACACTGGCATTCTCTGGCTTGCCTTGACCATTCGCGTAGTGACAAAGTGAGCACGCCATGATGCCAGCTTCTTCACGACCTACAGCAACAATCGGCGGCATGGGAAGATGATCCTGCGGATACCAATCAGCCGGACCAAAACGATTACGAGCTTCATCCAAAGTAAACATGCCATCTGAACCTGGAAGCGAATGCAGGCTTCCATCATCTTCTTCAGGAGGAAAGGCGGGAGAAATAGCATAGGCCCAATCTAACTCTTCGATCGTGGCCTGGGCATTTAAAGGCATTGAGAATATGAACAAAAAGACAGTAACACTAGGTATTAGCAAGATACTTGATAGTGTTGAAATAGTTGAAAATTGCTTTTGCTTGATAACAGAACATAAATACATTGATCTCACTCCTCAGATTCCTTAAGGCCCAAGTCAGTCAATTTACAGGCTTTGGCATTAAGTATACTTTTAATTATTCTTAATCTAACGAAACAGTAATATGAATGAAATCGCGAAACACTTCAAATATTCATTCAATGACTTAATCTGCAGCTTCACTTAAGTTAAGCTCTCTCTTATGCAAAGCATCGAAATAAACAAGCTTAAATCAGTCGTTACTGTATTTGCTAGCTTAACATTTCTTGGAAGCTGTCAAATAACAGATCGCCTGACATCTGATGCAGCATCTTCATTGCAGCCATTAAACACACTGGCATGGATTGATCATGAAGGTGATGTCGAAGCTATTGCCATTCCTGCGAGAAATTATATTTATGCGCAACTTTCACCCGATGGGAAACAAATCGCTCTAAATATACGTGATGCATCAAGTGATATCTGGATATTTGATCTGCAGTTAGAAAGCCTACGACGTTTGACGCTTGACCCCAGTTCAAATATTGGTCCGCTTTGGGCCCCTGATGGTCGCCTTGCCTTTACACGGGTAGTTAATAACACTCAGGAAATATCATTACAAGCCGCTGATCACAGCAGCCCTGCTCTACAACTTTCTATATCGAGTAATAATGCCAAATACCCCACGAGTTTCAGTGCTGATGGCAAAAAGCTTATTTACCACACCAGCACTTTTGGTTATGACATCTGGTCGCTTTCTTTTGATGCAGATAATAAGAGCACTCAGACACTGTTAGCCAACCCAGATCAGCGTGAAACTAACGGAGTTTTATCCCCCAATGAACACTGGATTGCTTATGAATCTGATCAAAGCGGAGAGTTAGAGATCTATGTTAGCCCTTTCCCGAATGTTAACTCCGGACGTATACAAGTATCAGTTGATGGTGGTAGCAGACCTCGCTGGCATCCTGATGGCAATGAACTTTTTTATATTAAGCAATATGAACCAGAACTAAGCGGGGCATTAATGTCCGTCTCAATTGATGATGATGCTGAATTTATTATTAGCCCGCCAAGGCTTTTGTTTGAAAATAATTTTATTGCACCCAATGCCGGACATCAGGTTTATGATATATCTGCAGACGGCCAGCGTTTTTTGATGATTCAGAACCAGCAACAAAGTGCCTTTTAAGTTTTTATGCTTACAACAAAAAGGGCGGCCTCATGCCACCCTTTTCATATAGATAATCTTAATTTATTGCGCTTAATTATAGAACAGCTCTAGTCGGGATATTTTCCAAGTGCCGTCTTCTTTTTTAAACTCCCACTCATACATGCCATGCGTATTGACAACGACCTGTTCTCCTGGAGCCCTGTTGCTTACTATCGCCATGGATTTGCCTGTTATGTAACCGGCTCTAGGCATATCTATCACAATGTTTGTCATAAAATGATGGCCGTCACCTGTAGCGTTTTGAATTCGTCTTTCTACCCGCTCTGAAAACTCGGTATAAAGATCATTACGTCCTTCTCTGGTATTTATCAGTTCCCCATTCACATTAACCTTGAAGATCCCATCTTCTGCAAACAACACCAAAAGCATGTCCGTGTCATAGTAATCAATACCGTAGCTATAAGAATTAATCAAATCATAAACCGCGTAACGATCTTCATAAGAAATTTCGTCTGCACTGGCTTTGCTGGAAATAAATGCCAGCAGGGTAATAGTAAATATTAGTTCGTATTTAATTCTCATAACTTCCTCTGATTTTTAGGCTTAGGCTTTATATGATATAGGCAATTAAAGCGGTTATACACCAAGGATTTATCTACTGGTAAAGGTTTTACTAATTATTTTCCAGCCATTGCCATCATCAATTAAATGAAAAAAATTAGTGAAACTCATCCCATCGGGATAGGTTTCTACCAAGGTAACAGTCGCCACCTTATCTTCAATACTTAGTTCGGTCACGACTGGACTATAGTAAAAATTTTCCACATGCTTCATAGGCGACTTACAAACCTCAGCTATAAAAACATCCGGGGTGGCCAATAATACCTGCCCTCCTAAATAGCCATTCATCACAGCTTTGTCATGAAAGCTTGCCTGCAGTTTATCCGCATTACCTTCATAGGTTCCTTGTGTGTACAGCTCTATCACTTTACGAATATTTGCTTCTTGTTCCATTTATTTACCCCCTAATAAACTTTATTTTTCACCCAGCAAAATCACAATCGATGCTTCGATAAATCGCCGCAAGCTTGTTATGGATTCTCCAGCTCGAACGCGAATTGAAATACTATGCAATAAAGCCTGTAGTAATTTGCTCAGTGATTTTTCATCAACACCCTTTTTAATTTGCCCCTGTTCAATTGCCAGCTCGACTCGTTGCATTACCCTTGCGTCAACATGATTAATTGCGGCCAATAAATCCGCCTGGACTTCTGGATGAATCAAGGTGGCTGCTGGCGCAGTCGACCAAACCATGCAGCCGAGTGCCGTTTCGTCCCTGGAATATACCTCCAGCGCTTTGTAGTAGAATTTTCTCAGTCCCTTGCGGATATCCTTTTCATGCATAAGAGTCTTTGTGAATGCTTCATCCATTACCCTGCCGAACTGAACTAAAGCCTGACGATAGATTTCTTCTTTATCTCCGAATGCCCGGTAAATACTGGGCCGGTTCATCCTCATAGCATCTGATAAATCATCCAGCGAGGTGCCGCTAAAACCTTTCGCCCAGAACACAGCACCAGCAGCCTTAAGGGCTGCTTCAGTGTCATAAAGTTTGGGCCTGCCACGTTGAGGGGTCATATATTTGTACCAATTCGCATAATAATACTTGCTTTATCTATTTTTATGCGAGATAGTACATAAAAAAGCAAAGGGTAGCAATCATGGCACTGGTCAGTGATTCAAAAAGCACTATCGTTCCCAACCTTAAAGGTCTACATCTATTCTATTTCGATGGCGCTCCTGCGCCTAGCGTGTGCGCTTTGTGCTAGGGGAAAAAGGGCTGAAACGTGGCCGGGAAGAAAAATTTGATGCCGACACTCAGGATGCAGCACAAGCACAAGAAGGTCATTGGATAAGCCGATCCGTCTCACTCATCAAAAAAGAAAACATGACGCAAAGCTATGCAGACATCCATCCCAACATGGTGGTACCTGCGTTAGTACATGATGGTCGGCTTTACCTTGAATCCATGGATATTATCGAATACCTTGATCAAGCTTTTGGCGGTACGCCCTTTGTACCTGCCGAATCACCCCTGCG
>Ga0222714_10006499_pt1 | contig 10899 bp, 7 predicted proteins | sample C33_3DmetaG_FD_165048 | JGI IMG/M metagenome (GOLD analysis project Ga0222714, IMG submission 165048) | Estuarine water microbial communities from San Francisco Bay, California, United States - C33_3D | ecosystem: Environmental > Aquatic > Marine > Unclassified | place: USA: California... | reverse complement strand
TGCCCCCACCCCCCACTCGGCTACCGAAGCTGCGCGGCCTTTCACCCCAAAGACAAAACCTGGGCGGCCTGCACCGGCACCAACGGCACCGACATCAGCATTGACGGGGGCCAAAACTGGATTCCCTTGATGGATTTGGGCTACAACGTGTGCGCCTTTAGCGATGATGCCCTGTGGTTGTTCGGCAACCGCGGCCGATTCAAAAAAATCGGATTCGCCGATTTGCAAACCCTGGTATTGGGGGAGCAGTAAGCCGCTGCGGGATTACTTGCTAAACAAGTTGTACTTGATGATGCAGTAAATGGCTCGGAAACCGTCTTTCCAACCAATTTTCTTACCCTCTTCGAAGGTGCGGCCGTAGTAACTGATGCCTACTTCGTAGATGCGAACGCCGGGAATGCGGGCCATTTTGGCCGTCACTTCGGGCTCAAATCCAAAGCGCTTTTCCTTGAGCTTGAGGCCTTGAATGTGCTCAGTTCGGAACATCTTGTAACAGGTTTCCATGTCGGTCAGATTCAAGTTGGTCAAGGCATTGGACAGGAAGGTCAAAAACTTGTTGCCAATGCTGTGCCAGAAAAACAAAATGCGGTGAGGTCGACCGCCCATGAAACGCGATCCATACACCACATCAGCGTGATCGTCCAAGATCGGAGCCAGCAAAATGTTGTATTCCTGTGGGTCGTATTCCAAATCGGCATCTTGAATCACCAGAACCTCTCCTGTAGCCTTGGATATGCCCGTGTGCAAGGCAGCACCTTTGCCTTGGTTGCGCTCGTGGGCGTGCAATGCCAAGGGAAAATCGGGATGATCAGCGGCGTATTTCTGCACGGCTTCTTTGGTGTTGTCCCGGCTGCAATCGTCGACCACGATGACCTCTTTTTGCAAATTTTGCAACAATTCGACCGCGCGAATTTTGTCCAAAATGCGGTGAATGGTGGGGCCTTCGTTGTAGGCGGGGATAACAATAGACAGGGTGCGAATGCTCATGCCGAGGGGCAAATATAAGGCAAGGGGGCGCTTGGGCTGGACGTAGGTCAGCCATAGCCCCCTCGTTCGGGGTTCTTGAGCCATCGGCGAATTGCATTTTTTCACGCGTATCCCGTTCAAAATGGCCATTTTTGCAATGCCCATGGCCGAATCCCCCAAGCCTAGAATCGTCATTGCCGGAGCCGGCCCTGCAGGGCTGACCGCCGCCAAAGAACTGCAAAAGCGGGGAACTTACGACATTGTTATTTTAGAGGCTGAGTCACAGGTGGGCGGCATCGCCAAAACGGTCAACTACAAGGGCAACCGAATGGATCTGGGCGGGCACCGTTTTTTCTCGAAAAGCGATGCCGTGATGGACTGGTGGTTGGGGTATATGGCGCCCGAGCGCAGCGAGGGCGGCAAGGAGATCGCCTATCAAGGGCAGAGACGCTCCATGCCGGAATCAACCAACAGCACGGGCCCCAAGATGCTGATTCGCAATCGCCTGTCGCGCATCTATTACCTGAGGCAGTTTTTTGCTTATCCGCTGGCGCTGAATGCCAAAACCATTGGGCAATTGGGTGTTTTCAGGGTCATCGGAATAGGCATTTCCTATACTTGGGCCCAGCTATTTCCGCGAAAACCCGAGCGCTCCTTGGAAGATTTTTTCATCAATCGCTTTGGCAAACGTTTATACCGCACTTTTTTCAAGGATTATACCGAGAAGGTTTGGGGCGTGCCCTGCGAGCAGATTTCGGCCGAATGGGGCGCTCAGCGAATCAAGGGGCTGTCGGTGCGCAAGGCCATTGCCCATGCGCTGAAACCCAAAACCCAAGACCTGGCTCAAAAACAGACCGAAACCAGCTTGATCGAGCGCTTTTTGTACCCCGAATTAGGACCCGGACAGCTCTGGGAACTTGTATTGGCCGACGTACAATCGAGCGGGGCCCAACTGCGAACCCAGTGCCGAGTGACGGGATTGAACATGGCTGAAGGCCGCGTGCAATCGGTCGAATTTTGCAACCCGAAAGGCGAAACCGAAACCCTGGCTTGCGACTATTTCTTATCGGGAATGCCCTTGAAAGATTTGGTTGCGGGTATTCAGCAACCGGTTGACGCCAACGTGGCCGCTGTGGCTCAAGGCCTGCAATACCGCGATTTTATGACCTGCGGCTTGCTGCTAAAAGGGACGTTAAAAGACCTACCCGACAACTGGATTTACGTGCAAGAGCCCGATGTCAAGTTGGGACGGATTCAGGTATTCAACAACTGGAGCCCTCAATTGGTGGCCCAAGCAGACAGCGTTTGGCTGGGGCTGGAATACTTCTGCCAGGAGGGCGATGAACTTTGGAACATGGAAGATTCGCAGTTTTTGCAATTTGCGGCCGGGGAATTGGAAACTTTGGGGCTCATTGCAAAAAATGATGTGCTCGATGGCACGGTCATACGCGTTCCCAAAACCTACCCCGCTTATTTTGGCAGCTACGAGCAGTTTGGTCTGTTGCAAGATTGGATCAATGGTATTGCCAATTTGATTCCCATAGGCCGCAACGGCATGCACCGCTACAACAACCAAGATCACAGCATGCTGACCGCCATGGAGGCCGCCCGCATGATAGCCGAAGGCGATTTAAACAAAACCGCGCTCTGGGCCATCAATACCGAGATGGAATACCACGAGGAGAAGTAGCGATGAGCGGCCGGCAGCGGAATGAAACCGCAAGGTTATAGATTCAAGGCAGAACCTCCATCAAACCCGGAACCAAGAAGATTTTTCCCGAAGACAGTTCTTTGCAGCGCCAGCGGGTGCGCTTTTTTTCCAAGGCTTGGAAACGGCGGCCGTCTTTGATGGCAAATTCAGCACCGGGTTGCAAATCGTCGAGCAGGGTTTTTCCTGATTCCGCACCGGCATGCAATACTTTGTATAAATGGGGGTCACTGCAGCTCGAAGCCTTGGGGTTGCGCAAGTATCGATGCAAGGCCTGCTGCACATCATTGGGAAGCCAGGATTCCTGAAACACGGGTTGGGCCACCCGTTGGAATTCCGATTTCCATTCAGCTCCGTGCGGTGAAATGCGGCGACCATAGCGCTCAAAGGCCGTCAAATGGGCCACTTCGTGCAGAAAGGTCACCAAAAAAGCCCTGGGGTTCAGGTCTTTATTGATGCTGATTCGATGGGGCTCGCCTGCCGCAGGCAGGCGGTAGTCGCCAAACTTGGTGCTGCGAGGGCGCTTGATGTGCAGTTGTATGCCGTGTTTGACCAGCAGATCGGCGCAGTATTGTTCGGCCCCTGTGGGAACGAATCGGGTCAATATGCTGGCCAACTGCCCGGCGTTCATGGCTTAGAGTTTTTTCAAGACTCGCTCGGCTACTTCCAGGCCAATGCTCAAAGAAGAAGTCGCGGCAGGAGATGGTGCATTCAGCACGTGCACCATGTAATCGCTTTCTTGAATGGCAAAGTCGTCGATCAGGCCACCGTCTTTGTCGCAGGCTTGGGCACGAACGCCGGCTCCTGCAGGTTCAAGGTCTGATTCTTGAACTCCCGGCACCAAGGCCTGCAAGGCCTTGGTGAAGGCCGGTTTGGAGAAACTGCGGTAGTATTCTCCCATACCCGTCTTCCAGTATTTGCGAGCCACCTTTTGGAATCCGGGCCAGGTAAAGGCCTCCCAAAATTCCTTCCAATTGAAATCCGTCTTCTTATAACCTTCCCGCTTGAAAGCAAAAACCGCATTCGGTCCTGCTTCAATTTCCCCTGTAATGCGGCGCGTAAAATGCACACCCAAGAAAGGGAAGTTGGGATCGGGTACCGGGTAAATCAAGTTCTTCACCAAGCTAGCCTTCTCCGGTTTCAAGGCGTAATATTCTCCTCTAAATGGAATGATTTTTAGGTTCAATTTCTCTCCGGCCATTTCGGCGATTTTGTCGCAGTACAATCCGCCGCAATTCACCAAAAGACGGGTCTCGTAACACTCGTTTTGCGTATGAACGACGGCCCCTTCAGCGGCCTTGACGATGGCCTCAACCTTTTGGCCCAAACATAGTTCACCGCCGGCTGCCTGAATCTTCTCAGCCAGCTTCTCGCTCACCTCGCGGTAATTGACAATGCCCGTTTGGGGAACAAAGACGCCTTTGATGCCCGTGCAATGAGGTTCGTATTCCAAGACCTCTTCGCGGGTCAAAAAGCGCAATCCGCTAAGACCATTCTGTATACCGCGTTGGTACAAGGCTTCCAAGGCGGGAATCTCCGATTTTTTCGTCGCCACGATGACTTTTCCGCACAATTCGAAAGGAATGTTCTCGGCTTTGCAAAAAGCGAGGAGCATGTCGTATCCTCTGATGCAATTCAAGGCCTTCAAAGAGCCGGGCTTGTAATAAATACCCGAGTGAATCACACCCGAGTTATTGCCAGTTTGGTGAGCCGAAACACGCTCTTCCTTGTCCAAGACCCGTACCTTCAGCCCAGGGTTCAATTGCTGCAGCTGGTAAGCCGTGGCTAGGCCTACAATTCCGCCTCCAATGATCAAAACATCGCTTTTCATAGCTTAAGCGTCCCAAACTTGAGACTGAATGCAAAGATAATCGGACGCATGTTGCCCCTATGCCCTAACTTTGCCGAAGTTATCCAAGGATAAAACCACATGGCCATTGAAATTATCGTACCCGCCCCCGGGGAAGCGGTCAGCGAAGTCACTGTCGCGAGCTGGCTTGTAAAAGAAGGGGATTGGGTGGAAATGGATGCACCCATAGCCGAATTTGAAAGCGACAAAGCCACCTTTGAAGTCAATGCTGAACAGGCAGGCCTGGTGGAAAAACTTATCGGTGCAGTTGGCGACACCTTAGCCGTCGGATCCGTGATTGCACTGATCAACACCGAAGCTCAGAGACCCGCTTCAGCCGTAGCTCCTGCTCCAGCCGAAAAACCTGTTGAGGCCGCAGCTCCTGCCCCTGTGGAAGCGCCCGCTCCCGCTCCTGTTGCAGCGGCAGTCAATGTCGACGTGAACGCTAGCCCCATCGCCTTGAAACTTTTGAAGGAATATGGCGTGAATGCCGCCCAAGTCAAGGGCACCGGCTCCAATGGTCGCATCACCAAAGTCGATGCTCTGGAAGCCATCGTCTCCATGGGTGGAGGCAAATCTTCTGCCGGCGGCGGCTACTCAACTGGCTCTGGCAGCCGCGAAGACCAGCGCGAGAAAATGACCAATCTGCGCAAAACCATTTCGCGCCGACTGGTTCAAGTCAAGAACGAAACGGCTATGCTCACCACCTTCAACGAGGTGAACATGAAGCCCATCATGGACCTTCGGGCCCAATACAAAAAAGATTTCCAAGAGAAGCACGGGGTGAACCTCGGCTTCATGAGTTTCTTCACCCGTGCCGTGTGTTTGGCTTTGCAGGAATGGAAAGCCGTGAACGCCAGCATTGAAGGCGACGAAATCGTGTACCACGACTACTGCGACGTATCGATCGCTGTTTCTGCCCCCCGCGGATTGGTAGTTCCCGTCATTCGCAACGCCGAAGGCATGAGTTTAGCCCAAATCGAGGCCGAAATAAAGCGCCTAGCTAGTCGTGCCCGTGACAACAAACTCACCATCGACGAAATGACTGGTGGAACCTTTACCATCACCAACGGGGGTGTATTCGGTTCCATGATGTCTACGCCTATCATCAACGCTCCACAGAGCGGTATTTTGGGCATGCACAACATCGTCGAACGCCCCGTGGTAGAAAACGGACAAATCGTCATTCGCCCCATGATGTACTTGGCCTTGAGTTACGACCACCGCATCATCGACGGCCGCGAAAGCGTCAGCTTCTTGGTGATGGTCAAAACCCTGCTCGAAAATCCCGAAATGCTCCTAGACGGCAAAAAGCCCGAGCTGGGGGTTTTGGGATTGAGTTAAACACCTCGAAACTGATACTAAATTCTAAACTAAGAAAAAATACACTTCGCTTAATTATTTAAATATAAATTTTGCGCATTCCAAAAAAGAATTCAAATTTACACTATGAAAAAATCTCATTTCCTACTCGCCTTGTTCTTGATGTTCATGAATTTTGGCTCTGCTCAACGGCTCTACATAGGAGGAGGCTTAGGCTTTGCTTCAGCTAACCCAGAACACAATTACGATGGTGAAATGATAACTCGATTTCATGCCGCCTACCCTCAGGCCATTGGAAATGTCGGTTTTTATGGAACGTTAGAACGTTATTCATATGGTCGAATAATTGATAATTTGGGTGTGACCTACTCCATTAATTCAAAATTGAATATTTATTATGGACGAGCCTTATTTGACATGATGACCAAGGAACCTAAAAAATTCCCGTTAACAGGACGTCAGGACCTCGGCCTTTCCTATTTTGTTTTGGATGGTGCATTAAAAATTGACGCCGGCTATTCGTTTTGGACAGGTCCACATGTTCAATTCTCCTACGGCATACCTTTGGTAGCAGCCGACGATGACGGAGATGGTATTAAAAATAAAAAAGACAAATGTCCAGGCACCGCTGCGAAATATTTTTCTAGCCTAACGGAAACCGGTTGTCCCAAAGATTCAGACAATGATGGAGTTCCCGACATTGATGATGTTTGTCCTAATGATGCTGGCAAGGCATTCACTCAAGGCTGCCCAGACTCAGATAACGATGGTATAGCCGACAAGGATGATGCCTGCCCCACAGAAAAAGGCTCCAATGGTGAAGGTTGCCCAGATTCAGATGGAGACGGAATCACCAATGATAAGGACAATTGCCCTGACCAAGCCGGAACTGTAGACAACGCAGGATGCCCTGTTATTGAAGAACCCGTTGAGGAACATAGCGATGTCGAGGAGTTTGAAGTTGCCCTGGACGACTTGGCTGAATTGAAGACCGCTTTGAAAGGCACACTCCCCAAATTTGATTTGAACAGCTCTGTAATGAACCAAGGTCAACAAGAAGCGTTGAATACAGTTGCCAAATTGATGAAGAAGTATCCAAATGCCAAGTTGATGGTTGAAGGTTACACCGATGACCAGGGATCAGATTCATTCAATCAATGGCTGAGCGAGAGAAGAGCTACCACGGTTCAACAATATCTAATCAAACAGGGAATCCCTCAGTCCAGATTGGAGATCAAAGGTTACGGTGCCACTAACTTCCGTGTAGATGGGACAACCCCTGAAGCTCGTGCTGAAAACCGCAGAGTAGAGCTGAAATTAATCCCCTAATTTTTCTAAGAAATTTTTACAAAAAATCCCGCCTAGGCGGGATTTTTTGTATATTTGCAGCCCCTTCGAGAGGAGTTCCCAACCCTTCTTTTCTCGCAAGGCATGGACCCGTAGCTCAACTGGATAGAGCATCTGACTACGGATCAGAAGGTTTGGGGTTCGAATCCCTACGGGTCCGCAAGAACGCCAAGAGCCGCAACTAATGTTGCGGCTCTTTTCATTGTGCCCAAACCGAGTCTGCGTCGAAGACGCAAGCGAGGGCGGGTACGATGAAAAGGACGCGCGCGGAGCGCGCGGCTCTTGGCGCTCGGAATTTCGGGTAGTAGGGTTCTGCGAGGCGCGTAGGCACCGAGCAAATCCGTACATTTTTAGGAACCCGCGAGGTTCCCAAGAACCGAGCAAAACAATGGAACGATCTAATCTACCCAGACCAAACAATCTGAATTTAGATTTTCCTCGAAAAACTCAACAAGCTGAATGAATTCTGCCATATCCTGTTTTTGGGCGGTTATTTTTAAAACAATGGTATTCGACCATAACCAAGTTGGCTCCCCGTATTCCCTTCCCTGCATACTCGATAATTCATCATAAAATTCAAAATATGCTGCAATTTGATGTGAATGCGTTTCACCCCAAAAACACCTTTGTTCTTTTGATTTGGGAGCCCATTCTTCGCTTAATTCCTTCTTAAAATAATTTCTTGCATCATTGTAACTAAAAAATTCTGGACCACCATCATTACCAAACTGATCTGTTTGATTCGCCAATACCTGGATTTTAATTTTCCCATCAATTGACTGTAGCGTATTTCCAATAGGCTCAGAAAATCTCCTATTAGGAACAGGCAATTTCAGGTAGCATTCCATGTTCGACCACTGCAACCCCTCAACATACCAATTGATTGTATCTGGCTCGCTACTATAAAGCTCTTCCAACAGACTTCTTAAGGAATCATTAGTCCTTTCTAGTATCGAAATTCGCTCTTCAAGATTCGAAATCAGCACACTGCTAGAGTTCTGGACCAAACTTATCGTTTGATTCAAGTTTACAATCTCACTTGAGCGCGAAACCAACAATGAGTCACTGAAATACAATCTCCGATTTATGGACTCATTCTCAATCAACAAACGCTTATAAGAATTATTGAGATTTGTGTATTCCTGTACCTGTAAAAAAGAGTCCTGTCTTAAACGGTCTATCTCCAATCTCAAGTCATTCTTGGATTGTGCGTAGAGATTCACTGTATAAACAGAGAATGCAATTAGGTATAGCGTTTTCATATAAATTACGTTGAATTGGTATTAATTATGTCTAATTGGAACTCTGATTTGATCTTAATCAATCAACCGTTTAAGAATTATTCCATAACACAATTTGTCATGAAATGACTTAAACCAAACAAGCAACGAAAGACAAAATTATCATAACTCTTCAAAAGAGTGCTACTATCAAACTTCCACCAGACAATTCGTAAATTGCCCCTCCTAACCATGAGACGAATTGCTACGATTGCTTTGGTCCTAACAGCTAGTTTGAATCCGCTGTTGGCCAAAAAGAAGCCCACTCCTGCTCCTGCCGAACCCAAAAGTGAAGCCCCCAAGGGGAAAAAGACGCCTACACTGGCTGAAAAGACCAAATCCTGCATCAAGCAAGGAGGCTTGTTTGATCTATACCAAGACACGGCTAACGGCGATTTGTACATGGCCATCAAGCCTGAGCAGTTGGGCCAAGAATTCATACACTTCACCTATGCTGAAAACGGCGTGTTGGCCGGGGGGCACAACCGTGGTCAATACCGTGGATCGCGCATTTTCACCATCAACAAGTATTACGAGCGTGTCGAATTCGAACAGCAGAATACCAACTTCTATTTCGACCCCACTTCGGCCTTATCCAAAAGCGCCGATGCGAACATCTCGGCTTCCTTGCTGGCCTCCGAAAAAATCGTAGCCCAAGATTCCGATGGCACCTTGCTGGTTTCGGCCGATGAATTGTTTCTGACCGAAAAACTGCACGCCGTAAAAAGCGGAGGTCGCCGAGGCGACGAAGGTTTTAGCCTGGGCAATTTGGCCAAAGAAAAGACTCGTTACGAAAGCATTCGCAACTACCCGGCTAATACCGATTTGGTGGTTCGCTATGTATTTGACAACCCCGCTCCCAAGGGAGATGGAGGTGAAGAGGTAACCGATGCCCGCAGCGTCAACGTACTCTTGCAGCACAGCTTCATCGCCGTTCCCCAAAACAGCTTCAAACCCCGTTTAGACGATTACCGAATTGGATTCTTCAACGAGCAGGTCAACGACATGACCTCTACCGATGCGGCCAATTACCGCGATTTGATTCACCGTTGGCATTTGGAAAAGAAAGACCCAACGGCTGCCGTGAGCGAGCCTGTTGAGCCCATAACCTGGTGGATCGAGAACACTACCCCTGTTGAGCTGCGCGAAACCATTCGCCAGGCGGCCCTGCAGTGGAACAAGGCCTTCGAACCTCTGGGCTTCAAAAATGCCATTCGCATCGAAATTCAACCAGACGATGCCGACTGGGACGCCGGTGACATTCGCTACAACGTGTTGCGCTGGACCTCTTCGCCCAACCCTCCTTTCGGCGGATACGGACCCAGCTTTGTCAACCCCCGCACCGGTCAAATTTTGGGTGCCGACATCATGTTTGAGTGGGTCTTCTTGACCAACCGAATCAAATACGACGATATTTATTCTTCTGGTGATTTGCATAACGACCATCAATGCGCTGCCGCCCATCAGTTGCAAATGGAATTGGGCTTGGCCCAAGCCGCCTTGGCCGCTCAAGGAGCCGATTCAGTAGAAATCACTCGTTTGATTCAAGAGTCTTTGTATTACTTGGTGTTGCACGAAATGGGACATACGATGGGCCTCATGCACAACATGAAAGCCTCACAACTCAACACTCCTGCCCAGTTGAAAGACCAGGCCTATACCAATAAGAATAGCCTCATTGGTTCAGTGATGGATTACCCTGCCATCAACTACCCAGCTGCCGGTGCTGCACCCGTGCAATACTGCCAAACCGAGCCCGGGCCATACGACCATTGGGCCATCGAATACGGCTACAGCCTTCGCCCCGACTGGGCCGATGAAGATCAGGAAGCCAAGCGATTGGAAGACATTGCGCGACGCAGCATTGACCCCAAATTGACTTTTGGCAATGACGCTGACGACATGCGCAGCCCCGGCAAAGCCATTGATCCCCGTGTGATGATTGGTGATTTGTCGAACGACGCGGTGGGCTATGCCATCGAGCGCATGCAACTCACGCAAGGTTTGTTGGGCAACTTGCTGCCTGACTACTTGGCCGCCCACAACGGCATCGAGGCCCCCAACCAGAGCTACCAGGATTTGGTTAGCAAGTTTGGCATCATTTGGGGAGCCTACTCCACCCAATGCGGGGTTATCTCTCGATACATCGGTGGCGTGTACGTGAGCCGTGCAGCTGCGGGTCAAATCAACGCCCCCATTCCTTACCAGCCCGTTCCCGAAATGGAACAGCGCCGCGCCATGCAAGCTTTGAGCGATTACTGCTTCGCTCCTTCGGCCATGGCCGTTCCCAGTGATTTGTTGGCGCATTTGCAAGCCCAACGCCGCGGATTCGGATTCTTCGCCAGCCCTGAAGACCCCAAAATGCACAAGCGCATTTTGGCTGCCCAAGAAGATGTGTTGGAGCATTTGTTACACCCCAGCACCTT
>Ga0222714_10006498_pt1 | contig 10899 bp, 13 predicted proteins | sample C33_3DmetaG_FD_165048 | JGI IMG/M metagenome (GOLD analysis project Ga0222714, IMG submission 165048) | Estuarine water microbial communities from San Francisco Bay, California, United States - C33_3D | ecosystem: Environmental > Aquatic > Marine > Unclassified | place: USA: California... | reverse complement strand
GACAGTTGACAAGGTGGCACAGGGCATCCCCAAAGCGGCGGACCCTGTGCCTATAATGACTACAGTTCAAACGACCAAACCTCATGCGTAAGATCGAACGCGAAATGAACGCCGCCATTTCTAACAATCAGAACTGGCAGAAAGACAACACTGCTGTCACTTATGATCCTGAAACCAACGAAAGCACGGTGTTTCTTTATGGACGCAAGATTGCCATCATTGGTGATGACTTCGTTCAGATCTTCGATGGTGGTTATCAGTCCAACACCACCAAATCGCGTTTGAATGCTATTCTCTCTGAGCATGGAATCAAGGGCGAATGTGTGTTTCAAAAGAACTTCAATTGGTTTGTTCACAAGTTCATCGGGCAGGCAGGAACTTCTCCTGTTTATAACTGCTACGACTTCACCAATGGTTTCATGTTCGCATAAAGAATAGGGGGGCAACTTCGCCCCCTTTTTTTATACTTTTTTATTATTACCGGAAGGCAGGTTCGGTGGCGACCGTTTTCGTCATCAGGGCGACCCTGCCCCTCCTTCGCTTGTGCCCTTAGTATAGGGCCGCGGCAACCCCCCACAACCGACCTTGTGCCACTTCCCGGACTGTCCACTCTGCCCCCCAAACCGCCCGACCCCGTGCCTATAATGTCTGTATGAACAACGAAACCACTTCCTTCTACATCAAGCGCACTCACACCGACTTCTTCGGTAAGGTCCACAAGGTGGACTTCATCGGACCCTACATGGAGTCTCAGGAGTTTGCCGTTAAGATGCAGGAAGGCGCAGACCGTCGCCGTCAGGTTCCCGCTACGGTTCAGATCACCAAGTGGGAGTGGGTCCAAGGCAAGGACGCCTGAGGGACCGTCCACCAAACCGCCACAGACACCTCTGACCCCCTATACTAAGAGCATGAACAGCACCGAACTCAAAGCACTGAACTTCTCCATGACCCTGCAGGACCGTTGCATCGCCATCGCCTCTTCCCTTGCTGCTGAGATCAACGGTGACCTCTCCTACGTGCCAGAGGAGGATGCAGAGCGTATCCTGGCAGGACTGACCCCTGACAACGTACAGGAGACGGCAGAGGAACTGGCACACCTTGCCTACTGGTTCAACTGAGGACCCCCTATACTAAGAGCATGAAACAAACCAAGATGACTCACGACGAACTGATCGCCAGCGTGATGGCAGACTACACTGCAAAGGTGAACGCTGAGGCAAAGCGTCGGGAGGAGATCCTCAAGGCACACGCTGAGGGAACCTATCAGGCACCCGACCCCGCCACCTATGGCACCTGGACCATCTCCGATCGCGACTGATGCTGAACGCTCTGACCCGCTCCCGTTCCCCTGAGTTTCACCGACAGACCATGCTCCGCTTGACCATCGCTGCTCTGCTGCTCTGGGGATTCTGGGGTCCACTGTATCCCGTCCGCAGTGTGACAGCAGACGTATTGTCCACAACTGCCGACCTGCTGCGCCGCTGACCCCTTATACTGATCTCAGTTCAAAGGAAACCTGATGCAAGTTTACGTTGTCACCGCCCACGACCTCTATGAGCAGGGGGTGGACGTGTGTGCCCTCTACCTGAACAAAGAGGATGCCGATGCCCGTGCTGCCGAACTGGAAACCGAATTCGATGTGGTAGAGGTCAATCTCCAGACTGTCCACCAGGGTCCGCTGGTCGCTGCCTGACCCCTTACAATACTCTCACAACGCAACCAACCCCATGCGCTTCGAAGTCCGTTACCAGACCCCCTACAATGCCTGCGAGTGGCGTTCCCAATGGTTCCGCACTCTGGCAGAGGCAGAGAGCATGGTCGCCTTCTACAAATCCTGCGGATCCCCTGCCCATGTGGCACCTAGCAGTCTGGCACAACTGGACCGCTGAGGCGACCCCCAACCCCCTACAATACCTACAGATCAAACGAACCGAACCGATGACCGCAGCAACCTACAACGGATGGGCAAACTGGGAGACCTGGAACGTTTCCCTCTGGATTCAGAACGATGAGGGTCTGTACAGCGTCGCCAAGACCTGCCGCACCTATCAGGACCTGGTTTCCATCCTCCGCGACTGTGGCAGCAAAGAGACCCCTGACGGATGCCGTTGGGATGACCCTGCCATCGATGGACTGGAGATCAATGAGATGATGGACGATCTCTGAACTGGTACACGGGGGGCACAGGACCCCCCCTTCGACCCCTTATACTGATCTCAGTTCAAACGAAACACATGGCACGCGCAATCGGCACCGCTCGCAGCACCGACACTAACACCAAGGGGATCGCCCTTCGTGCTAGCAGCGGCAGCGGCATGACGTTCACCAAAGCACGCGGTCTGGGTGCTTCCATGGTTGCCGACCTGGACACCGTGGTTTCCAACGCTAAGCGCCAGTACGCTGCCGACCGCCGTGCTGCCGCCATGGACCGCCGTGCCGAAGCACGCGAGCGCCTCATGGACAAACTGGACGATCTGCTGGAAACCATCTGACGGGTTGCCCCCGTTTCGTGCTATCATTCTCTCAGTTCAGACAGACCTCTCATGATCCTCTCTCAATCCTCCGATCTCCAGACCCGCCGCATCGTTTGGACTGCCCGTGGCAACGACGACTCCCCCATCGGTTCGCGCCTGCAACCCCAGTTGGGAATCTCTGCCTTTGCCATCGCTGGACAGTTCGCTGACGTGTGGGGTGATGAGGCAACCCCCTGCCCTGTGAGTGGGTGGCAGCGGCAGGGTTGACGCCCTGCTGCCTGGGTTCGTGGTCGGCAGTGCCCCCGTGGGGTCGCCGCCCCCTGGCGGGCGCGTGTGGGTTATAATGCCCGATGCCCGTATATAAAACCCCCCACCTCCCCTAATCTATAAAGTCTTGCTTTTGCCAGCTCTCTATATAACTCTCAACTTTTCTATATAAAACAAAAATGGAATCAGGAATACCTCCAATGCAAAAAAATCCCGGAGAAAATTTTACGACCATAGAAGTCGATCCTATTAGTGGTGATTATTATGTTACGATTCCTGAGTGGATACTGAATGATTTTGGATGGTATGAGGGCACTCTGGTGAATATGGAGGTTGAGGGCGATTGTATTGTGATTACAGAGGTGCGTGAGGAGGAATAAACCTCCATTGACTTCTTATAGATAATGGAGTATGATTCACAGTGAATCGATTCAAATTCAAACTTGATTAAGTTATGACAAAAGGATTTACAGTAAAAGCAAAAACCCCTGTGGTAAACAAAGAACCTGAATGGGATTTTGATCTAGCAAGACAGATGGTCAAAGGAAAGACAATCGTCTTTTGTTTACCTGGAAGAGGAGTCTCTTACACGTATTTGAAAAATTTCGTACAACTGTGTTTTGATCTGGTGCAAAGTGGAGCATCGATTCAAATTTCGCAGGATTATAGTTCCATGGTGAACTTTGCACGTTGCAAGTGCCTGGGGGCAAATGTGCTGCGTGGACCTGATCAGAAACCATGGGACGGTAAGTTGAAGTATGATTATCAATTGTGGATTGATAGTGATATTGTTTTTAACACTGAGAAGTTCTATCAGTTAATTCTGATGGATAAGGATATTGCTGCTGGTTGGTATATGACGGAAGACGGGCAAACGACTTCTGTTGCACACTGGTTAGAAGAGGATGATTTCCGTAATAATGGTGGAGTCATGAATCATGAAACTGGTGAAAGTATCAGTAAGCGTCGTAAACCATTTACTGTTGATTACACTGGTTTTGGATGGTTGCTGATTAAGAATGGTGTATTTGAACATGAGGATATGAAGTATCCTTGGTTTGCACCGAAGATGCAAGTCTTTGAATCTGGTGAGGTTCAGGACATGTGTGGAGAAGATGTGTCATTCTGTCTTGATGCAAAGGATGCAGGATTTGAGATTTGGTGTGATCCTCGCGTTCGCGTTGGTCACGAAAAGACTCGCGTCATCTGATAATGGATCAAGAAAGGTACACAATTCTCCAAAACGGGAAGGTCCTCTTCAAGAACTTGACAGAGGATGAGTACTTTGATATTATGGAGGACCTTTCGATAGAGTATTATCAGAAAGGTTCTCCAAACCCCACAACGATTGAAACAAAGGTCACTAAGTATTATGGCAGTTAAAAGCAAAGTTGGTCTGAATAAAAGTTCTTTTGTCCCCGGAAAACCGAAGAAGACTCGTCAGGGTAAAGGAACCAATACGAAGTACGCCGCTACTTCTCGTAATAAGCCACGTAAGATGTATCGAGGGCAAGGTAAAGGCTAATGGCAACTGGTAAATACGGTAACGGCGGTAATAAACGTAAGAACACTGGTACATGTCGTACAAATGCTCAAAAAGCAGCAGCACGTAAACGTCGTAAACCAAAACCAGGTAAAAAATATAAGTTTCAATAGGGGCTTGTGCCCCTTTTTTTATACAATAAATACGCTTTAAGGGATAGCAACCCCTCTAAAAGTTCTGTTTTCACAAGAAACAGGAGCTAAAATGGGAAATTCACCTGTCGATAGGAACTCTGACTACATGAGGGAGATGTGGGGAACCACAAGACTCGTTTCAGACTACGATGGAATGACTCCAAAGAGTGATTTTTTGGATAATTTGGCAAATCATCAACATCAAAAGATGCTTCGTGAGATTGCGAATGATGATTTAACACCCAAAAAGCATGATTTTAAGACTCAGAACGAACTTCATGAGAGGATTCGTAATGATGAGGATTATGATGATTGGGATTATGGTACAGAACCCACTTATGGCAAGATTTCTGGGTAGTGGGTATAAATAATTGAACGGAATGTACCCCTTCAATGGCAGTTCAGAGGATTTCAAGAGCATTTAAGGATATTAGTTTATCTTTTGATCCACATCCTGTGACAAAAGACCTTCCAATATTGACAAACGAGCGTGCAATTCGTAGATCAGTTCGCAATTTAGTCGAAACGATCCCGACTGAACGCTTTTTTAATTCGACTTTAGGTACAAATATACGTAAAAGTCTATTTGATTTTGTTGATTATGCCACTGCTACTGTCATTGAGGATCAAATTCGCAATACTGTGAGTTTTTATGAACCCAGAGTCGACAATTTAAAGGTTTTGGTTGATCCAAGACCAGATGATAATAGTTTTGATGTCAAAGTCGTCTTTGATGTTGTGGGTTTAGATATTCCAACGCAACAATTTTCGTTCTTATTAGAGGCAACACGATAAACAATGCCTTTTACACAGTTTACTAACCTAGATTTCGATCAAATCAAGACACAAATCAAGTCATATCTCCGTGCAAATTCAAATTTCACGGATTTTGACTTTGAAGGGTCTAATTTTTCTGTCTTGATTGATACTCTTGCTTATAATACCTACATTAACGCATTCAATGCGAACCTAGTCGTTAACGAATCCTTCTTGGATGCCGCGACAGTTAGGGAAAATGTGGTTTCTCTTGCAAGAAATATAGGATACGTACCACGCTCTAAGAGCGCCGCGAAGGCACAAGTAACTTTCAGTGTGCCTACCACTACTGCAAGTAATTTCATCACCCTTAAAGCGGGTCTGGTATGCGTTGGATCGTTCGATAACACCACATATCGCTTCTCAATTCCAGAAGATGTAAGTGCAACGGTACTTAATGGTGTTGCACAGTTCGGATCAACATCTTCTCCGATTGAAGTTTATCAAGGAACGCTTCTTCAAAAGCAATTTTTAGTTAATAATTCAGTAGATCAAAGATTTATTCTCGATAACCCAAACATTGATGCATCAACGATCGTTGTAAACATTAAAGGTGTAAATGATAGTGGACTGGGTAGAGAATTCAATCGTGTTGATAATATATTAAATCTCAATAAAAATTCTGAGATCTATCTCATTCAAGAAGTTCAAGATGAGAGATATGAACTTCTGTTTGGTGATGGATATTTTGGTAAAAAACTTGAAAACAATTCTGTCATTACCGTTCGTTATATTGTCACTGATGGTGAAGATGGCAATGGACCAGCAGCATTTGATTTCCAAGGAAACTTTGTCGATGAGTCTGATGTAAGAGTCATTCCTACTGCGTCAGTCCCCGTTGTAACCGTTCAGAAGGCGATGAACGGTGGTGAGATAGAGAATGTATCATCAATCAAATACTTCGCTCCTAGGCTCTATTCAGCGCAGTATAGAGCGGTGACTGCAAGAGACTATGAAGCGATTATTCAATCGATTTATCCAAATACAGAATCGGTTGCTGTTGTTGGTGGAGAAGAATTAAGTCCTCCTCAATATGGTACTGTTCAGATCAGTATCAAACCAAAGAATGGTACTTATGTTTCCGATTTTGATAAGCAAAACATTCTGAATAAGATTAAGCAATATTCGATTGCTGGTATTAATCAGAAGATTATCGATCTCAAAGTTCTTTATGTTGAGATTGATTCTTCGATTTACTACAACACCACACAGACTTCAAATGTGGGTGATTTGAGAACAAGCGTTATTGGTGCATTATCAAAATATTCAAAAGATGTTGATATTAATAAGTTTGGTGGAAGATTTAAGTATAGTAAGATTCTTCAACTGATCGATAGAGTCGACAGTGCAATCACTTCTAACATTACAAAGGTAAGAATTAGAAGGGATATGAAGGCATTGAAGAATCAATATGCACAATATGAACTGTGTTTTGGAAATAAATTCCATGCAAATCCAAATGGATTAAACATCAAGTCTACTGGATTTAAAATTGCAGGTGAAACATCCACAGTTTACATTACTGATGCTCCAAATATTGGTACAGGAAGAAATACTGTAACCAATAATACTGAGGCTGGATCCGTTTTCGCTGCTAGACCATCATCTCTCAACATCAAAACAGGAATTCTTTCATTAGTTAAAGAAGATTCCAATGGTAATAAAGTAGTTGTTGCGAAGGATGCTGGAACTGTTAACTATGAAAAAGGAGAAATCATTCTCAACACACTAAACATCACAGAAACTTCTGCTCCTAATGACATTATTGAGATTCAGGCATTCCCAGAATCTAACGATGTTGTTGGATTAAAAGATCTTTATCTGAGTTTTGACGTTTCGAATAGTAGAATAAATATGGTTAAAGATGTTATTGCATCTGGTGAGGATATTTCTGGCGTCACCTTTACAAGAGACTACTATACTTCAAGTTATTCCAACGGAGCATTAGAGAGGAAATAAAATATGTCGCATTTTGAGAAGAGAGTGCAGCTCAATAAGATTATTGAGAGCCAACTTCCAGAGTTTTTAGTTGCAGATTTTCCAAAAGCTGTTGAGTTTTTTAGGCAATATTATATTTCTCAGGAATATCAGGGATCGGAATCTGACTTAATCAATAATCTTGATCGTTATATCAAGTTAGATAATCTTGTTCCTGAGGTTGTTGTTGGTAAAACAACACTCTCTTCTAATATTACTTCCAGTGATACAACAATCACGGTTTCATCCACAAAAGGATTTCCAGAAGAATATGGTCTTCTGAAAATTGGTGATGAAATTATTACATATACCGCAAGAACAGATACAACTTTTACTGGTTGTGTTCGCGGTTTTAGTGGAATTACTGGATATGATAGTGGAATTGAGAATTCGTTTGAAAATATTAACAAACAGAATGTAGTATTTTCAGATTCTGATGCTGCTTCTCATACACAAAATGCAGAAGTTATCAACCTGAGTGTTCTCTTCTTACAAGAGTTCTATAAAAAACTTAAAAGAACTTTTACTCCTGGACTGGAAGAAAGTGATTTTGTTTCTGATTTGAATGTAGGAAATTTTATTAAACATGCTAGAAACTTTTATCAGTCAAAAGGTATTGAAGAATCTGTAAAAATCATCTTCAAAGTTCTATACGGTGTAGATGCATCCGTAATTGATCTTGAAGGTAGATTAATCAAGCCATCTTCCGCAGATTATATCAGAAGAGAAGTTATTGTTGCAGAAAATATTTCGGGCAATCCTTTCAATTTAGAAGGACAAACCATTTATAGATCAACAGATCTGGCAACCAATGCCTCTGTGTCTGATGTTGAAATCTTTTCTAGAAATGGAAAAACATACTACAGACTTGGTCTGTTTGTTGGATATAATGAAAGAGATCTAATTGAAGGTATTTTTGAGGTTCCAGGAAATTCAAAGGTATTAGAAACTGTAAATATTGGTTCTTCTATCATTTCAGTTGATTCTACAATTGGTTTTCCTAAATCTGGAACTCTGATTTCTGGTAATAATACAATTAAGTACACATCAAAGAGTATCAATCAGTTCTTTGGATGTACTGGTGTAACAGAGTCTGTTTTAGTTGGTAGCGATATTAGAGCAAATGATACTATTTTTGGATACGAAAATGGTGATCTGAAAAAAAGAGTCGATCTCCGCATCACAGGCGTTCTCTCAGAATTTTCTCCAATTGGAGATCTTTCTCTTATTGAAGAAGGTGAAGAAATTAGTGTTCGCAATCTTGGAGAATCAATTCAGAATCCAGAAGGTGTAAAAACCTATAAGGAAATATTTGCCAACTCTTGGATCTATAACACCAGAACAAGATATGATGTAGATTCTATTGTTGGATCAACATTCACTTTACTAAGTGATATTGATAAGTCTAGCCTCAAAGAAGGTGATGCTGTTGAAGTAATGCTGAGAAACAGTGAAACTGTTGCTGCACCAAATGCTACGGTTACATCAATTAATACTTCAACAAAGCAAGTTATATTGAGTGGTTTGAGTGGATTCACCCCTGTTCTTGGTCTTAGTTATGATATTCGCAGAAAATTAAAGAAAGTAACAAGCAATAATACAACCATTTCTGTTGGAAACAACAATTACATTTCTAATGTATTGAATGTTTATACAACAGATGATAGTAAGACTGGATATGTTGCATCCAACTCACTTCCATCATATGAGATCGTAGATGAAATTGTAGAATCTACTATTCCAAATGGATATGAATCCAATCTTGGTGGTTATGATGGCGTTTTAAAGACATATTCATCTATCAAATTTTCATCCAACGTTAATTTCATTAATGGTGATAGGGTTACATATACCTCAGATAATCAGTTATCTGGATTAGTATCCGGAGAAACTTATTATGTAAGTGTTATTGCACCAAATGAAATCAGACTGTACACATCAAGAACTCTTCTTTCAAGTGCAAACTCGGTTAGATTTGGTCCAAACACAACTCCATCAGTTCATAGATTTACATTACTTCAGCACGAAAACAGAATTTTAACATCAAAAGAAATTCTAAGAAAGTTTCCACTGAAACAAGAGATCTCTTTGTCAAACAATGAGAAGAGAAACATTGGTCCTATTGGTCTTTTAGTTGATGGTGTTGAGATTACAAGTCCAGAATCTAGCAGTAAAATTTATTATGGACCATTAAAAGAATTTGATGTTTTAAATGGTGGAAAGGATTATGATGTTGTAAATCCTCCACAGATTAGTATTTCGGCAGGAACTGGCGTCACCGCTCTCGTTGAACCAATTATTTCTGGTTCGGTAAAGCAAGTTTTTGTAGATCCACAAAATTTCGATGTTAATGAAGTATTGTCACTTTCATTAATTGGTGGAAATGGATCTGGGTGTTATTTGGAACCAGTTATTGGGGAAAGATATAGAGAAATTGAATTTGATAGTCGTGCATTAGCTTTTGGTGGAGGAGTTGATATAACTGATGAGACTATTTCATTCTTGACGGATCACAATTTATCAGAATTCCAGCACGTTATTTACAACCAAAATGGAAATACTCCAATATCAATTGGTGCTTTTGGGGATATCACAAATACAATCACAGGAACTCTGGTAAGTGGTGATGAGTATGTTGCAAAATTTGTTAATACAAGAACGATTAAATTATACAATAACGATGAAGATGCTATTGCAGGTATCAATACCATTGGATTTTCAACAGCAACTTTCTCAAGTGGAATTCATAAGTTTAGAACACTTCCACAAAAGACGCTAAGACAAGTTAAGGTTATATCTCCTGGATCTGGTTATCAGCATAGAAAACTTAGAGTCGTTCCTTCCGGAATTTCAACAGAATACGATACCATCACATTTAAGAATCATGGATTCAATACAGGTGATGTTGTAACATATTCATCAACTGGTAGTGCAATTTCTGGTCTCTCAACATCCAATCAATATTCTGTTCTGAAATTAGACTCCGATAAATTTAGAGTTATTGATGTTGGAATTGCAGGTACGGTTACAACAGACTTATTAAAATCAAAATATGTCAACATAGAGTCAATTGGATCTGGATATCATATCTTCCAATATCCAGAAATTCAAGTTGTTGCCAATGTATCTTATGGATCAACATACAGCGGTACATTCAATTTCACACCAATTGTCACTGGTGAAATTGTAGGTGCATATCTTTATGAGAATGGAAGTGGATATGGATCTGACATCTTAAACTTACATAAGAAACCTCTTATTTCTCTGAAGAATGGAAAAGATGCTCAGTTAAATCCCGTCATTTCAAACGGAAGAATTGTTGATGTTCAGATACTCAGTAAAGGATCTGAATATTTCTCAATACCAACTATCGTAGCAGAGAACGGTGGAACAGGTGCGATTCTTAGACCTGTCATTTCCAACGGAAAGATTGAAGATGTTATTGTTATTAACAGTGGTATCGGATATAGTGCATCATCAACTTCCCTCTATGTTGAACCAAGAGGATCTAATGCAATTTTTGATGTAAGAGTTAGAGACCTTACTGTTAATGATGCCAACAGATTTGGCGAATACTCAAAAACAAGAAATACAAAGATATTCTCAAATTTATATCCAAACAAGACTGATGATTATCTTGTTTATGGAATGTATGGTTATTCAGAAGACCTTGCATCCAATTTTGATG